>LQAJ01000089.1_pt1 | contig 63584 bp, 68 predicted proteins | sample 1535811 | NCBI WGS metagenome assembly LQAJ01 (sample SAMN04331587, study PRJNA305678) | bioreactor metagenome | isolation source: bioreactor_6 inoculated with Wadden Sea sediment 2nd replicate of a... | place: Germany: Wadden Sea, Janssand Flat
TCAGGGAAATTAAAGCGATCAGGGGGGAAATGGCTGAGATAAGGAAGCTTCCGGATCATCTGGTGAACCTGATAGCCGCCGGGGAGGTGGTTGAACGACCGGCCTCGGTGGTCAAGGAGCTCCTTGAGAACTCCCTGGACGCCGGTTCCGGGAGCATAGAGATAGAACTGGAGGCCGGTGGCAGGAAACTGATAGCCCTCAGGGACGACGGCTGCGGTATGAACCGCCACAACCTGCTCCTTGCCGTTGAGCGCCATGCCACCAGCAAGATTTCTTCCCCCTCGGACCTGAACGACATAAGGACACTGGGTTTCCGGGGTGAAGCCCTCCCGAGCATCGCCAGCGTTTCCCGTATGACCATACTGACCGGTACCGGGGAAGAGGCCTGGCGGATGATAATGACCGGGGGTACCATCGACACACTGGAACCGGCTGCCCGGACCCGGGGAACCACCATTACCGTTGAGAACATATTCTTCAATCAGCCTGCCAGGAGGAAATTTCTCCGTACCGAGGCAACTGAGCTTTCCTGGATAGAGAGGATCGTTACGGGCTCATCCCTTTCAGCCCTGGGCTGCTCCATTCGCCTTTCACATTCAGGCAGGGTGCTGTTCTCCCTGGGCCCTGTGGATTCCCCGGCGGAAAGGCTGAGAGACAGGTATGGACTGTCCTCCGGAGACCGCTGTGTGGAATCCTCCGGTGGTTCAGGGGGCGCAACTGTGGAACTGACCGTTTTCCCGACAAAAGGTGGAGTACCCGGGGACACCAGTACATCCTGGTGAACGGCAGACCGGTGAGTGCCCCGACGGCATACCACCCCCTGAAGGAGGCATTTTCAGGGCCGGCGGGGGACCCGCTGCTCCTGTGCGCCATCACGCTGGATCCTTCCCAGGTTGATGTGAACGCCCATCCGGCAAAGCGGGAGGTCCGGTTCAGGAAGCCCTCCATGGTCCAGGGGGCGGTGAGATCGGCGGTGCTGGGCATCGCCGGGCACAGAAGGGAAACAACCGTGGCTTCCCCGGCGGGGCATTTGTCCTTTTCCAGCGGTTATTCCACCGGGGGCTCCAGGGGTTCACGGCCAGGGGAACAGGCGTTCCAGACCGCCATGGAGTTTGAAAGACCCTCCAATGATCCTGTCAGGGGGCCCGATAACAAGGTTCCCGGCTGGGAAGACCCGGCGGAGATCATGCTCCTGTCAAACTCCTACCTTGTCACCCGGACCGCCACGGGACTCCTGATAGTGGACCAGCACGCCGCCCATGAGAGAATTCTCTACGAGAGGATACTGGCATCGGTGAGGGGCGCCATGTCCGCCGGACAGCAGCGGATGCTGCTGCCGGAGGAAATATGCGTGGACAGCGGCCAGGTAGCCGTTCTTGACCTCTATGGACCCCTGATAAGACAGGCTGGCTACGACTACAGGATAGAGGGGGACACACTGCAGCTGCTCAGCGTTCCCGTGGGGATAAGGAGGGGAACCGAAGCCCTGAAGGAGGTTCTGGAGGCCCTTTCCACCGGTTCCGGTGCCTCTGTGGCCGAGGCGGAGAGGATAGCCGCCGCCAGCGCCTGCAAGGGGGCCATCAAGTTCGGGGACAAGATCACCGACACCGAGGCCAGGAACCTTTTCCATACCCTGTTCACAATGGAAGACCCATTCCACTGTCCCCACGGCAGACCCACGATGATAGAAATGCCCTTCAGTGAACTGGAGGCCCGTTTTGGAAGGTAGGATCCCCGTTATAGCAGGGTGCACCGCCTCGGGAAAATCATCCGTCGCCATGGAGATCGCCTCGGCAATCCCCGGAGTGGAGATCGTCAGCGCCGACAGCAGGCAGTTCTACAGGGGAATGGACATCGGCACCGCCAAACCCCTGCCCGGGGAACTGGAAAGGGTGCCCCATCATATGGTGAACATCGCCGATCCCGATGTGCTTCTCTCCGCAGGATGGTATGCCCGGAGGGCAATGGAGGTTATCGAGGATATCCTGAGAAGGGGTGGAATTCCTCTTGTGGTGGGCGGTTCTGCCCTTTACATCATGTCCCTTGCCGGCCTGCTCGATGACCTTCCGTCCCGGAACGACGGTATAAGGAACGCCCTGGGCACCCTCGAGGACCGGTTGCCGGGGGCCCTCCACAGGCTTCTGACCCTTGTGGACCGGGCAGAGGCTGAAACCCTGGGCCGTTTCGACCGGGTCAGGCTGCTCAGATCCCTTGAGATAGCCATTTTGAGCGGTGAAAGACCTTCAGCACTGAAGGGGGGCGGCAATCCCGACGGAAGGTTCAGGTTCGCCCTGCTGGAAACCGAAGGCGAAATTCTGAAGGAAAGGATACGTCGCCGAACCGCCGAAATGATGGAGAATGGACTGGTGGAGGAGGTGAAGGGTCTTCTGGATGCCGGTTATGAACGTGAACCTGTCCTCGGCTCCACCATCGGCTACGCTGAAGTGCTGGATCATCTTCAGGAAGGCTCTAGCCTGGAGGAGACCCGGGAGGCAATATCGACTAACACATGGAGATACGCCAGAAGGCAGCGGAACATGTTCAGAAGGCTTCCCGGAGCTGTCAGGGTCCCCAGGGACACGGAGAGAATAACAGAGGTTCTGTTCAAGGAGAGGATTTCCCATGGATAGAGATACTGAAATAATGGCCGACCACCTTCCCCTGGAGGAGGTCCTGATCTCGGAGATCGATGGAATGGACGCTCCTGAGAACTGGTCCAGGTCCGACGAAGACAAAACTCCTGAACTGCCACCGGTGCTCATAGAGGAGGACAGGGGCTACTCCCTGGTTGGCAACCACAGAACGGTCTGGCATCTGAAGGACAGCGGCAGGTCCCTGGTGAAAGCCCTTGTGGTAAGGTCCTCGGTCCATGTCCGCCCTGCCCATGCCCTGATCAGCAACTGCACCGAGGAAGCACTTCTCTTCGAGGCGCTGCTTCGCAGGGAGATAGTAGACAACCGGAGTCGCCTGGCGGATATGCTGGGGTACTCCAGGGCAAGGATAACACAGCTCCTTAACCTGCTCAAGCTTCCCCCTGAGATAAGGCGGAAGGTCCTTATCACCGACGACATAAGCGAATTTCAGCTCAGGCAGCTTCTGAAGGTGCTTGACGACGAACCCAAACTGATGCACGGGTTCCGGAGCCTCCTGGAGAAAAAGCTCTCCGGCCGGCAGATGGCCCTCTTCGCAAACACCGACCATCCACCGGGAGAGTTCACCGGCGGAGAAGAGCCAAAGGATGATGAACCGGTGGAAGAGGTTGCCGAAGATTCCATGACTGAACTTGAGGATGTTTTGCCCACACCGAAGAGATCCCGGAAAAGGCCATGGAGACTGAGCCGGCCCAGGAAAAGCGAAAGAAGCCTGAGCCCCTCCGGTGGAGGAAAGGCCTGATATGGCCGGCATACTGAGGGAGATCGGAAGCCTTCGGGATAGCGGCTGGCGGGCCAGGGCGGCGGTCTATCTGCTGCCCCCGATCCAGATGGAGTTCCTCGAGGGTGTTTCCTGTCTTCGCACAGGCCTGTACGCCAGGGCCATGGATATACTCACCGATGTTGTTTCCGAGGACTCATCCCACCACGAGGCATGGTTTTACCTTGGCCGGTGCTCCAATCTAACCGGCTCGCTGCAGGAGGCGGAGGAGTACCTGCGCAACGCCGTTTCCAGGCAGCCGGAAAACCCGGACTACATAGTTGAACTCGCCATAGTACTTGAGAAACTCAAGCGGCATACTGAAGCCGAGGCTTTCTACAGAAAGTCCGCGGGCATCCGCAAGAAACTGGCAATGGGTAAATGAGGAGTACCTGCAGGATAATCTTTCTGCTGCTGATTGCGGGCTGCGCTAAGATAGTTGCACCCACCGGCGGCCCCGAGGACCGGGAGCCCCCTGTTATTGAGGTGGTTGACCCGGAGCCCGGCTATACCCGCAACATTCCCTCCAGGGTCTTGATAGAGTATTCGGAAAGACTCAGGGAGGACGAGGGTGTTGTTCAGGTATATCCAGGCCCGGGTGATATAACCTTCACCGGTCGGGGAATAACCGTTTCTTCCGGTGATACCGGGGATGTACTCACCATAACCGTATCCGGGGAGCTGCAGGACATCCGGGGCAACAGGACGGACGAACCGGTAACCCTGGTATGGAACTCCATGCCTGAATCCGCATTCGCCGGGGTGAGGGGACTGGTTTCCAGGACCGGTGGCGGAAGCGTTACCGAAACAACCAGATGCGATCTTTATCTGATGCCGGACACTGCTTCCGCCCTTCTCACCGGATTTCCCGACTCCACCGGAGTTGTGAACGCAGGATGGCTTCCCCCGGGCGAATACATCCTTCAGTGCTATGAAGACAACGACAGAAGCCGGTCGTGGAACCCGGAAAGGGAACCGGGGGTCAGGGAAAGGGCCCTCCTCGAGGCTGGAGAGATACTGGAGATCCCACTCAGCATGTCCATTACCGACAGCATCGGTCCCCTGGTCTCCGGTGTGGAACCCCTGGACGGATGGCATCTGGAGATACAGTGGAACGAGCAGGTTTCCGCACCAGATGCGGCCTCGGAACACGTTACCGTTACCGATCCCGACGGCGGATCCGTTGAGGTGCTGGGGCTGAGCGCCTCCGCAGGCAGATCCTCCACGGGAAGGCTCACGGTCTACACCGAAGAAATGCGGGATACACTGTACACCATTTCGATCCGGGGGATAATGGACCTCGCCGGGAATCCCTCCCTTCCCGATACCCTGGAGTTCTGGGGAATCGATTCCCTTCCTGAGCAGGTTCTCATGGTCCAGTCCGCCTATCCTGAGGACGGCGGGATCGACGTCCCCCCGGGCGGTCCCTTCATGATCTCCTTCACTGACTATGTGGACCTCGACGCCATCGACTCCCTTTACTCCGTTGTGAGGGTGGCGGACAGCGTGTCCGTTCCGGGTATCCTTTCCAGGACATCACCGGTGGCCTTCTCCTTTACCCCGGAGATGGAACTCCTGGGGGAGAGGCAATACAGAATAGATCTTGACTCCGGTCTGGTTTCCCTGCAGGGAGATACCCTTGCAGGAAGAAGCTGGACCTTCAGGCCGGCATGGAGCGACATGCCCGGCTCCATATCCGGATCAATAAGCGGAATATCCGCAGGACCCGTCACACTGATCGCCGCCTCCGCAGGTGGTGGTGACATCAGCTATAGCGGGGAGTTCTCCCCGGGAGAATATCTACTGGAGAACATCCCCGGGGGCAGGTATACGGTTTCATGCTTCCTGGACAGGAACGGAAACTCCAGATGGGATCCCGGGGAGCCATACGGAGCATGGCCCGGGGTGGTGGAGGTCCTCCCGGGAATGGATGCCCCGAAAACGGACATTCAGGTGGTTCCATGAACACCTTCGACCCCCGGACATCCTTCAGGGCTGATACCTGCACCGGATGCGGAATATGCTCCTCGGTCTGTCCGGTTTCCGCGGTGGTCACCGATAAGGGTGGGAGGGTGGTCTCCTTCCTGGACATCTGTATCCGATGCGGTCACTGCGGGGCTTACTGTCCCAGTGACTGTTTTGGTCTGCCGCCTGTGACCGGGGCGGAAAACTCCTCACTGGAAGGCAAGATAGATGCTCTATTCAGGAACAGGAGATCCCTTCGAAGCTACAGGGAAGAACCACTGGATGAAGCAACCCTGGCCTCCATACTGGAACCGGTGGGCTTCTCTCCAACGGGGCACAACGATCAGGGGCTGAGGGTCAGGGTGATAAGTGGCAGGAAGGCCGTGGAGGACCGTCTGGTAAGACCCCTCGTCAGACTGTTGAAGATAGCCGACTGCCTGGGAATGGTAACCCTTCTGGCAGGTCCGGCCCGGCCCATGGTGAAAAGGCTGAAAAAGGGGGAGGACCTGATCACCTGGGGAGCCCCCTGCGTCCTTCTCTTCTCCGCCCCGATCGGGAACGTAACCGGGGGCACCGATGCGGTGATCGCCGCTTCCATGGTTTCGATCAAGGCCGAGGCTGCCGGTATTGGTATCCTCTGGAACGGCGTTGTGAGGATACTCGCGCCGCTGCTTGGCCTTGGGAGATGCTCAGCCGCTCTGTGCGCGGGACATCCCCGGCTCAGGAAGTATCAGAGGGTTCCGGAAAGGGACTGGAAGAGGACAGACCTGTGATCAGGGCCGCCAGGGCAGCTCCTGATGCAGGGAATACCTTTCGATACCCGGAGCGATAAGGTTCCGCCAGCCAAGAAGTCTGTTCACGCTGTAGAGGGCCATGTCTATCCTGCTTATTCGGTACGGGCTCGGTTTGCTCTCGCTGTAGAGCTCGCTGAAGTTTCCCACGGCTCCGTCTACCAGATACCCCTGAACCACCGCCGGGCGACCCCGGTACTCCATGGATGAAAGCACCTCCACCGCTTCGTTCCCCAGGGGAAGCCTTCCGCCGGGATACGCCAGGGTGTTTATCCCCGCTGTTCTCAGTCCCAGTCTTCTTCTGAATGAATCCAGCGCCGGAAGGACCTGTGTGTGATAACGGGAGGGATGGATCTCCATGAAGGAGGTGTGGTCCGCTGTGTGGTTGCCTATGGCGTGGCCCATGTCCAGTAGCTGGTTAAGTTTTTCCTCTGTATCGGTCCCGAACGGCACCTTGTCCCAGCTGATGAAAAAGACAACACCGGTACCGAAATCGGGGTGTTCCTCAAGGAAATCGTTCACTATGGCCACGGCGCAGTCGGGATCCAGTCTGCGGGTCCCCCGGGTTCGTCGATGTACCTGAAATTGTCCTCCCAGCCGTCGTCGAAGGTGATCATCAGGGGTCTTCTGTCCCGGGGGACCCTGTAGAGACCATCCTCTAAGTCCACGGGCTGAATGAGGAAGAAGCCGGCGTCGTAGAGTTTTCTCAGGTCTTCCCTCAATTTGAGGGGAGAGGCCGAATAGGCCGATGGAATACTGGTTATCTGGTGATAGGTAATCACAGGAATGCCGCTGGCTGCCGCCGGCTGCTCGGGGGCGGGGCCGTGGTGGAGCACCGGAGCGCTGGAGCAGCCCGGTGTGTACAGCGTAAGAAAAAGGAGAAGAAGGGTCACAGGGGCACCACCGTGAGCCTGTCAAGGGAAACATCCATCCCTCCGTCGATGAAAACGCCTATCTGGCCGGTGGGGGGAACGGCGGTCCTTATTACCTGGATAAGCTGGCCGTTAACGGAAAGGTCCACATAATTTCCGTGGACCTCGGCGGTGAGCTCCACCTGTTCCATGCGATAGGGCAGTAGCCTGGAGGACTGGAAGGTATCGAGACCCATAACGGGTATCCACATTCCGTTCCTGCACCTCTGAACAGTGTACTGGCCCCTTCCATTTACTCCGAGAAGCAGGAAGTCGTCGGGTCCCGAGGCCCTGAGGACCAGGCCGCATACCGAGTGGGAGGGGGCGTCTGAGATGTTGAAAACAGCCTGTACAAGACCGTTCTTCACAAGACCCGAGGTGCTGAGGAGTATGACCGGCTGGTCAAAATAGCCGTTGTCTATGTGAAGGGCTCCGTTGTAGACATCGTAGGGAATGTCCGGGCCGAAGGGGCGGTCGAGTACGCTCTGGAAGGAGCAGTTAAGAAGGGTATCCTCCGGAGCCGGGGCCTCCTGTTCGGTCAGTTCCGTTAGCGTGGAAGTCCGCTGGGGCGGAGTGCCTGAAACGGTACCCACGAAGAAGCCGCTTGTCTGTTCAGTTTTGCCGCAGGAGGCCAAGAGAAGCAATCCGGTGCCGATAATGTATATTCTTTTCATTGGGAGTATTCCTGTCCTCATAATAACGAACTGGTTGGAAATGGATACGAAAACTATTGCATTGGCGGCTATCTGTCCAGTTCTCCTTTTCGGCTGCGAAGCCGGGGAGGCTCCCGATGCCCCTGGAACGTCCCCCGCCGGGCAAAATGCCGGCTATGCCGGCCCGGCCCCCCTTTATGCCGTTAGCCGCCCGGATTCCATGGAACATTTCATTGTCCTCACCGGAGACTCTCCACTTGTTGTGGTGGAAACCACCACCGGCGATGCCATAGCCCGGGGAGATACCGTTGCTCTGTGCTCCCACCCCTTCCTGGAGATCGAGACCGAGAGGATCAACATGCAGCTGGAGATAGCTCTGGCCACCGAAGATACCGCCGCTGTGGACAGCCTTCGGGGGATACTGGCCGACTCCTCGGTGTTCATCCCGGTGGTTTCCTCCTTCGATGGCATCATGGATGTCAGGGTAAATACAGGAGACCTGATACAGCCCGGGGACACCCTGGGGTCGGTCAGGGGCTCGCCGCCGGATTCGGTTTACGTACTGCTTCCCGGTCCCGGTCACATATCCTGGCCCGTCGGGCTTCCCAACTGCACAGCAGTATCCGGAGGGCTTTTGTGCAACGGGCCTTTTCCCGGTGATTCCGCCTGGCTGCCGGGCACCTATTCCGTTGCCGGCCATTTCATCCACGAGGATGGTCTTGCCACCTTTCTTCTTCCCGAGTCGGGAGATACCATTCCGGTTCAGGTAATAGGCAACAGGAACGGTCTGCGAACGGTTTTCTCCCCGGTGCCCCTGGATTCCGTTCCCCTCCACCGCTGGGACTGATCAGCGGGGGAACCTGTTCACCGGTGAATGGCACTGGCCGCCGTTCCTGTCGAAATAGTTCTGGTGGTACTGTTCCGCCGGGTGAAACTCCCCCGCCGGTGACAGCTCGGTTGCCACCTGAAGGCCCTGGCCCTCCAGTATTCCCACCAGTTCCTCCAGGGTTTCCAGCTGCCGGTGATCGGTGTAGAACACCGCGGACCTGTACTGTGTGCCGGTGTCGAAACCCTGCCGGTTCACCTGGGTGGGGTCGTGGAGCTCAAAGAACATCATTGCAAGCTCTTCGTAGGACACCCTGCTCCTGTCGAACATTACCCTGACGGTTTCGGCATGGCCGGTGGTGCCGGAGCAGACCTCCTGGTATGTGGGGTTGTCGATTTCGCCGCCCATGTAGCCGGATGTTGCGTCAAGGACCCCTTCGGTGTGATCGAAGGCGTTCTCCACACCCCAGAAGCAGCCACCGGCGAAGTAGGCGACCTCTATGTTCTCCCCGGGAAGGAAGTCCATGGAGATTGAGTTCACGCAGTGCCTGGTATCGGTGGGTGTATAGCCTCTCCCGTGAAGACATGACCAAGGTGGCCTCCGCATGCGGCGCAGCGTATTTCGGTCCTGACCCCATCGGGTCGGGAAGCTCTTCCACGGCTCCCGGAAGCGCGTCGTCGAAGGCTGGCCAGCCGCAGTGGGCCCTGAACTTGGTCTCCGACTCATAGAGGGGGGCTCCGCATCTGCGGCATGTGTACACACCACCCTCGAAGTGATCCACGAAGCGGCCGGTATATGGCCTCTCAGTGCCTCCGTGAAGGATCACGTATTCCTCCTCGGGGGTCAGCTCCCTGTATCCCATGTTCTCGTCTCCATTTCCACCGGAGAGGGTCATCCCTGCGATGATCATCCCGACGGTTAGTAAAAAAGCCGTTCTCATAGTTGATTACCTCCATGTCCTGAAAACAATACTCGTGTGTTATGGTTCCGTGGTGTATATATTTCTGTCCTGACGGGACATGAAACGCAGGGAGGAATCTATGTCGAAGGTTTTGTTCGAGTTCCGCACATCCTACGATTACCGGAAGCTGGGCCGCAGTACCATAGATGAGTTCCAACGCTGGAGGGAACAGGGCAGGCTGGGGTTCTTTGACCTTCCGGTTCAGGAGGAGCTTCAGGAAAGGACCAGGGCAAAGGCGGTGGGGTACTCCGCCTTCGACACCCTCTTCGTTGCCGGTATTGGCGGCTCCTCGCTGGGGCTTTCCGCAATGCTCTCCTTTCTGGGCGGGGTTTCCGAAAGGGTCTGCCTGATCGATTCACCGGACTCCCGCCTCATCCGGGAGCGCGTGGAAGAAAGGAGGGGGGGGAAGGCGGCGATATGCATCATCACCAAGTCCGGCGGAACAGCGGAAACCCTCTCCATTTTCATGGAACTGAGAAGGCTTCTGGGCACCGACACCCCCGTTATCGCCATTACAGACCCGGAAAAGGGTCACCTGAGGAAGCTTGCCGGACAGAGGGGCTGGGACACCCTTCCCGTTCCCGGGAACGTAGGGGGCCGATTCAGCGTGCTCTCGCCGGTGGGGATCTTCCCCGGAATACTGGCGGGTATGGACACCGACGGATTGCTCCGGGGGGCGGAAACCGTAAGGCAGGATTTCCTTGAAGGGGGAGAGGAGAGCCTTGCGGGAAGTGTTGCCGCTGCTTTCCTGTCCAGATTCGAAACCCATCCGGTCCATGTTTTCATGCCCTATTCCGATCGACTGTTCGGCACCTCACAGTGGTTCGCGCAGCTATGGGGCGAAAGCCTGGGAAAGGCAAGGGACCTGAAGGGGAACACCGTCAACAGGGGGCAGACCCCCCTGGCCTGCAGAGGCCCGGCTGACCAGCATTCACTGGTGCAGCTTTTCATGGAGGGTCCCCGGGACAAGACCATGACCATCCTTTCTGAGGAGTTCAAAGGAAGAGGCAAACCTGTTCCCGGTGAGTTCGCTTCCGTTCCCACCATGGCATACCTCGAGGGAAGGTCCCCCGACGAGCTCAGGGCAGCCGAGGCGGATGCCACCGCCGAAGCCCTGGCTGAAAGGGGTCTTCCCGTTACCAGGATGTTCCTTCCTGAAATCTCCGGGGAGTACATGGGGCAGCTCTTAATGGTACTGGAGATCGCAACTGTCATCTGCGGGCTGGCCATGAACATCGATCCCCTGGACCAGCCCGGTGTTGAACGGGGTAAAGTACTCACATACAGGGCAATGGGCAGGGAGGGCCATTGATCCTCCTCCTGCTTATCCATACACTCCTTCCCGGCGGAGAGGCCTCCGACTGGTATACCCTTCTGCAGACCGGTCACTCATGGAAATGCTCCGCCGATCATCTGATCTCAGGTAACCGGGTGGGTGTACTTTCCGGCGGTCTGCCCCTGGCGGCCATCGGAGACATTCCGAATGAGCTTCCCTGGCCCGAGGGAGAGGTCCTGGACCCTCTGGCCAGCGGCATCTGGGGCGGCGGCCGGTGGAACACATCCTTCAAGGACGACCAGTTCCAGGATTCAGTGAGCCTTTCCCGCATAGGTCTCATACAGAACACCCTGGATCGCAGCCGCTATCTTTTCCAGCTTAACAGGCCGCTTCCATGGGCCTCATCGGCAAATCTCGGCATGTTCAGGGACGACACCGTATCCCTTAATTCTGCCCTTTTCCGCAGGGGGGGCGCTCAACTCAGGTTAAGCGAATGGGGAGGGGATTCCGGCCACGGCTGGGGCTTCTGGTCAGGTTATTCCAGGGGACCCGGATACATCAGGGCCGGTTTCTCCAGGCTTTATGAAGACGACAGAAGACCGGAGATACTGGGAGGCCTGAAGACCGGTGTTGGCCCCTTCGAGCTTGAGTTCGGCGGCGGTGGGGCCAGTGTGGATTCCACGTGGGAGTACAGGGCCGCGGCGGGACTGCAGGTTCCCATAGGCGCTTTTACCGCCCTTCTCGCCGCCGACAGGCAGATGGACGAGAACGGATACTGGGGCGGCCTCAGCTGGACCATGGGCAGTGTGCTCTTTTCCGCCATCCATTCCAGCCCCGCCGGGGGCAACCCCTTTCAGGTATTATCCCTTCGCCACAACGGCTTCACCCTGATCGGGCGGTTTTCCCACCACCCGGCGGTTTCAGCGGACATGAACGCCCGCCGGGGCTTCCTTCGGGGAAGCGCCGCTGCCTGCTGGTTCTTCAGCGAGGATTCCCTGGAGATCAACTGCAACGGTCTTCTGGGGAAGGACTGGTACAGGGGCAGGTTCGAGGCGGGTCCAAGGTTCAGGGGTTCCATGAACTCCTCAGGTGAATGGCAGGGCACCCTTGACGCCGTTGCGGGATTCGTTCTGCTTCCATTTTCATTCGGGGTTGGTTATGAGGACATAACCGGCGGGGAAGAGGCCAGCTGGTCCTCGGAATAACATGGGCTTTCACGGACCTTCCACCGGAAGGGCCCGAGGGGGAAAGGGGCGGCGGTGAAAGAGATTAGAACAGCGGTTCTGGCTTCGGGAGCGGGTTCCAACTTCAAGGCCCTGGTGAAGGGGGACACCGGCCCGGGAAGGATCCACATCCTCCTTACGGACAGGCCCGATGCCGGGGCGCTTGTACTTGCTGATGAACTGGGCATAGAGGGCAGGTGCCTTTATCCCGGTCCCTATCGCACGAAGTTCTCCCGGGATGAGGAGAGGAACTGGGCGGATCTCCTTCTTGACATGGGAATTGAACTGGTTTGTCTGGCGGGTTTCATGCGGATCATAAAGGGTCCCATACTGGAAGCCTTTCCCGGGAGGGTGATGAACATACACCCATCCCTTCTGCCTTCATTTCCCGGCCTTGATGCCCAGGGGCAGGCCTTCCGGTACGGGGTGAAGGTCACCGGATGCACGGTGCACTATGTCGACCTGGGCACCGACACCGGTCCGATCATACTCCAGGAGAGCGTTCCGGTCCTTCCCGGCGACAGCCGTGACAGCCTGGCGAAGAGGATCCTGGAGAAGGAGCATCTGGTATATCCCCTTGCGGTAAAGGCCCACTGTGAAGGCAGGCTGAGCACCGATGGACGGCATGTGTATATTAGGGACACGGCCGGCGCCGTCTGAAGGGGACACAGTCGCAGTGAACGCTATTATCGCATATCTATTCCTTCTTGTGTTTTCCGGTGTGGATGATCCTGTCCCCGGGGGATCGGTCTTTCAGCTTTCCGTTAATGGAAGGGTTCAGCAGAGCCACATGCTGGCCTTCACAGCGGACCCCGGCGAGAGTATCACCCTTTCCTCCCAGGGGAATCTTTCATGGTCCATACCCTCCCTGGGGCTTTCAAGTGAAGGGCCCGACATCAGCTTCGTCCTGCCCCGGCGGCACGGCATATACACCGTAGTCGCCTCGGACTCGGTTTCCCTTCAGCGGTGGTCCATACTGGTTCCCCTGGGCAGCGAACAGGTTCGAACCGCCACCATCAATTCCTTCCCCCTGGGCTTCTACGGCGATGGCACCACGAGGGACCACCTTCCTGAAAGGGGTTTCATCGAACTCTGGTCTGAAGACTACCACACAAGGGTTTCCACCCACCTCACCTTCGCCGATCTGCTGTGTCATACCGAGGGGGACTGGCCCCAGTACATGGTGCTGGACATGGAAATGGTACACAAACTGGAAATGATCCTTGAAGAGGTAGCCCTTGTTTATCCTGAAGCCCGTGCTATCAACTGCATAAGCGGTTTCCGTACACCGGCCTACAACGAAGCCATAGGCAACGAGACCGGTTTCAGCCTTCACCTATACGGCCAGGCGGCGGACATCTGGATCGAGGGCTGGCCGCCTAACGGGCTCATCGACGACCTCGACAGGAACAAGCGAATAGATGTATTCGACGGCGAAGTAATAGTCCAGGCAGCGAGGGTTCTCGAGGCCTCGGGGGAAGGTGGCGGTGGGGGGAGCCTCAGCCTACAGGTGGATACCCACCCACGGTCCCTTCGTACACATAGATACACGGGGCAGCGCCGCGGTATGGCAGACACGGCGCAACCTGGTCGATAACCCGGTTATCTGATCGGAGCAATGAATGAAGACACCGTTTATCGTTCTGTTTTCCGTACTCACACTGGCCCTTGCGGCAAGCCTTTATACCGTCCACACCCTTGGCGGAAGGGTGGAACAGAGGGACCGGATGGCCGCCCAGGCCCTTACCCGTCTGGAGGAGGTGGCCGCACAGCGTGACACCCTTGCCCTTATAAATACCCTCCTCGCCGCCAGGGAAGACTCCCTGCCCGACCTCCGCCGGCGGGTCGATTCCCTCGAGGTAAGGCTTTCCGAGGCTGAACTGGTGCGGAACTACCTTGACTACTATCTGATCATAGACACCCACCAGAACAGGTTCCACCTTCGCAGGGGAGGGCTGCTGGTGAGAACCGGCTACTGCGGAACCGGCAAGGGCTGGGCACAGAACGACAGCGGCCTCGTATGGGATTTCAGGACCCCCAGGGGGCTCAGGTACGTAATAAAGAAGGGCGATAACCCGTACTGGTACAGACCGGACTGGTACTGGCTCGAGCAGAACCTCCGTCCTCCAAGGCCCGGACAGGACATACTGATCCCTGACAGCCTCTCATGGGAAGAGCAGATAGTTTACTACAACGATTCTCTCACCGCCAGCGAAAGGGTATGGGTCCGGGCGGTACCCGGCGCCCTGGGCAATTACAAACTGGACCTGGGCGGAGGTATCCTCCTTCACTACGGAGTGGGGAGGGGCAGGAATGTCAGTCACGGTTGCATCAGGCTGAGCAGCGACGACCTGGAAGCCATGTACAGGACCCTTCCAGTTGGCGCGCCGGTCCTGATATACTGATTAAGGAAAGTGGTTTATGATCCTATCATCATCCAGCAAAACCGTTAACCGGTTCCCATTGGGAAGGATCCTGATCATAGCAGCCGGTGTGGCCTGCATACTGGGAGTCCTGCTGATCCTGAACAACGGAGAAAGGACCCGGCAGGACCCATCGGCATCATCGCCGGAAACAGGACTGAATCAAACCGCCCCCATCACCGGAGAAACCCTTACCCTTCCAGCGGAGGTCCCTCCGGACCAGTGGCTCCAGGCATCAAGCGGGCCCGGGGGCAACCCGGCCTGGGCCCCGGCGGTAACCGCCCCCTTCGACACGCTGTGGATACTCTCCACCGGCAGGGAGATATTCTCCCCCCTGCGGTGATAGGAGATCATATCTATCTGGCGGGCAATGACATGACCATGCGAGCACTTAACAGACAAACCGGATCCAACCTCTGGTCAAGGACCGCCGAGTGCGGCTTCTCAGGCGGTGTGGCGGCGGATTCCCACAGGGTCTACTTCCCCGGACAGGACGGCTATCTGTATGCCCTTGACCGGAACACCGGCTCCGAGGTCTGGAAAACAGGCCTTGGCTACCATGTTTTCACCGATGCCTGCGTTCTCTCCGACAGCCTGGTGGTGGCGGGAAATTCCATGGGGTCCGTGGCCGCCCTTGATGTCTCAACGGGAGAGCTTGTCTGGAGCGGAACCATGAACGGCCTTCTCATAGGCCCCGCTGCCTCAGGGGACACTGCTGTGTTCTCAAGCGAGGCGGGACAGGTCTCCGCCTGGGACCTCCAGGGGAACACCATCTGGACACGGAGCTTCATGTCACAACCCTCGGCACCCTCCATTTCCGGTGGCAGTGTCTTCCTGGGATTCTCCTCGGGAAAGGTTCTGGCCCTTCAGCTTTCATCCGGGGAAACCATCTGGGAGACCTCCCTTGAGGGCGTCGCTGGAAGAACTGTTGTTTCCAGGCCGGCGGTTTACCGGGATTCCCTGATCCTGGCGGGAACCTGCGACAGCAGGGTCATTTGCCTCTCCCTTTCCGGGGGTGACCTTCTATGGGAAACCGCCCTGGAGAACTGGGTGACGGTAACACCTGCTGTATGTGACACCATCGTGTACGCCAGCTCCGACGACGGCAGAATCCACCTTCTCAGTCTTAACACCGGCCTTCCCATCGACACACTGGAAACCGGCTCCTACTCCGGTACCCCCCCGGTGCTCATGGACGGCATACTCTACGCAGGGAATGCCGCCGGTGATTTTCTGGCCCTTGCGGGGACAGTGCCCCCCTCGACACACGAAACTGAACAGGAGACAGATTGCCCAGCGGAATGATAAAAAGCGGATACGCCATGGTAGCCGGTCTTTCCAACACCGGAAAGTCCAGCCTTCTCAACAGCCTTACCGGTTCCTCCATTTCTCCGGCGCCTCCACAGCCCGCTTCAACGCGGATGCCAATAACAGGAATATGCACACCGGGTAACGCCCAGATATGCTTCGTTGACACACCGCCCCTGGAAACCGGCAGGGAGCTGTCAATGGTCAGGTGGGTGGACGTGGTGATCCTTCTTCTGGATATCGGAACCTTCGAAGCCGACCTTGAAACCCCCATTCTCACCAGCTTCCTGCAGTGTGTTTCGCCGAAGCCGGTGATACTGGCACTGGGAAGGAACGACTTCGTGAAGAGGGAACACCGGCAGGCCTTCCTCAGGAAAGCCCTCTATCTTAACCGCTTCACAGCCTGCCTTACGGTGAACCCCCTGACGGGAAGCGGTGTTGATGCCCTGCTGAACGCCACACTGGAGAACATCCCCCTTCGGGACAGGCTCTTTCCCAGAACCATCCACACGCTGAATTCCAGGAGATTCCTCATCGCCGAGCAGATCAGATCCCAGCTCTTCACCATGCTCCTCCGGAGATCGCCGCGGAAACCGCCGTTCAGATAGAGGAGATATCCCAAAGGGACGGGAAGCTCTACGCCAGGGCCAACCTCATAGTATCCAGGGCCTCAAGCAAGGGAATGCTCATCGGCAGGAAGGGGCAGACCCTCGAGGAGATCAACAGGCTCTCATCCGCCGCCATCGACAGGTTCACCGGGGAAAACAGCAGGATAGACCTCTGGGTGAAGGTGAGGGAAGCCTGGCCGGAGAACAAGACCGACATGCTTGAGTTCGGATATGTCTGCTGACGGCGGCACCGCATGCCGAATTGCCCTGGAAGACTTCGAAGGCCCCCTGGACCTCCTTCTGTACCTTATCAGACGTGACGAGCTGGATATAACCACCATCCATGTAGCCATGGTGGCGGACCAGTACCTTTCCTACATAAGGGCCGCAGTGGAACTCGACCTCGATATAGCCGGGGACTACCTGGTGATGGCCGCCACCCTCGCCCGGATGAAAAGCAGGTCCCTTCTCCCGGTGGAAAGGGCCCTCATGGAGGAAACCGAAGACCCCATGGAAAGCCTCATGCGGCACATCGTCCTCTACCGGGCCTTCAAGGAGGTTGCCATGGAACTCCGGGACAGCGAGACCATCTGGCGTGACGTCTTTCCTCCGCCGGGGGAGCGGGAAAGGTACGAAACCACCGCCGGGCCACCTGATCCCGGCCAGACCTCCCTCCTCGACCTTCTGATGGCCATAGAGAACATGGCTGAAAAGAACACCGCCCCTCCGGTGCACAGGGTTCCCAGGCCCCTGATATCCCTTACCCAGTGCGTGAAGACCCTGGACAGGATCCTGAGGCCCGGGGTCACGAAGTCCTTCAGGGAGACCCTTGGAGCCGAGGCCGGGGCTGCCAGGGTTGTGTCCTTCTTCGCTGCGGTCCTGGAGCTGATGAAAAGGGGCTGGCTGGTGGCGGAACAGAAGTATCCCCTTGGGGAGATAAGCATGCGAAGAACGGAAAGGTGGACCGAAGATGCTTGATCAGCTGGCAAGACAGATAGAAGCCCTTCTGATAGCGTCGGAAGAGCCCCTGGACATGGGCAGGATATGCGAGATCACAGGATGCGGAACTGAATCCGCCGAGCAGGCCATAGGCCGGATAGAGGAAGAACTGGCCGCCGGGGGACATTCGGTGCAGGTGGTGCAGCTGGCCGGTGGCTATAGAATAGTGACCGACCCCGGAGCTGGGCCATGTGGTCTCCCAGCTTTTTGAGGGCAGAAGACGGAGCCGTTTGTCCCGGGCCGCCCTTGAGTCCCTGGCGGTGGTTGCCTACCGGCAGCCCGCCACAAGGGCCCAGATAGAAGCGGTGAGGGGGGTAAACAGCGACAGCGCCGTGAGGACCCTGCTGGAGAGGGACCTGATAAGGATAGCCGGCAGGCAGGAGGTTCCGGGAAGGCCCCTTCTCTACGAAACCACCGACCTCTTCCTGGAGTACTTCGGTTTGAGTGACATAGAGCATCTTCCAAGGATGGATGAGATAGAGAGTCTGCTTCAGCTCTCCGCGGAGGACCTTGAGAACGCAGCCATGGAAGATTCGGAGGATTCACTTGGTCTCCAGTGACAGAAAGAACCGCTCGGTTCCGCCCCATGCGGACGGAATGAGGCTCAACAGGTACATAGCACGCTCGGGAATAGCCAGCAGGAGGAACTGCGACACTGAGATCCTCGAGGGAATGGTAACGGTGAACGGAAAGCTCACCATCAACCCCGGATACAGGGTCAGGGAGGGGGATATCGTTCTCTGGGACGGCTCGGCGGTGACCCTTCCGGATCTCTTTGCCGCCGCCATGAACAAACCCTCGGGATATGAGACCACCATGAAGGGAACCTCCCCACGGCCGGTTACACTGCTGTCCGGTGGAATGCCCCCGGGAACCGCTCCGGTGGGAAGGCTGGACATCAGGACCGGAGGCCTTCTTCTGTGGAGCAACGACGGCGAGCTGGTGTACAGGCTGAGCCATCCGAAGTACAGGGTCGAGAGGGAGTACCAGATCATTACGGCGAAACCCGTTACTCCGGATGACCTGGCGAGGCTGGCCAAAGGGGCCTACCTGGAACCCGGTGCCTTTTCCAAACCCCTTTCTGTGAAACAGTCCGGTCCCAAGAAGATCAACCTGGTGCTCAAGACCGGAAGGAACCGGGAAGTAAGGAGGCTGGCAGCCTCATGCAGGGTTCCCCTGATCGGTCTGGAGAGAACGAGATACGGGACCGTAAAGCTCGAAGGCATCGAAAGGGGGGACTGGAGACAGCTTACCCCCGGGGAAACCTCGTCCCTCTGCGACCTCGTAAGGCTGAACCGCTGACAGCTTGACCGAAGGCGGTGAAACAAGCATATTCGCCCCACTATACAAGAGAGGGTGTGAATTTGACTGCCTGAGATCATAGCTGTAGACGGACCGGCCGCTTCCGGTAAAAGCACAACTGCCAAGAGAATAGCGGCTGAACTGGGTTTTGAGTACCTTGACACCGGCGCCATGTACAGAGCGTCGGCTTTTCTAGTTAAGAGATCACTGACCGATCCCTCCTGCGGCAGGTCGGCCGCAGAACTCATTTCCAGCCACAGCATAGATGTAAGGAACGGTGCGGTTTTCCTTGACGGGGAAGACGTCTCCCGGGAGATACGCACACCGGAGATAAGCGAAGCCGCCAGTGTGATATCCGCCCATCCGGAAGTAAGGTCCGAGCTGGTCAGGCTGCAGAAGGCCTTTGGCAGGAGCCGCAACACCGTGGCCGAGGGAAGGGACATGGGCACGGTGGTGTTCCCGAACGCCGATCTGAAGGTGTATGTGGTTGCTGATATCGCAATTCGAGCCATGCGCAGGCTAAGGGACCTTGGCGGAGGCAGCATGACGGAAGTGGTCCGCTCCATGTTCCGCCGGGACCACCGCGACAGGAACCGTGCCGACAGCCCCCTCCGGCTTCCCCCGGGGGCCCTCTGGCTCGACGGCACCTTCATGACAGTGGAAGACCAGGTCCGTTTCGTTCTCCACCACTACGGAAGGCTGCGTTCCACATGACGAAAAGGTCCCGACTGGTGGACAGCCTGGTGCGTCCCTTCGTTTATGTCCTGGCCAGGGTTTTCTTCAGGCTGAGAACCGTCAACCAGGACATCATCCCCAGAGAGGGCGGTATAATCCTGGCGGGTAACCATATATCCGACTGGGACCCGCCATTCGTAGGCGCCGCTGTTCCCCGGGGAGTGCATTTCATGGCGAAATCCGAGCTGTTCAGGAATCCACTGTTCGGGAAATTCCTTCTTGGCCTGGGTGCTTTTCCGGTCTACAGGAAGGCCGCTGTGAATTCAGAGGCCATGCGGACAGCAAGGGATCTGGTCATGGAAGGAAAGGCCCTGATCATCTTTCCCGAGGGAACCAGGAGCAAAACGGGAAAACTCCTTCCACCCAAGGCCGGTGTGGGGCACATAGCCCATTCAACCGCAGCGGCGGTCTACCCGTTCTTCGTCAGGGGCACCGACCACCCCCTGGGCGCGCTGTTCTTCAGGAACAGGTTCTCCGTGAGGTTTGGAGACCCCATCCCCCCGGAAACCCTTGAAAAATGCCACATAGAAGGCGGTCCATCCGCTTCAGCCGAATACATAATGCAAAGGATTCGAGAACTGAAAATAGAAACAGAAGGAAAGGAAACACCAGATGAGTGACAGGAACGAGTTCGTAGTCGGCCTGACCGAGGAGGAGATCGAGACCATAGAGGGTCACGACTACACAATGGCTGAGAGGTCAACCCTTGAAGCCGCCTACGAGGGAACCATTTCCAACAACTTCACCGTGAAGGTTGGAACCATCATATCCGGTACCATCCTGAAAGCCGCAGAGAACGAGGTCATCGTGGATCTCGGCTACAAGAGCGAGGGTGTGATTCCCCTGCAGGAGTTCAGGGACAGCGAAGTACCTGAACCGGGAACGAAGGTGGATGTCTTCGTGGAGTCACTGGAAGACTCCGACGGCAGGGTATCCGTTCCGGAAAGGCGCATTTCCATACCGTATGGAATGATATCAAGGTGGCCTACGATGAGAACTCCATTCTCAAGGGCAAGGTCATCAAGCGGATAAAGGGCGGCCTCACCGTGAGGATAATGGGTGTGGATGCCTTCCTCCCGGGCTCACAGGTAGCCCTCAGGCAGGTGCCCAACCTCGAGAAGTTCTGCGGCCAGGAGCTGGACTTCAGGGTGATCAAGCTCAACAAGAGGCGCCGCAACATCGTGGTAAGCCGCAGACAGGTCCTGGAAGAGGCCAGGAGCGAGCTCAAGGAACAGCTCATCGACGAGCTGGCGGAAGACCAGGTCCGCCCCGGGATCGTTAAGAACATCACCGATTTCGGAGCCTTCGTGGACCTGGGCGGTATCGACGGCCTTCTTCACATCACCGACATGAGCTGGGGCAGGGTGCGCCATCCGTCACAGCTGGTGGCCATAGGCGACGAGATCGATGTGAAGGTTCTCAAGTTCGATCGCGAGCGCGAGCGTATCTCACTTGGTCTCAAGCAGCTTCAGCCATTCCCATGGGAAGGCGTAGCCGAGAAGTATCCCCAGGGCACCATGATCGAGGGCAAGGTTGCCTCCATAACCGATTACGGAGCATTCGTTGAGATCGAACCGGGTGTCGAGGGGCTCATTCACATCTCCGAGATGTCCTGGACCAAGCATGTCCGTCATCCCTCCAAGCTCATGGCCGTGGGAGACGACATAGAAGCCGTGGTCCTCAGCGTGGACGAAGAGGAAAGGAAGATCTCCCTGGGTCTCAAGCAGACCATGGAGAATCCCTGGAATTCCATCGAGGAAAGATACCCCATAGGCTCCTCGGTGGAGGGCAAGGTACGCAACCTTACCAACTTCGGCGCCTTCGTTGAGATCGAAGAGGGCATCGACGGCCTCATCCACATCTCCGACATGAGCTGGACCAAGAGGGTCAGCCATCCCTCCGAGGTGGTGCAGAAGAACCAGGAGGTCAAGGTGGTGGTCCTCAGCATCGACCGGGAGAATCACCGTATCTCCCTGGGCCTGAAGCAGACCGAGGAAAACCCCTGGGACTCCATGACCGAACGCTATCCTGAAAGCACCGAGGTCCGCGGTGTGGTAACCCAGATCCTCGACAGGGGCGTAGTTGTAGATCTCGAAGACGGCATAGAGGGCTTCGTGCCCCTGAGCCAGCTGGGCTGGGAGGAGCTGGAAAACCCCGCCGACGTCCTCAGGAATGGCGATGAGCTTCCCCTGAGGGTCATTGAGGTGGTTCCCTCCAGCAGAAGGATAGTCCTCAGCGTGAGGAGCTTCTTCAACGGCAGGCCCAACGAGGAGCTCGAGGAGTTCAGGTCCTCCCTGGAGAACCGTCCCCCTGCACCTGAACCCGAGGTAAAACCCCAGGAGAAGGCCGAAGCCGGTGAGGACACCGACCCCTCCGAGGAAGAGACCACCGCCGGGGCGGATGCTGAAGGAACCCCTGAGGGGGAGACCGAAGCGAAAACCGCCGAAGAAGTAACCGGCGATGAAGTAACCGGCGATGAAGAAACCGGCGATGAAGAAACCGACGAAGAAGAAACCGACGAAGAAAAGACAGAGGAATAGGGCAGAGGGGCCGGGCATCGCAGCCCCGGCCCCACCCGGTGAACATGAAAGCCATTGACAGCCCCTCGGTGTTCGGCTACACCCTTGGATGCAGGCTGAACTCCTATGAAACCGAAGCCCTCGTGGAGGAACTGGCCCATGCCCTTGGCGGCAGCCGTGCCGATGAACCGGACAGCGCGGGTGTCATCATTGTAAATACTTGTGCTGTAACAGGTAGAAGCCAGGCCAGATCACGAAAGGCCGTGAGGAGCTATGCAGCACGGCATCCGAAGGCACTGATCGTCGTAACCGGTTGTGTGGCAGAGGTATCACCTGAGGATTTCGCTGAGCTGGAGTCGGAAGGGGTGGTGGTTGTCCCCAATTCCCTGAAGAAGGATTTACCCGGGATCATATCCGGAAGGTCAGGGATCGAAGGGGGAGAGGGCCTTTTCCCCCTTTCAGCTCCGGTATCCGCCTCCAGGACCCGTGCCTTCCTGAAGATACAGGACGGCTGCAGCAACAGGTGCACCTACTGCATCGTTCCCCATGCCAGGGGAAACTCCAGAAGCCAGCCCAGGGAGGTGGTCCTCAGGCAGGCCCGGGACCTCTCCATTGCGGGCTACAGGGAGATATGTCTCACCGGGGTGGATATAGCCGATTACGGGGCAGGGCTTTATGACGGGGGCTACCGGCTTCCTGAACTGGTTCAGGACCTTCTGGACATAGGCGGTTTCAGGTTGAGAATAGGCTCCGTAGAGCCACTCTATCTCACAGTGGGAGCCCTTGAAAAGATGGCCCTTCCCGGTTTATGCAGGCATTTCCATATTCCCTTTCAAAGCGGTTCCGATCCCGTTCTTCGCAGGATGGGACGGAACTACGGCAGGGCAGAGGAGGAAGAGCTCACAGCGGCGATAGGGGAGCTCTTCCCTGGAGCATGTGTTGGAAGCGACATTATTGCAGGTTTCCCCGGTGAAACCGAAGCGGATTTCCAGGCCAGCCTCTCGCTTGCCTCCAGCCCGGCCATTAACTATCTCCATGTATTCCCCTTTTCACCAAGGCGGGGAACCCCGGCGGCGGACATGGAACCGCTCCACACCGAGGTCATAACCGATAGGGCGGTGGAGCTGAGAAGGGTTTCCGCCGAATCCAGAAGGGCATTCAGAAAGAGCATGGAGGGGACACGGCAGACGATGCTCGTGGAAGGACGAAGATCACAGGGAAGGAACATCGGTCTCACGGATAATTATATTCCCGTGTTCGCCCCGGAGGGCAGCACGGAGGGGCAGCTGGTCGAGCTCGAGCTCACCGCCTCCAGCATAGTCTGGAACCAGCGCTGATGCTTCTGGGCCTCACCGGATGCAGCGGAACCGGAGCTTCCACGGTGGCGGCGGTATGGGCAGAGGCCGGTGCTTCCCTGTGTTCCCTGGACAGGACCGGACATCGCTTCCTTGACAGGAAACCGGTGAAGCTGGCCCTTGAACGAAGGCTGGACATTCCCGGGCTCGCCGGCCTGACCGGTGGCGAGATAAGGCGGAAACTCAGGGAAACTGCCTTTACCCACCCCGGGGTGCTCCATGGGGTGAACGGGGTGCTCCACCCCAGGCTGCAGAGGTGGACGGCAATATCCGCTGGGATACTGCGGAACCGTCCCGGAGTATTCGTGCTGGACGCCGCCTGGTGTTCGAACTGGGCCTTGAGAGCTTTACGGACCTTACGGTAACGGTCAGGGACACATTCCCAAGGTGCTCCGAAAGGCTTGTAATCAGGGACGGCATAAGCCCGGAAGCTGCCCGGGGAAGATGGGAACGACAGCTGGACATAATGGAGAAATGCAGAAGATCGAATTTCGTAATTGACAACTCCGGCAGCCTTGAAGAGCTGAAAAGCAGAGCGGCACGGTTCTACACCGGTGTAATCAAGAAAATGGAGGATGCCAGGTGGCACACAAAACAAGAAAAAAGCTGACCAAGAAGGAAATAAAGAAGGATCCGGTGCACGACAAGCTGGAAGCCGGTCTTTTCTTCATTCAGACCCACCAGAAAGAGGTAGTTGGAGGGCTGATAGCCCTGCTGCTGATCCTTCTTGTGGGCCAGTATTTCATGGGCAGACGCAGTAAGGCATCCGAGGAGGCCATGGCAGGCTACATAACAGCCAGCCAGGTATACACCCAGTCCATGGGTGCCGCCGCTGCCGAGCAGACCGAACAGGCCTACCAGGGGATCGAGGCGGCCTACGGCATGGCCATGCAGACCTGGAACGCCAATCCCCAGAACAGCTGGGCCAGGAAGTCCGCCATACTCGCCGCTAAGATCGACATCATAAGGGGCAACTACGACACCGCCATCTCAACACTTTCTTCGGTGCTCTCGGCAAATCCCGAGAACGATGTAAGGATCCCCGCCCTTCTTCACATGGGCATCGTTCTTGAAAACCGTGGAAGCGAGCAGGACCTCGCCAACGCAGTATCTTCATACACTGAGATACTGAGCATTGCCGGAGAAGACCGCCTCGTAAGGGCGGAAGCCCTCCACGGCCTTTCAAGGATAAGCCAGATTCACCAGCAGTACGACCAGAGCGAGGATTACCTGGAGCAGGCCCTGGCCATCTCCAGTGACACCACGGTGTTCGAGGCGTACAGGCTTGAGATGCTTGCGGGGCAGATGGAATAGAGGTGAAGGCGGGCCGGGAGGCCCGCTTTTCTCCCGATCTATAATGTCCGATAATGGATATTATGTAAAGTTATGGAGAAAGTCACACCTCAAGTATCCATAACATTTACATAATATCGGATGGGGGTACCCCTCAATACAAGAAGAAAAACATGTTTCTGCTACACCCCAGTCTTCCATAACATTTACATGATATCGGTTAGGGTACCCCTCAATACAAGAAGAAAAACATGTTTCTGCTACACCCCAGTCTTCCATAACATTTACATGATATCGGTTGGGGTATCTTCAATACAGGAGGATAGACATCAATGTAAAAATCAATACAGAATGGAACAGGGAATGTGGCCATACCCTTTTGAGGCCTTTCACCTCTATATTTCTCAGGCAGTGTAAATTGATTCATTCTGGAGGGGAAATGCGTTTTCTTAAGTATGCCTGTCTGTTGTCCCTGGCTCTTTTGCTGTCCGCCTGCGGCGAAGATCCTCTGTCTGCTTCGGTAACGGTGAAGTACCAGATCACAGGTTCAGCCGAGGCGGTAAACATCGATTACATAGATTCATCCGGCGACCTTGTCATTCTCAACGGCCAGGAGCTTCCCTGGGAGATCACATTCTCCGCCAACAAGGGAGACCAGGTCTATCTCTCCGCAAAGCGCACAGGCTCATCGGGAACCGTTACGGTCAAGATATACAGCAACGGCACTTTGCGTTACGAGGACACAAGCGCCGACGGATCAATGGCCACTGCTGAGGGGACCCTCTAGGCCTCTCCCCTTTTCCTGCCGGAGTCTGTTTTAAGCAGTGATCCAAGTTTTTCATTTCTGATGCTCAACGATATTCCATGGCGCCTGATGGATATCCAGGGATCCCCGATGGCATCAAGCCTTTCGGGAATGTTCTTCACCGTCCAGTCCCGGGGTGAGGCCCCATCCTCCAGTTCCTTCCAGGTAATCGGTGTTGCCACCGGAGCACCGGGAAGGGCCCGGACTCCATAGGGAGCCACCGCCGTGGCACCATATGAGTTCCTCAGTGTATCCAGAAAGATCCTCCCACCGCGTCGCTTCCTTCGAAGCTCCACTGTATACCTGTCCGGATATCTTCCCGCCAGGACCTTAGCGGTTCCCATGGCGAACTCCCTTACCCCGTCGAACTCCAGGCTTCTGTCCAGAGGAACCACAAGGTGGTAGCCCATGGAACCTGTGGTCTGGACGAAGGGGTGTATATCCAGCTCCCCTAGAAGATCCCTGAGGTCAAGGGCCGCCCTGCGGACATCCCCGGTGTCCAGGGAGTCCTCCGGTGGATCCAGGTCGTAGATCATTCTGTCGGGATGCTTAAGGTCATCCATCCGTGAGAGATACAGATGCGGGGTAATCATCGCCTGGTCTGCAAGGTAGAGCAGCGTGGCCTCACAGTCCACAACCGGGGCGCTGTAGCTGCCTCCCTCCTTCCGGGGAAACCCTTCGGTGGTGATCCAGTCGGGAAAATGATCCGACGAGTCCTTCTGAAAGAAGCCCTTGCCCTGGATGCCTTCGGGAAAGCGCTTCATGCTTACACCGTAGTGTTTCGTGTGGGGAACCATGACATCCGCCACGCCGCGGTAGTAATCAATGAGATCACCCTTGGTGAGGCCGCTGTCCGGGAAGAAAACCTTGCTCCTGTTGGATATGTTTATCTCCCTCATGGATGCCCGTCCACGGCGGGATCAGCATCTTCCCTGGTGACTTCCCTGGGATCCTTGTCCCTTCTCAGCCCTTTGTATGCCGGGTGACGGAGAAGTGAATCCGATGTCCAACCGGTGAAGGCCACCTCACAGACCAGCTTTGGTGTCACATAGTTCGCCTTCTGCTTTGGTTCGCCGCTGAAGGGAGAAGTGTCCCTTTTCAGTCTGCTGAGCCTCTTGCCGAGCACCTTCAGGGTTTCATTGTCAAAGCCCGTTCCCACCCTTCCGGCATACATGAAACGGCTGCCTTCGTAGAAACCGATGAGAAGAGCCCCGAAACCCATCCGATCGCCCCCGGGATCGGTAAATCCCCCTATTACGAACTCCTGGCGAAGCAGGCATTTGAACTTCAGCCAGCTGCCGGAGCGGCCGTGGATGTAGCTGGAATCAGCCTTCTTCGCTATAAGCCCTTCCCATCCCTTTCCGCAGGCCAGCCTGTAGTATTCCATGCCGTCTTCGTTGCGGTGGGGAGTAAAGCGGAGGGGGTCGGACCAGTTCAGTGCCTTTTTGAGAAGTATTTTCCTTCTTCTAAGGGAGCAGCCGGTGATGTCATGTCCGTCAATATAGAGGCAGTCGAATAGATAATAGAAGACCTTGACCCCCTCCACCTTAGCTTCCTTCGGACTGTCCGCCTGCATTCGAGGCTGAAGCTTCTGAAAGTCACTGGTGCCGTCGCCGGCGAAGGCCACCACCTCGCCGTCCAGTATGCAGCCACGGGGAGACTGCCCTTGAAGGGCCCTTAGGATCTCGGGGTAGCTGTTGTCGATCCTCTTCCGGTTACGGGACATCATTTTAACCCCTCCCTGGGGTGAAACGAAGGAGAGGGCCCTTTCGCCGTCAAGCTTCCTCTCATAGATCCATCCCTGGTCCGAGAAGGGATCATGGGTCAGCCTGGCCAGCATCGGCTCGAGCCAATCGGGCATGGAAGTCCTTTCCGCCAGGGTGAGTTCACCCTCCGGCAGTGTTCCGATAAGCTCAGCCATGGTCCCCCCCTGTGGAATGCCTTTCCCGTATACCGTCCATGGTCAGACCGGATTTGACCGATTTCCCCTGGGTAGATACCGGATTCCGCCGGGCATCAGCCCTGTCATCCTTCGTCTTTATGAGCAGCCAGCCGGGATCCTTGCCTTTGCCTGTGCGAATCAGTGCGTAGCCTCCGGATATCTTCTCTCCCTCCAGCCAGATGGCAACATGCCCGTCCCTGATCTGCCTGGCCATGGCAGGTCTGTTCCCGTTATCGTCCTCTTCTCCGTTGTTCCTGTAGTTCCCCCTGTCCCAGACCATCACCGTTCCCCCTCCATATTCGTCCCGGGGGATCACACCCTCGAAATCGGCATAGTCCAGGGGGTGGTCTTCGGTGGGCAGGGCAAGCCTTCGATCCTCAGGGTCCGTGGAGGGTCCCTTCGGCACCGCCCATGACTTAAGGACACCCTCCACCTCGATTCGGAAGTCGTAGTGAAGGCTCGATGCGTCGTGCTTCTGAATAACGAAAACCGGTCCTTCGCCGCTCCATTCGAGATCCATGTATATCTCCCTACCCGGTTTTCGGATCACCGGTTTTCAGTGTCACCCTGACATGGTGCCTGGCATTGGAACCAGATAGCTTTAAAATGTTACCGGATAACACTTTGCCGTTATGTTCCACTGTTGCTGTCCCATTGCTGACCTTTTCGGGATTGCTGAACTCAATGCTGTAGACCGCCCTTTTGTACCTGTATTCAACGCTCCAGCGTTCCCAGTGGGAAGGCACGCAGGGGTTGAACACCAGTTCGTCCCCCTTCAGACAGAGCCCGAGAATTGCCTCGGTGCCCAGCCGATACAACCACCCGGCGGCGCCGGTGTACCAGGTCCACCCTCCCCTGCCGGGACATTCTGATGAACTGTACACATCAGCGGCAACGGCGTAGGGCTCGGTTCTGTATATATCCCTTTTCTCCGGCGTGTCGGACTTGTTCACGGGATTCATCATGCTGAAGAGCTCATGGGCGCCCTTCCCGTCGCCGGTCATGGCCAGGGCCCATGCCGCCCAGACCGCGGCGTGGGTGTACTGCCCCCCGTTCTCCCGGACCCCCGGGGGATAACCCATTACATATCCCGGATGGTGTGATGTCTTGTCGAAGGGGGGATCGAAGAGCCTTATCAGACCGTTCTTCCTGTCAACCAGTCTTTCAGTCAGGGAGTCAATGGCCTTTCTGTTCCTCTCTTCACCCCCGCGCCGGATATCACCGCCCATGACTGGGCGATGGAGGCTATGGAGCATTCATCGTTGATCCGGGAGCCCAGCGGATGCCCGTCGTCGTAGAAGCCCCTGAGATACCACTCTCCGTCCCAGGCCGTTTCCAGAAGGGCTTTCCTGAGGGTCTTTGCCCCGGCAAGCAGCTCTTCCTCAGCGGCGTGGTCCTGAATCCCTCGGCAGGTGGCGGCGTAACGGGTAAGGGTGTCGTAAAGGAACCATCCCAGCCAGACGCTCTCCCCCTTCCCCTCCCTTCCCACGAGGGTCATGCCGTCGTTCCAGTCATGGGAGCCCATGAGGGGAAGGCCGTGCCCTCCTCTGGTCAGCCCCCTCTGAAGGGCAAGGAGACAGTGCCGGTGGAGGGTTGCCATGCTTTTTGATACGGGGAACCTTTCATACCTCTCCCCCTCGTCCTCACGGAGTTCCTCCCCCTTCAGGAAGGGCACCTTTTCATCGAGAATGGAGGTGTCACCGGTCTTTTCCACATAGACCGACGCGGCATAGGGGAGCCAGCAAAGGTCGTCGGAACATCTTGTCCTAACCCCGGCGTTATTGGGAGGGTGCCACCAGTGGAGCACGTCCCCCTCTTTGAACTGCATGGAAGCGCTGGTCAGTATGTGCTCCCTGGTCTTTCCCGGCAGGGCATGACAGAGGGACAGGCAGTCCTGAAGCTGGTCCCGGAAACCCCAGGCTCCGCTGGACTGGTAAAGGGCCGTTCTTCCCATCATGCGGCAGGATAGGGTCTGGTAGAGCAGCCATCCGTTCAGCATTACGTTCATGGTCCGGTCCGGGGTATGCACCTGAAGGGAGCCCAGGATATCCTTCCAGCGGACCACGGCATCGGAAAACATTTCGCCGTTCATTGCCCTCTGCATATGTGTTGTGATCAGTTCCCCGGCCTCTTCCGGTGATCCAGCCTGTCCCAGAAGGAAGGTTACCTCCTTTTCCTCCCGGGGACCTATCCAGATCATTATCTGTACTGCGATGCAGGGATCAGCTCCCGGCCGCAGGGAGCCTGAAAGACCGGTACGCCTCATGGCCGCAGGGGACTCCATTCCGCCGTACCTGCCCAGGAACTCTTCCCTGTCGGTGGTAAGACCGGAGGGTGTTCTGCTTGAGGCCAGGAAGAAAACGCCCCCCGGCGGTTTTTCCCCGGTGGTGTTTTCTGCCATCAGTGCGTTGCAGTCGGTTCTGAAACTGGATACGATGAATTCCGAGGTCCTTTCACGGGTGGTTCCCAGAACCGGTTCCAGATACAGGGTTATGCTCACCCTTCTGTTGCCATTCCCGGGGTTCCCCAGGGATATGTTGAGTGCCTGAACAGGCTCGTGGCTGTCGGTGAAGGCTGTGAGCTTCTGTCGGAGGCCGCTGCTGTTGTGCTCCCAGATAGTGTATCCCCTGCCGTGGCGAACCAGATAGGGCATTTCATCCCTTGTTGGAAGGGGCGAGGGTGACCAGAAGTTTCCCGTTTCCTCATCCCTTATGTAAACAGCGGTTCCCGGAGTGTCCTCAAGGGGGTCGTTACTCCAGGGAGTCAGTCTGTTCTCGCCGCTGTTAAGGGCCCAGGCACACTGAAGACCGGACTCGGAGGCGGTAAAGCCAGTTCTTTCGTTGGCTATCACATTTATCCAGGGTCTTGGGAGCCATACATCCTTCTCCAGGAGGATCACATATTCGTCTCCCTCCGGGGTGAAGCCTCCCCTCCCGTTAAAATGGATGAGGTCTTCGGGTAACTCAACAGGAGGAACCCGGGGGATGTCGGAAACCGGCAGTGGAACGATATCCGGCTGCCTTACAGGAAGGTCATAGAAGGCTTCCAGCTGACTGTCCAGATCCTTCCCGCAGCCGAGGACCACCCTGGCCCAGGTTTTCAGAAGGACCAGCTCTTCAGGGCGGATGATATCCGACCGGAGGAGGAAGACCCCTCCATGCCTGCCGACCCAGTCGTCGGCCCCGGTGGACGCAAGGAGCCGGTGGAGCTTTCCCTGGAGGTCGGTTTCATAGCCGGTTTCCTCCTGGTTGAGAATCACCACGTCCAGCATGAGGTTCCTTCGCCTCCAGAACATCTGAACGGAAAGAATGTCCCTGAGCAGGTCGAGGTTGTCTCCGGTGCCGACCTCCACCAGAAGAACGGGATGATCCCCGGAAATGCCGAACCGCCAGAGGTGCCTTTGCCCCAAAGTGTTGCTGCGGAGAACCCTTTCCGGTGCCCTGAGCAGACGGGAGGGAAACAGCAGCGCGGAAAGCACAGGCTGTGTCCTGCGCATGAGCTCAGCGGAGACCCCTGTGGATGTAAGTTCCCTTCTTATGAAGACTTCGCTTCTCTGAAAGACCTCCCTTACAGATTCGGCGCCGGTGTATTTACCGGCAATGGAGAGCACATCCTCGTCGGTGTTGCCGCAGAGAGTGACGAATGTAAGGGCCCCTGTCTCCTCGGGGCCGAGTTCCAGCTCCCCTGCCATGGCCATAACCGGGTCCACCGTGGTTCCCGTTGTTCCGGAAAGAGTTCCGTTGAGCCACGGTCCTCTGCCGGCGAAAATCTCCCTTTCGGTTTCGATGAAAACGGTTTTTTCCCCGGCAACCATCTGCCCCACTGCGATCCCCGGCTCCTCCGGACTTCTTTTCCGTCTTCGAAGGATCAGAACCCCCCTGTCCGGATCGAAGCCGCTGGAAATGAAGATCCGGTTGAACTCAGGATGGTCTCCGTAGGTGCCCCTTGCGGTGAGGGCGGGTTCGTAGTGGCTGCATATCTGAAGCTTCCTCTTTCTTTCTGTGTGATTCGTTATGGTGACCCTTCGCAGGGCGGCATCCCTCTCGGGATCGATCACCGTCTCCACTGCTACCGAGATATCCCTTCCCCCGGTGAAATGCTCTATACGGTGGGGAAAGCAGGTTACCCTGCACAGGGGTCTCTCCTCAACCCGGGAAACACCGCAGGCACCCATCCGCTCCCGGGTTTCCACATCCTTTATGAAGAGCCTGTTCCCTCCTGATTCACGGATGGTGTCAGGATTCCACACTGTTATGTCGGTGTTTTTCCATTTAAGGAAGGCTCCTCCGGAATCGGTGAGGATCAGGCTGAGATTTCCATTGGAAAGATGGTGCACCCTGGGAACCCTGGCCTCAAGGTGAAGCTGCCACCCTTAACCTCCGCCGAAGGTCTTTCCAGCCCTTTCGATGCGGTGCTCCGGGGCCGGGCATAGACTATTTTCGGGTTTTCCGGCGGCTGTTCCCGAAGAAGGATGTCAACGGTCCTCACTGCGGGGTCCCTGTGAATCGGGATACGGTGATGTCATTCTGAAGATAGTTCTGTATGGCCAGGAGTATCATGCCCTGGTGATGGGCCATGTATGACTTGACCGGCATGAACTCCCTTCCTCGAAGAAGCCTTGATGACGTGAAGTCCATTGCCTCATAGAATCCGTAGGGGCCTGTCATTCCCAGGGACTGGATCATGAACAGGTTTTCCGCCACCTCGGCGGGGGCTATGGGAAGGGCCAGTACCGAGGCATAGGGAGCTATCACCGTGTCCTGACCGAGGTCCCTTTTGTAGCCCAGACCGGGCACTCCAAAGGCCCTGTACTGGTACTGACCGCCGGTATCAAGCCTGTAATAGCCGGACTCGGACACCCCCCAGGGTGTCCCCTGCTTCTTCGCGTACTCGATCTGCCCTTTCACCGCTGCCCGGCAGCACTTACCAAGGAGGGTGTCCTTCCTGTATCCGGTGAAGAGAAGGGGCATAAGGTATTCGAACATGGTGCCGCTCCATGAAAGCATCCCCAGCATTCCGGAAACTGATGTAAAGGGCCGGGAGAGATGAAGCCAGTGATCCGTCGGCACCTGGCGCCGGGCAATGGTCAGAAGGCTGGTGATCCTGGCTTCCGAGGCCAGGAGATCGTAGCAGTTCCCGTCGGGCTGTTCCATATCCACATTGAAGCCGATCCTGAAAACATTCCTTCCCCGGTGATAGAGGAAGGAAAAATCCATGCCGTCGGCTTCCTTTTCAGCTCTGTTTGCAAGGACTTCCCCGTCCCTTATTACCTCGAGGCAGTGTTTTCGTCCCTTGGCCAGGAGCTCTTTCAGTCTGGCGGCAGGTTCCCGAAGTGTGGTCTCCCCTGCCACGGCTTCCAGTGTATCGAGCTTTTTCACCGCGGAGCCGTATGACCTGAGAAAACCCGAGGGGGACGGCTTTTTCGGGAGTGCTTCCAGAAGCTTGCTCCAGGAATCCTTCAGTTCCTGGTTAGCAGAGGAGGAAAAGTCCCCTCCTTCTTTGGCAAGGAAGTGGATCCAGGGATACAGGTACCTGATCTCGTCCACCATGTCGGAATGGTGGGAACGTGCCCGGAGCAGCCATGTCCTGACCTCGCCTATGCCCTCCGGCGACATCCCGGTGGATTCAATGTGGGTAACGATCTCCCCTTCCATTTCCGAAAGGGCCTCATCCAGTTCATCAAGGTGATCCAGAATGGAACAGCTGTCACTTTCCCTGGCCCTGTCCAATTTGTCATGAACGGCTTTCAGGAAGTCCCTGGACCCTTCCGGGCCTTCAAGTGAATCCTCGAGGATCCGGATCGTTATCTCAAGACCCCGCCACCGTTCCCGGGAGATGACCGACAATTCCGGGATCTTTTCCAGTGCCCTGGACAGCACGAGCAGGGACGCCAGAAGGTTTCCGCTGTCCACTGTGGAGACATACCTGGGATTCAGGGGTTCACGGTTCTTCGTGTTATGCCAGTTAAGTATGTGTCCCCTGTATCTTCTCAGTCCTGACATCCCCCTGAGGGTGTCCCTGAGCCTCAGCAGAAGCTGCCTGACACCCATGTAGCCCATATCCCCCGCCGCCGCAGCGGAAAGCAGGTAAAGACCGATATTGGTCGGGGATGTGGAGTGGGTCACCCTGCCCAGGGGATCTTCCTGGAAGTGATCCGGGGGCAGCCAGTTGTCTTCGGGACCGACGAATGTTTCAAAGAAGTTCCAGGTCTTCAGGGCTGTCTTTTCAAGGAGGAGCCCATCCCTTGAGGGAAGGGCAGCGGAGATCCTTTCCCGGGAGGAAGAGATGCGGTTCACGATGAGGGGGACAGCTGCCCAGATGGTAAGAAAAGGCAATGCCGGTATGATGGCCGGTGCCCGAAAGAAAAGGATGGCCGCCCCGACAGCCAGGGCGAAAAGTGTTACTGGCAGGTATCTTCCGGTACCGGTGCCCTCCCCCTTTGCATTCCTGGAGGCTTCCGCTGCGGATGTCCATTGAAGCAGGTGCTTTTTTGATACGGCCATTCTGTAGAGGGTTATCGCAACCGCGTGAACGTTCCCCGCGACGGTTACAGGCAGCAGTGCGAAGTCAAGGAATCCCCTGAACCAGCCGGCCTCATGGAATCTGAAGGAGCCTGAAGCGGCCATGAAGAATGTTTCCAGCAGCTGGTTCCTCATCAGGCAACCGCCGCCGCCAGGGTCCACAGCCATCCCGACCCCGGAAGGACCAGCCAGCCCGCAAGGAGCATAAGAAGTATAGCCGGGTCGGTGAGGCTCCTTCTCAGGTTGTCGGCTATCTTCCAACGGTCCAGGAGTGATAATCCCCCTTTGAAAAGCCAGGGAAGCAGCTGCCAGTCGCCCCTTATCCACCGGTGCTGTCTTTTCAGCCAGCCTGCAGGGTCCGGGGGAAAATCCTCGTAGAGGATCACATCGCTCAGGAAAGCGGCCCTTCCCAGTATTCCCTCGAAGAGGTCGTGGCTGAGGAGGGTGTTTTCAGGAACACGGCCCCTTATTGATTCCTGGAAGGACTTCACATGGTAAATTCCCTTTCCCATGTATATCCCTTCCCCGAAGAGGTCCTGATAGGTGTTCGATACCGCGCTTGAGTAAAGGTCAACGGCGAAGTTCCCCGAGAATGCCCGGAAGAATGGTGTAGGTGTGCCGTGGCTGAAAAGGGGAAGTGTCCTGGGCTGCATCACCGTGTATCCTGTCCTTCCCCTGTATCTGTTCAGAGGATGTGCCATGGAGCCCACCATCTCCGCAGCGGCGCCCCCGGGGAGGACCGTGTCGGCGTCGAGGGTTATCACGAACCTTATGCCCTCCGGAGGAGAACCGGTGATGAAGGTGCCGGGGTCTTTTTCGAGAAGGAGTTCATTAAGCTCAAAGAGCTTTCCCCGTTTCCTTTCCCATCCCATCCAGCACGCCTCGCCGGGGTTCCATAACCTCCGTCTGTGGAACAGATGGAAGATGGGCTCCTCTCCCCGGCGGTATCTTTCGTTCAGCGCCTCTATACCCCCCTTTGCAGCTTCGAGAAGACGGCTGTCCCCGGGTATTGTCTCAAAGGGCGCATCGGCGAAGTCCGACAGCAGGGCGAAGTGAAGGTTCTTTATTCCGTTGCTGAGGTAGTGCCGCTCGAGCTGCTCCAGCAAACCGATCAGTTCTCCCCTCTCGGAGAAAATCACCGGCATTGCCACCATGGTGGCACAGGCATCTGGGATGCCCCTGGAAAAGTCCATTTTCGGCAGTTTTCGGGGTTTTGTCAGGCCTGTGGCCGCCCTGCCTGCCAGATCCGTTGCCAGTGCGATCCCCGGGATGGCCAGAAGGAGGATCGAAAGGGAGGTCCTTACCGGAAAGAGAACAAGGATAACGATGGTAAGAAGAAGGATCCCGGCGATATAGAACCCGGAGGATGCCCGGAGGAAGACTGAAGGTCCAACCGTCTTACCTGTCAGCCTTCCTTCAAGGGTCGCCCGCCCCGGTCTGTCCAGCAGAATAAAACCGATGTGAGCCTCCCCGGCTTCCCGGGCCAGGCGGACAGCGGCATCGGCCACCACGGTTTCCTCAAGCCGGTGTTTTCGGGACAACTCCTCGATGGTGTTCCTGTATCTGTTCCTTGTATCGAAATCCATTTTCCGGTAGATGCCCCCGGGGTCCTTCCTGAGGATCCTCTCCACGGGGCTTACTCCCTCGAAAAAGGTTTTCCAGTGGGTCTCCTGTATCTTCCTGAGGTTGAGAACGGCGGCTGAAACCCCCTCGCCGCCGCCGCTGCCTTCGATGAAGGAATGGAGTTCAGCCGCCAGGTGTTCCAGGGAGGAAAGCCTCAGCATGGACGGCAGGGCCCAGAGTTCGCCGGTGGTAAGGGGGGTATCCCTCTGGTAGCGGCGCAGGAAGGAAACAGCCCCGTTGATGCTTAGGAGGGAGTCCGGTTCAGGGGTCAGCCTCCGGGCAATGGAGAATATCCTTGTTTTGTCAGTGCTGCCCTCACCTGGGTCATGGAGAAGTGGAAGCTGCCTGTGGAAGGCGAAGGGAATGTCTTCCTTCACCTGCTCAAGAGCCCTCTGAATGACGTAGTAGTTGTCCAGCAGCCATTCGGAGGGGTCCTTGAGCTTTTCTCCATCCCTTCTGAAAAGGTTGTATGCAGCTGTTATCCGCTTTTCGGCGCTTTTCAGCATGTCCGGTATCCTGTAAAGCCTGCGCCTGCGGAAATACTCTCCAGTAAGGAATGAAAGCACGGTCTTCACCTGCCTTGCCCGGGGTAAGCCATCAGTGCCCGGAGTTCTCTCCGGCGGCCTCTTCCGCCCGGGTCCTGGGGGCCCGGGTGTGGTGGATGTCCTGCATTACCAGAAGTGGTGCCGTACCGTAAACGATGAAGTTCATGGCCACGCTTCCATAGGGCCTGTCGGTTGAGTTCCTGCTTCCATGGGCACTGATAATCACCAGATCGATCTCCGCCTCATGGATCAGCTGTTCCAGAGAGCCGGTAATGCTCTCCCCCACAAGGAGCTTCACCGAGGGAGAGACCTTGTCGGAACTGAACTGAGCGGAGATCTGACGGAGATAGTTCAGAGCCTCGGTCCGGTTCTTCTCAACGAACCTTTCCCTCAGCTTTATGTCCTCGGTATCCGGGGGAAGCCTTCTGGGCATTTCCGGTGTCCTCACCACATGGGCGAGAATGAGTTCCGCGGCGTTCTTCACCGCCAGTACCGTTCCAACCGGAAGTGTGCTTTCCGACCTTCCCGAGCAGTCCAGGGCCAGAAGTATTTTCTCATACTTCGTTACCGGCTTTGCCGGCTGCCTGTATGCCCTGACCAGAAGGGTGGATGTGTAGGAGCGAAGAATGACCTTCTGAACCACGCTGCTGATATTCCAGCCGGTAAGACCGCTTGCTCCGTGGGTGGAAACCACCATGAAATCCACATCGTTGCCATGGGCATAGTCTATGATGCTCTCCGCGGCGGGTCCCTCCACCAGAGCCGTTCTGATCCCCGGTATGGATCCCTTCAGCCTGTCGGCGGTCCTCTGGAGGTATATGCTGGCCTGGGCCTTCCTCATGTGCCATTCAACTGGTTTGACCGGAGAAGAAGAGTTTCTTTCAAGGGAATGGAGAATGGTGAGAGCCGCACCCATTGCCTTTGCCTGAACTACCGCGTGGGGCAAGGCGCATTCCGCCAGTTCGGAGCCGTCCAGAGGAACAAGTATGTGTGAAAACATAACCCCCCCTCTTGTTAGTGATCTCTCTTATTACTAACAGGAAAGGAGTTTCAGTGCAATCCCCCGGCCAGGGTCGATTTAATTCTTCCTGCGTGCGATTCCCAGGATAAGCCCCAGCACCAGCGACCAGGCGGCGGCCAGACCGACCTGCACATCGTGGTTCTGTATGCTGAATGTCAGTGTGTGGGCCGGGATCCAGAACCATATCAGGGTCTTGATGGCGGCATCCATTCCCCGGTAACCCTTCGTTCCCAGTAGAAGGTTGTCCTCCCAGCGATGAAAGAGCATCATCTGCGGGCCGAAGAGGACATTCGTCAGGGTGCTTTTCAGGAAGGCGAACAGAAGAACGCTGCCTGAGGATATTCCAAGTATCTCATAGACATACAGTGTGAAGCCCTGCATTCCCGCGAAACCTATCTTTATTATCACACCCAGGATTCCCCAGCCCAGGGATTTTTTCAGGAACTGAAAACGTTATAGCTAATCCTTTTGCCGGTAACCGCCGAGGCGATGCCGTCCCCTGCCATTCCCAGGACTGCGAACTGAATGAACGCCGCCTGGAAGGGATACTCTCCAACGGTTCTCACGTACCAGTCAAAAATTTCCTTCATTGATCTTCTTCCCTTTTCTCTTCCAGGTCCCGCTTCAGTTCCTCGAGGAGCTCCCCGGCGGTTTCCTTCAGTTTTCTGAACGATGGATCGGTTATCTCCCGTTCGGTAATTGATGACTCGAGATCTTTCCAGAAGCGCAGTATCCTTCTTGAGAGAAGGTTGTCGGTGTCACACCTGTCAAGGAATTCGTCGAGCTCTTCGAACCCCAGGTATTCCCTTTTTCCCGACAGAAGAAGGGAGAGTTCGTTCTCCAGCCCGGTGAGAAGCTCATCGAGGTCCCTTGCGCTGGTAACGGAACCCAGTCTTCTGTCATTCCTTTTTGCGACGATGCCAAGTACGACGGTGAGCAGGAGTACCGCAAGGCCCACCAGAAGCACACGGATCCGGGAGGGAATGCCCCTGCCATTCTCAGGTAGGAGGATCTCCCCGGGCTGCCTTGGTATCACCGTTACATCCAGTGTGCAGGTATCCACCGGCACGGTCCTGTAGATGCCCCTTTCCCTGTCCAGCCAGACCGCGTTTTCCGTAGAAAGGATATGGATCCCGGTCTCCTCGGGCTCCAGTATGAAATCCCACCACCTCTTGTTACCTGCCCGGCCCCGGTTGGCCGGGGTTATCATTGCCGGTCTGGAAACGCATATCTCAGGAGGTTCCTCCATGTAGGCCAGGCCGGGTCCCTGGCAGGTGACCCTGAAGGAAAGCTCTCCCCCCTGCCCCGGGGGACATGGCAGCCTGTCCAGGGTTATGGAAATGCTGTCGAGAAGGGTTCCGTCCCACCCCCCCGGGGGGTCCGGGGGGAAGGGATACACAGGCAGTATTATCGGGCTGCTTTCCACGGTCCACTCATCCTGTTTTCCCCAGAGATTGTACTGTGTGCCTGTTATGTCAGCACTGAAAAAGGGCGCATGGAGGCTGCCCGCAGCGGCTGGTGTCATCTCCACCACCGCAAGTCTGCTCCGGTTGGCGTTCCTGCCCTTCCCCGCGGATTCCCAGTTGCTGTCGGGAATGGTCTCTACATCCCTTATCACACCCAGTTCAGGCGCGTTCCACCAGTAGCTTACGTTCTCTACGGGAACAGAGGCATAAACGTAGTAATCCAGTGTCAGCCTGGTTCCCGGGTAGATCCTTCCTCCGGGGTCACGGAGCTCTCCCTCCAGCCAGACGGGCTGGTCCTGACCGGCCCCTGCCCCGTCCTCAACGGCGGGGGGGGGGTCCGGTGACCATCACCGATATTTCTTCGGTGGTGTAGGAGCCGTAACCGCCGATGTTGAGGGTAAAGGACTGTACTGTCTGAAGGCCGGGGGCAGAAGCCGTGTAGTTGATCTGGTATTCCACTGTCTGGCTCAGCTGTCTTCCCGTTGGTGTGGTGATCGAGGAAACCCTGGATGAGGTGAAGCTTCCTCGAAAACTGAGCCCGTCGGTGGAATTAATTCGACCTGATGTAATCCCGGTGCATCCCGGTTCAGAGCATGTTACGGTAATGGTGAAGGTTTCACCAAGGGTAAGGGAGTCAGGGTAGTCAAGGGTATAGGGTTCAGCGGTTCCCAGAAGCAGATAAAGAAGGAATCCTACCAATTTGGAGCTCCGATGGGACCGCCCTCAGCTGCGGAAGCGGTATCAGCTTCAGCCTCCTCCACCATGTCAAGTATCATTTCGGCAATGTCCGGCGTCATCTCCGGCTGGGAGGGAGGCGGGGGCAGCTCTTCCTCCGGGGAGTCCTCCGGCTCCTCCTGATCCTCCTGGTCCTCCGGCTCCTCCTGATCCTCCTGGTCTTCCTGATCCTCCTGGTCTTCCTGATCCTCCTGATCTTCCTGATCCTCTTGATCTTCCGGTTCTTCCTGGTCCTGTTCAGGGGGGGGCTCGTTCTGCTGAAGCCACTTCAGCGCCACCTCCCAGTTCTGAACCATTCGCATGGAAGCGGTTCCCGAGGTGATCCCTGGCAGAAGCATATCCACCACACCGGTTACTCCGGCGTAATCCCCTGTGGCCATGGCGTTTCCCAGCCTTGCCGAGGAGGAGGCCTCAAGAAGGGTGTCCGCTCCTGGCCGGTCTTCTTCGGGAAGATCGGTGAAGATGCTGTCGGCGATGGCGAAGCTCCCGGATATCATTGATGTCACCCCGTGGTTGTAGATGGCACGGGTGTTGCCGGGCATCCTGAGATAGATTTCCTCAAGTATCTCCGCAGCCTCCTGGAGGCGGTTGTCCCCGGCAAGCTCCGAAGCTTCAAGATAGAGATCCAGAAGGGGAACCCGTGGCTGGGAGGAAAGGACCAGGGCAAGGATAAGGTGGATCATCAGGAGCCCCGCCTTTCCAGAAGGAGGGCAATGAGTACCAGGGCGATCCCAGCGGCCAGGAAGATCTGATACCTTCTTGCCCCGGTGGCCCCGGCTATGTCAGCGTCGGCCTCCGCAGAACTCCGCCTGAGGAGTTCACTGAGGGGCATGGAGAGGTCTCCCGCCTCGGATATCCGTGTATAGAAGCCGCCTGTTTCCTCAGCCAGGGTTCTCAGCCATTCCTCTTCAAGGGCTGTCCTTACGGTGTCACCCTGCCAAACCAGGGGGCCGTTGTCCCCGGGTACCGTTACAGGGGAATCCCCCCCGGTGCCCACGGTTACCAGGGCGATATTCCTGTCAGTGGCCTCCTGGACAGCCCTTGAGAGGGTGTGATCATGAAAGCCGCCGTCGGAGAAGATCAGCCCCACCTGGCCCTCTAGCTCCATATCTGGAAGGGCGGTAACCATTACATCCACCAGGTTGCTCATTGTGGTTCCCATGGGAAGTGCGGTCTCGTCACCGGGTGCCGAGGGGATCCTGTCAAGCAGGAAACCGGAATCCATGGTTATGGGAACCGCCAGCCTTGCCCTGCCGCTGAAGAGCACCAGGCTGAACCTGGTGTCCGGCATTGCCTCGATGAGCCTTTTGATCTCCATGGAGGCCCTTCCAAGCCGTGTGGGTGATTCGTCGTCGCACCACATGGACCTGGATACATCAAGGGCGATCACCACATTCTGCCCGCCCCGGGGAATGTAGGCCTCTGAAACACCCCATACCGGACCGGCAAGGGCAAGGGCGAAGAGCATTATAGATATGGAGAGGAGTATCCTTGAGGTCATGTGGCCGGCGGGGGGGGCTATTCCCACCTTCTGCCAGAGAACCGGTCTGACGAACCTTCGCAGTCTTTTCTCGTCCTCGGCCAGCCATTTTACCCGCAGCCACCAGTAAAGAGGGGCGGCCAGGGCAATGAGTATGGCCCAGGGGCGCTGAAACTCCATCAGTTACCCCCTCCCGTGATCCTGAAGACCCGCCAGCGGCAGAACTCCCCCACAAGAAGAAGGATCAGTCCGGCGATGAGCCAGCCGAGATAGTGGTCCCTGTAAACGAAGAGACCGGAATCGGGAAGCACCGATGCCTCCAGCTGATCGATCTCGGCATAGACCTCCTCGAGGTCTTCCGTGCTGTATACGTTGAAGAGCCTTCCGTTGTTCAGTGAGGCAATATCCGCCAGGGTCTGCCTGTCAACTTCGTATCCGCTGTTCTCCCGTCCCATGGCAACGGTGTACACCGCTATGCTGTCTCCATGAAGGGTGTTCACCGCCCTGGCCACGGTGATGGGATCCACCACCCCGGCGGTTTCCACGCCGTCTGAGAGAAGCACTATCACCCTTCTGTCGGTACTTGAAGAGCCCAGGCCCCTGGCGGCGGTGGCCAGACCGGAGCCTATGGCGGTGCCGTCGGTGAGGAAGCCCAGGTCGGCGCTGGAGACGAACCTTTCAAGGGTTTCGTGGTCGAATGTGGGCGGGCAGATCGTGATTGGTTCAGCGGCATAGAGGACCAGCCCTATCCTGTCGTTGGGTCTGTCGGCGATGAAATCCAGGGCGGCTTCCTTTGCCGCCTCGAGACGGTTAGGTCTGTAGTCCTCGGCCAGCATGCTGGTGGACACATCCAGGGCGAGGACGATGTCCACACCCTCCCCGGAGTCGGGAAGCCTTTCAAAGCCGGTCTGGGGCCTTGCCAGGGCAATCAGGAGAAACAGCAGCCCTGTCCATGGAAGGAAACGGGTAAAGAATACCCCGAAGTGGAAGGGGGTGTGCCACGGAAGGGGCCGGTGAACATGGCTCCCCCCTTCCCGCCCTTCCGAGTACGGCTGATCAGCCAGGCGGTCAACAGGATCACCGGGAAAATGAAGAGGGCGGGATAAAAGGCAAACCTGATCATCTCGTCCATTCCCTCCGCAGTCTTGCCAGCTTCCTTATGTGGTCCGCCGCCCTGTCCGGTGAACTGCCCCAGTCGGCGTAGAGCTGAAGTATTATCTCCCTCTGAATGGGCGTGCCCTCCTCAAGGAACTTCCTGCCCTCCCGGGTACCCGCGAGCTGTCTGGCGATCTGATTCAGTGTCAGGGCGGGGTTCAGTATTGCGAACCTGCTGGCAATGGTTGTTCTGTACTGCCCTTCGATCTCCCCGAAGAGTTCCGGCCAGCGCCGGTGTATGAAGGCCTCGGACTCAAGCAGGGCAAGGGCTTCCGCCTCGGCCCTCTTTCCCCCGGGCAGCCGATGGAGGTCTTCCACTGCCGGGGCGGGGACCTGCCCTTTGCGTCTTCGATGAATGACATAGGCTGCTATGGCCGCCAGAAGAACACCGGCGGAAACCGGAAGCCATGGGAACCCTGGAGCCCTCTGCCAGAGAAGCCAGAAGGAGAGGTTCCTGGCGTAGTCTTCCGGGAGGCCCGGGGGTATGTCCATGAAACAGGGGTAAACCGGGAAGGAAGGAGACATCAGGGTGTCCGGGAAGTTCGGCGCAACGATCACCACCGGTGGCTGGAAGAGCAGTGTGTCGCCGTTCTCCTTCCAGCCTGAACCGGGGAAGGTCAAGGGTGTCCGACAGCACCAGGGGAACGATGGTGAAAACACCCCCCACGCCGTCAAGCACCGCATATGTGGAATCACCGGGAAGGGATCCCGTCTGGAATCCATCGGGTATCCGGTAATCCACGATCCCCGGAACACCGGAATTGATCTCAACTGATGCCAGGAGCAATAGCAGGAACAGCTGCATCAGTGGGATCGCCTCCTTTTTCGCAGGTTGAAGAATCGTCTCAGGGGAAGCATAAGGTCGTCGGTGGTGGAAATACTTACCACATCAAGCCTCGCCCTTCGGCACAGGGCTTCCCTGGCCGCGGCTCTTTCGTGAACCTTTGCGGTGAATGACCTCTGCCAGCCTGGACTGGAGGTGTTGACCACCGATTCGTTGCCGGTCTCAGGGTCCCGGAAGCGGATCCTGCCCACATCCGGCACCCGTATCTCCCTGGGGTCGAAAACATGGATACCCACCATGTCGTGTTTGCGGGAAAAGACCTTGAGCTGCTTTTCACACCTCGAACTGAACCTGAAATCGCTTACCAGGAAGATCAGGGCCCGTTTCTTCAGTACCCTGCCCAGGAAGGTAAGGGCCTTCTCTATGTCTGCCTGTTCCTGGTGGTCGGATGCCTCCAGGACCTTCTGTATTATGGAAAGGGAATGGGGTCTGCCCTTGTCCGGAGGCATATAGTCATACACCTTGTCCCCGAAGGTGAGAAGGCCGGTGCGGTCGCCGCTTCTGGCTGCGGAAAGGGCGATCACCGCCGCCGTTTCCGCCACGCGATCCGCCTTGGTGATGTTCACCGAACCGAAGTTAAGGCTTCCGGAGACATCCACCAGCAGCATTACCTGAAGTTCCCGTTCTTCGGCGAGTATCTTTACGAAAGGGTCATTGCCCGGGCTGTTACGTTCCAGTCGATCAGCCTGGGATCATCTCCCTCCACATAGGGTCTGTAATCGCAGAATTCCATCCCCTGTCCACGGAAGACCGACCTGTAGTCGCCTCCCATCAGCTGATCCACCAGCTTTCTGGTATGAATCTCTATTCTCTGTACCCGTCTGAACAGGCTGTGTGCGGTTTCCATGGGGCTATCTTCCGGTAACCGGGACCTTGTCGAGGATGGTGGAAAGCATCTCCTCCACGGTTACCTCCTCGGCTTCGGCCTCGAAGGAGCGGATGATCCTGTGGCGAAGGACATCCAGTGCCACTTCCTTGACCAGGTCCGGTGTAACGAAGGCCTGACCGGTTATCAGTGCCCGGGACCTTGAGGCGGCCAGCAGGGCCAGGGAACCCCTGGGGCTGGCACCCACGGCGATGAGGTCTTCCAGATCCCGAAGCTTGTGCAGCCTGGGGTGTCTTGTGGCATCCACCAGCCTTACGGCGTAGGACATCACATCCTCCTCAACTATGATCCTGTTGGAAAGGTCCTTCAGTCCCGCAAGCTGGGCGGTGGTCATGACCGGGGACGCCGAGGGCCTGTTCCCGCCCCCCATACGCTTAAGTATCTCAAGCTCCTCCGCCGGAGAGGGATAGGTAATGACCAGTTTCAGCATGAAACGGTCTATCTGGGCCTCTGGAAGGGGATAGGTTCCCTCCTGCTCGATGGGGTTCTGGGTGGCCATGACGAAAAAGGGGTCTGAAAGACGGTGGGTTATTCCGCCGAAGGTGACCTGCCGCTCCTGCATGGCTTCAAGAAGGGCACTCTGCACCTTTGCCGGAGCCCTGTTGATCTCATCGGCCAGTACCATCTGGGCGAAGATGGGCCCCATTCGCTCAATGAAGGTTCCGCTTTGCGGCTGGTATATCATGGTTCCGGTTATGTCAGCGGGAAGGAGGTCCGGGGTGAACTGAATGCGGCTGAACTTAGCATCGAGGCAGCGGGAAAGGGTGCTGGCGGCAAGGGTTTTCGCAAGACCGGGGACGCCTTCTATGAGCACATGGCCGTCGGACAGAAGGGCGGTCATCAGCCCCAGTCTGAAATCCTCCTGGCCAACCACCACCGACGAGAACTGCTCTCTGACGGCCTTAAGCTGGCCGGCGGCTTCGAATACCTCCCTCTCGAGGTTTTCCACGATCTCTCTGGACATTACATTTCCTCCCGGGCTCTGTTCAGTATTTTCCTTATCAGTTTTTCATACTCCTGAAGCTTCTCCCTTGTTCCAGCTTCGAAACGCATTACCAGTACCGGCTGGGTGTTTGAAGGGCGAAGTAGCCCCCAGCCATCCTCGAACTCCACCCTGACGCCATCGATATCGTTCACCCTGTAGTTCTCCCCTTCCAGTATGGCCCTGGCCTTCTCCACAAGGGAGAACTTCAGGGAATCGGGACAGTCCTCCCTGATCTCCGGGGTGGAGTACAGCCGGGGAAGGCTTGCGGTGAGGGAGGAAACTGGACCATTGGCATTTTCAGCCGCCTCAAGGAACCTCAGAGCCGCGTAAAGGGCGTCGTCGTAACCGTAGTATCTGTCCCTGAAAAGATGTGGCCGCTCATCTCCCCGGCGAGAAGGGCATTCTCCCTGGCCATCCCCTCCTTGATTATTGAGTGTCCCGTTGGAAGCATGATGGGTCTTCCGCCCAGCTCCCTGACCCTGGAGAAGAATACCGAAGATGCTTTCACCTCGCTGATGATCGCAGCGCCGGGGTTGTTCCTCAGGACATCCTCGGCGAGAACGCAGAGTATCCTGTCCCCGAATATAACCTCACCCCCCTCGTCAACTATCCCCAGCCTGTCAGCGTCGCCGTCGAAGGCGATGCCGAGGCTGCACTTCTCCCGGATCACCGTGTTCCTGAGGTCAACAAGGTTATCCATCACAGTGGGATCGGGGTGGTGATTGGGAAAGCTGCCGTCTGCCTGGCAGTACAGGGGAACCACCCTGTGGCCCAGCTCTTCAAGTATCCTTACCGCGGATTCCCCCCCGGTGCCGTTCCCGGCATCGATGGCGATCTTCATGGATACCGGGAAGGAGAATTCAGAACGCAGCCTGTCAAGGTAGTTTTCCTTAACGGAGACCTTTACCGTTTCAGGGGTGGCCAGGGGAATGTCCCCGGTTCTCTGCATGGCATCCCGTATTTCGATGATGTCTTCGCCCCAGAGTGTGTGAAGCCCCTTCATCATCTTGAATCCATTGAACTCAGGTGGATTATGGCTTCCCGTTATCATTACGGTTACATCCGGCCGGAGGGTGTGGGCGGCGAAGTAGGTCATGGGAGTGGTTTGCACTCCCAGGTCGATCACGGCGGATCCGGCGTGTGCGGCGCCGGCGGCAAGGGCTTTCATCAGGCGGGTTCCCGATGGGCGGCAGTCCCGCCCTATGGCAATGCGCCCTCCGGGGGCCATGGTGCCCAGCACGAACCCCAGTCTGGCGGTGGTGCCGTCGTCGAGTTCCTCCCGGGCAACACCCCTTATATCGTATTTTCTGAAGATATCCGCGTTCATTCCTGTTCTCCCGCCTTTGGCAGGATCAGTGTGATCCGGCCTTCATTATTGTCCTCGCTTACCCAGCCACCGTGTGCCGAGGCGATCAGCCTGCTCAGACCGGTCCCCAACAGGTTTTCCTCGTTCTGACGCGTATCTGTGCCGAAGCCATTGGAGGACCAGCTTATTTCCAGCTCAATGTTCCTTGATTCTCTGAGTTCCATGGATATGACGGCGCTTTCACCGGCCCTCCTGAGTGTTTCACGAAGAAGGGAGTTCACCGCCTCGGAGAGCTGATTCCTGCTTCCGGTGCAGCTCACCGGCCCGCAGATATTCACCGAAACGGAAACCATCATCCCGGAAGCGGCCTCGGAGATGTTCATGGCCGCCTCGGCTACTATGTCGTCGAGCTGGATCCTTTCAATTGACCGTGAGGGATCTTCCCCCTCATCTTTGGAGATCTCCTCGAAGACGGTTAGTATCCTGGTCAGGGCGTGGACCTCCTCCGCCAGTCTTGAAAGGTCCCTGAGAACATCCGGGGGAAGATTGGGGTTTTCCCTGCCGAGTTTTTCCGAGGTTGTCTCGATGGCCCTGAGGGGCTCTGAAAGCACATCACCGATCCTTCCCAGGAAGCGAGATTTCAGCATTTCCAGTGAGTTCAGTTCCCTTCCGGCATCGGAGAGGAGCTTCTCCAGGGTCTTCATCCTTTTGTTCTTCTGCAGCATCCGCATGTGAAGGATCCCGGCGGAAATGAGGAAAAGGGTCAGGAAAGCCGCGGCAACCTGTATAGATATCAAATCAGCTCTCCCAGGTGTTCCGGGACCACGACCCCCATGCGAAGTTCCAGGCTTATATCCTCCGGGGTAAGGTCATCCAGGGTCCGGCCCATGTGGTTGAACATGGACGGGGGCAGGAAAACCGGTTCCTCCGCCCGGGGGTTCGACCTGACACTTCTAATTACGTCACCCGCCGGGAGAAGACCTGTAACCCCCACATCCGGCCCCATGAGCCGGTTCTCTACCGGGATCACCAGGTAAGCTGAATCCCGAAGGATGCTTTCCACGAAGGGGCGGGCAAGGATCCCAGTGACCACCGTGCCCCTTCCCCGGAAATCCCTGCCGACGCAGCGAAGGGCCTGGGATGCCAGAAGACCTATTCCGTTTGCCTGGAGGGTACATTCATCGTAATGCTCCGCCGGCGGAAGTTCTTCATAGGCCATGAGGTAGTATTCATCCGCCGCGTACACCCATGGATATCCCCTTTCCGCAAGGGCTTTCCTTTGCCATGAACCTATGAGTGACAGCGTTCTGACCGCCTCTTCGGTGGAGTGTCTTCTCAGGCTGGTCAGCCCTTTCCTCCACCTGGTAAGACCTACAGGCACAACGCCGAGGTTCCTGACGCCGGGAATGGCGTAGAGATCTGTAATGGTCCTGTTCAGCTCTTCTCCGTGGTTCCAGCCAGGAACCTCCACCACCTGGGTTTGAATGTCAGTGCCATTGTCGTCCAGCTGTCGAAGCAGTGGCAGGATGGGCATGGGACCCCTCCGTCCCAGCATTTTTCCCCGGAGTGCCGGGTTGGTTGTGTGAACGGATACATGGATGCTGTTGAATCCCCGTTCAACCGCCTCGGAAGCCTGGCTTTCCGTGAGGGTCACATACGTGCCGTGAATGAAAGAGTACCTTATGTCATCGTCCTTCACCATGAGGGAGTCCCTTAGCCCGGGGGGCTGCTGGTCTATGAAGCAGAAGATGCATCTGTTCCCGCATGAGGCTGCCCTTGAACCGTCAAGGGTTATCCCCCAGCCGGTACCCGGGCGTCTGCGGAGGGAAAAATGCCTTTTCGAAAGGCCCCTTTTAACGGAAAGGTGAAGGATGCCGGCGGAGGAACAGTAAAGGAGATCCACCCAGTCATTAACCGGCTGGCCATTGCAGGAGATTATGATATCGCCTTTTTTTATACCCGCCCGGGATGCCGGTGAGGGTTGAATGACACCGGCCACGGATGAACCACTGGGAAACATCTATTCCAGCTGTAGCGCCCTGGCCATAACCGGGTTCAGATCCTGGGCAATTCGCATTTCCGCCTCGGCGTGACCTGTTCTGCCGGTAAACTCATAGACCCGGGCAAGATTCACATGGAACCCCACTACGGCATTGGAATCCTCCAGTGTAGTGGCAATGACCAGACCTTTGCGGAAGTGGTCTTCGGCCTCGTCGTATCTTCTCATATCGAAGGTGCACCTGCCCAGCATTTCCCTGGCCTTTATCCTGTAGTCCGGGCTGAGAAGGACCTTTTCGAACTCCTGGATGGCCTCCCGGACGAGACCCATTTCCCTGTAGGCTATGCCCAGGTCGAAGTGGGTGGAGTAGTCCTCCTTGGAGATGCTGGCGTCGACGCCGGTCTTGAACTCCATGATGATGTCCGCCAGGATGCTCTTGGAGCTGTCGGTCTTTACGTTGTCGATGTCGTCGAGTATGTCCGCCACCCCGGTGACGCCGGTTTCCCGGTGTTCCTCGGGAAGTATGCCGTTCATCAGGTCCAGAGCGTCGGTGTAGTCCGGACACACATCCACCGCGGCCTCCAGGGAGGCAACCGCCTCGTACTGGCTGTCGTTGAGGAGATAGGCCACAGCAAGGCGATAGAAAGCCCTGGCCTGCCCCTCTTTGTCGATGGTGTGCCGTATCCTGACAATTTCCTTCGCCGCGGACAGGGATTCAGGACAGATGTCGAGGACCCCCTCGAGGAGCTCGAATACCATGTAGTCCCGTTCGTCGTTCCTGTAGATCTCCGCCGCCCTGAGATAGGCCCCAACGGCTCCGTAGAAATCCCCCACATCCAGCAGGAGGTTGGCCATTTCAATGAAACCCAGGGCGTCGCCGGGATCCCTTTCCAGGCGGTTCCTCATGTCAGCGACCTGTTTGGACAGGGCCTCCCGGACCTGACGGACCGAAACCAGGTTCATGGCAACCAGTACGTCCCCCAGCCTTGAATCCTTCATCTGGCTGTTCTGGTGGTCCAGGGCCTTTAGGACATCCCCGGCCTTCAGCATGCCGCATGCGACGAAATACTCCCCTATCCTTCTGGGGCCGGATTCCTCTATGGCCTCTTCCTCCCAGCTGTCGTCGTCCTCCTGTCCTATGTCACGAAGGAGGTCTTCGGTGGATTCGTTCCCCCCTCGATGATGTCTTCCTCGTTGAAGTTCAGGTTGTTCAGAAGGGATACAGGATCGGCCTGTTCAGGCTTTTTGCCGGGCTTTGCCGGCGCCGGTTCGGGCTTTTCCCGGGGTATTTTCTTTGCCCGGGGTTTGGGAGGTGGTGCCGGATGGAGTTCTTCCCGAAGTTTCTTGAGCATCTGGGCCATTTTCTCATGGCCGTTGAGATTTCGCTCCATGGAAAGGGAAACGGCATAGTCGAGGAAGGCTTCGTTCTTCTGTTTGTAGGCAACCTTCGCCAGGTTGATCACCCACTTAGGACTGTCGGGATCGAGGGTGGTGAGGGATTTCAGGGCTCTGGCAACCACCGGAAGGTCCAGGGAGGGCTTTCCCTTGAGATACTCGATGTATTCCTTCCTGGCCTGATCCGGCTTGTCCTGTTCGGAGAAGCAGTCGCCCATTATCAGGTGGGCATCGGTGGTGTCGGGGAATGAGCGGAGGACCTTTCTGCACACCGATGCTGAGACCATGTGCAGCCCCTCTTCGCAGTAGAGCCTGGCGGAGCTGAGGAAGTGTTCCCTTGCCTCTGAGTCCCGCTTCAGCTTGAGGAGGACATCGCCTATCTTGTTGTGCACGGAAGCGTCGCGGGGATCTTCCTCTATGACAAGATTGAAAATCTTAAGGGCGCTGTCGTGCTTGCCCTTCTGGACAAGATCGTGAGCCTTCTTCTTCAGTGAGGTGACATTCTCGGTCATTCCCGGGGATCCTCCGTTTTTATCCGTGATTCGTACTATATACCCTTTGAGCCCCGCAGTACACCTCTCCCACATCGGGGTTGCCCAGATGATAGGGAATGGCCCTGTAGTCTTCGCGGTTCCATACAACAATATCAGCATCGTATCCCGGCGCAAGCCCCCCCTTCACCCCTGAAAGCCCAAGTGCCGCGGCACCGCCGGCGGTGGCGGAAAAGAGAGCTTCCTCCACGGTAAAACCGCAGTTGCAGACCGCCAGACTGACGATCAGGGGCATTGAATCGCAGAAGCAGCTGCCCGGGTTGAAATCGGTGGCTATGGCCACCCTGGCCCCGGCGTCGAGGAGCTTCCTTCCCGGGGGAAAAGGCTTGTTCAGAAAGAGGGCGGTTCCGGGAAGAAGGGTTGCCACGGTTTCACTTGAGGCGATCCTGGCTATGTTCTCCGCTGAGATCGAGAGGAGGTGGTCGGCGCTTCTGGCACCGGCTTCCACCGCCACACCGGCCCCGCCGGTATCGTGAAACTCGTCGGCGTGGACCCTGAGCATGAAACCCTGCCTTGCCGAGGCACTGAGGTATCTCCCGGCCTGTTCCGGGGTGAAAACACCCTTTTCGCAGAAGATGTCCACGAATCGGGCTATTCCCTGGTCCTTCACCGCCGGGTTCACGGTGTTTATCAGATAGTCGATGTAGTCATCCGGTCTTCCGGAAAACTCCGCTGGAACTTCGTGGGCTCCCATGAATGTGGGAACCAGAGTCTGGTGGGTTTCCAGGGAGGCCTGGCCGGCGATCTCCAGGCATCGGAGTTCCGTTTCGAGGTCGAGGCCGTAGCCGCTCTTGACCTCCACGGTGGTGGTTCCCGAGGCCAGCATGTTGCGCAGATGTCTTTTGAGGTTGGCCATTATGGCTGATGACGGGGCTTCCCGTGTGCGCTTCACACTGTTCAGTATTCCGCCACCGGCTCTGGCTATTTCCTCGTAGTCGGCCCCGGCGGCCCGCATTGCGAACTCTTCTTCCCTGGTCCTTCCGAAGAGCGGATGGGTGTGGGAATCGACGAAGCCGGGGGTGACGACCCTGCCCCCGGCTTTCTCGATAACTGTCTGGCTGGAAAGCTCGCAGTGTTCCTGAAGGAGTTCATCCGGTCCGGCCCAGACCACCCTGCCTCCATGGCAGCCAGGGCGGCCTTTCGAATGAGGCCGATACCGGACCCCGGTGCCCCGTTCATGGTAAGAAGGCTGCCAATACCCCTTAGAACGAAATCGGCCTTCACCTGGTTCTAGACTTCTGGAATAACGGAAGCGACCCTTCTGGCCCCCATGCGGTGGAACTTAACCCTGCCTTCGATCTTGGCGAAGAGGGTGTCGTCGGAACCCTTGCCCACATTGAGCCCCGGATGGATCCGGTGCCCCGCTGGCGAAGGATTATGGTTCCTCCTGAGACATGCTTTCCCGCCGGCGCCTTCACGCCGAGCCTTCTTCCAGCAGTGTCCCTTCCGTTCCTGGAGCTGGACGATGATTTTTTATGTGCCATTCCTGTGCCTTTCCTGCGTTTTCAGTTCGCAACGACAATTCTTGTTGATGCAAAATGCCCGTTTGAAGCATACCTTATCTGATATACCCCAGCGGGAAGTGCCGTACCGGCGTTGATCATGTGTGAAACAACCCCGGCCGCAATGTTTTCTCCGTAAACAGTTCTGCCGGAAATATCATAAATTTCCAGCCGTCCTTCAACCCCTGTGTCCGGAAGTGACACAACGCATGAGGAAAACACCGGGTTGGGGGATGACGATATGGTAATGAAGACCTCTCCGGAGGTTCCGTTCTCTATGCCGGTTCCGAAGGAGAAGTTCACCTCCACCATTTCCTCAGGCCCCACCACGACGCCGTTCTGGGACTGTGAGCCCATTCCGTCCACCGTGGCCACCACATTGTAGGTCCCGGGAAGGAGGTTCTTGGAGTAGCCGCCGTCGTTCACATCGGTCCTGCAGAACCGCAGGGGTGAGGAATCGGTTCCATCGGTCTTTTCGATCTGGATCAGGGCGTCCAGGGGATTCCCACCGCCGTCCTGGACGGTTCCGTGAACACCGTAGGTGCTTGCCACGCAGAACTCAAGCATGGGCATGTAGTTGGCGTTGGCCACATCGGGCCAGTCCGCGGGGGATTTTACGCTGGAAACCTCTATGGTGTGATCCACGGTTCCAGCTTCGCCGTAGGACCAGTCGTTCACATCCCCCTGGGTGGCGTACCAGGAGGCGCCGGGTATATAGATGATCCAGGGATCATAGTAGGATGTAATGGAGGGATGGTTGACATAGGCTTCGGCGTGGGCGGTTATCAGCTCTTCGTCCTGTATGGGTGCTGTGAGGCTGTAGTTCCACACCGCGTTGAAGCACTCCGCTCCCCCGTGGAAGGAGAGACCGGTGGCGAAGGGATTGGCGAAGTTGTTCTGGTCCGGCCAGCTCTGCATGGTGAGGTCCCTGATGGCCCGGCTCTCGGAACCCTGCCAGTAGGGCGGGGAATTCATGTAGCTGAAATCACGGTTAAGGTCCACATTGTTGGCGTTGTACCTTGAGTTGTTCACATAGCCGTCGGGGTTGACGATGCTTATTATCCAGATCTCGCTGTTGTCCACGGCGTAGGTGCACGGATCGCTGGTACCGTAGTTGTCGGTGAGGACCTGAAGGAAGTTCAGGCAGGACATTCCTGCGCCTTTTTCGTCGCCGTGGATGTTGCCTGTGATACGGATATGGGGCTCGGCCTCGTGCTGGTTGACATTGTCGCTGACCACAACGGCGTATATGGGCCTGCCCTGTTCGGAGGTGCCTATCTGCTCCAGCCTTGCTATTGCGGGATGGTCCGCCACCACATCGGACATGGTCTGATTCACCTCGGCGATGGAGGGATAGGGAACCAGGGGTGTGGGGATCTCCTCGGCCACCGGCCTGTACCCCAGGTTCCTCAGTTCCCTCTCCCGGGCTTCGTTCACATAGAGACGGGCCCGTGTGCCGAAAACCGCCTCGATATCGTAACCGTTCTCGTTAAAGAACTGAAGATCGAGGATGGTAACATCGGGAACCATGACCGAATACCATTCAGCCAGGGCGGGAAAAGCAGTAAGCATTAGTATTGTAAAAATAAACTTCACAGTGTTGCTTCCTTTGCAGGTTAATGAAATGATTGCTCTATACGGGGATACACGACTATCATGAAACCGGTTCCCCCGGTCAACCTTGCTTATCACTGTGCATATTGCTTAGAATCGGTGCTGCGGTCGGGGCGTGGCGCAGTTCGGTAGCGCACCTGCTTTGGGAGCAGGGGGTCGCTGGTTCAAATCCAGTCGCCCCGACCACGAAGCCATCCGTAAATTTGACAAATAGTCAATGCAAATACCCACCGGAAGAGAAGTAAATCGGTATCAGGCTTGGGTTCACGAAACTCAGATCAGCTCTGAACCCTTGTCCCAGATGGTCTGGAAGGCGCTTTCCCAGTTGTGCTCGAGCCCCCGCTCCCTGGCCCTCTTCCCCATTTCCTTTCTCATGTCCTCGTTCTCAAGAAGCTTCAGGATAGCTCCTGCGAGGGCATCTGGATCCCGGCCGGTGACCACCAGGCCAGATTCTTCGGGAATGATGATCTCCTGGGGACCGCCCCGGTCGGTAACCACGCAGGGTAGTCCCGCAGCCTGGGCTTCCAGGACGGAATTGCCATAGGTGTCCGTGGTTGAGGGGAATACGAAGATATCACAGGATGCGCAAACCCTGGAAAAGTCCTCCCCGGAAAGGTTCCCGCAGAAGAACCCCCCCTGCCAAGAAGCAGTTTTCCCAGTTCCCGCATGTAGGGGCCGTCGCCGGCCATAAAAAGCTCAACCCCGGGGAATTCTTCCCTGACCTTCAGGAACGCCTCGGCCAGAACGTCGAGGTCTTTCTCCCTGGAGATCCGCCCTGTGTAGAGAAGCTTCAGTGTGTCCCTGCCTCCACCGAACCGGTCCATATAACCCTTTGTGCGCCACTCCGGAGAGAATGCCTCGTGATCGGTCCCCGGGGGAAGATGGCCATTCTGGACTTGTCCACACCCAGTGCTCCCAGGTCGTCTATATAGAATCTGCTGGGAACCATGACCATTTCCGAAAGACTGTAGAACCAACCGGTGGCGGAGCTTATCATTTCCGCGATCCTGGAATCCTCGATTATCTCGTTGGTGTGCCTGGGAAAATCGGTGTGGTAGATGGATATTGTGGGAATGCCCAGAAGCTTGGCTATGCCCAGGGCTATCATCCCCAGGGGGCCCGGTGTGGATATGTAGGCCACCTCGAAATCGTTCTCCTCAAAGAATCTCAGCATTTCCAGGAAGGGTGGTACTGAGAGTTTCTTTGAAGGATAGTTGGGTACCGCGAATTCCTTTATGGGCTGGAAGTTCACCACCCAGCCGGGAAAGGACACAGCCCTGTCCTGGCACGCCAGGATGGCCAGTTCCCGGCCGGCCTTCACCGATAGCTTTCCGAAGCGCTGGATGGTCCGGGATACTCCGTTGAGGTCATCTATTGTGTCCGTTACCCAGACCCTCCTTCCCGACCTTCTGGACGCAGGTGACCGGGAACCAAGTTCGGCGCATATCCTGTTCACCTGGTCCCTTCCCCGCCTTCTGTCCATGTAGGCTATGGGAAAGGGCACATTCATCAGAAGCACCGGTATCATCGCCGTGAAGGCCTCGAATCCCTCAAGGATCCTTCCCTTGCTGAACCTGGTGCCCAGCTGTTCCGCTGAACGTCTCAGAAGGCTGTTGGTAAGCTTGTTGAGTATGTCGAAGGTTCGCTCCTCTATCCCCTCCTTTTCCAGCTCGGGGCTTCCCTTACGGAGGTTGAGGTCCTTGCCTATCTCTATCAGTTCGTCAGCCAGGAAGCTTTCGAAACCCGGGCTGTTGCCCCTGGCCTTCTTCAGCATGTGGTGGAAAAGAAAGTCCGCCTTGTGCCAGAGAGTTGGTTCATCGGTGCTGTCCTGGGACACCGGGCTGAGGAATCTGTCCACGGCCATGGTTGCCGCGCTGGGAACATTCTTTGAGAGGAGGCGGTCGCGGTAGAAGGAGTACGCTATGGAGTAGACGGCGTATGAAGACCTCACTGCGCTTCCGTGGTCGCCCTGCAGAACTCCTCTTCCCATGGCGATCTCCCTGAGGAAACCACCAACGGTTCCGTCTGACCGGGCCTCGGTGTAGGTGAGTCCGAAGAAACGGCCGCAGTGATCATCGCTGCCGGCGGTGAAGCCGGAAAAACCCTCTCCCCTGATCACCCTGGCCATATCAATGGAGGCATTGTTCTCCCATACCGCCCTTGTGCCATTCCTTCCCTCCACCAGGGCCACCCGTTCCACAAGTTCCTTCCATTCTTCAGGGGTGAGGTCCTCACCGGGGAAATAGAATGGGTGGGCCAGTGCGTTCACTATTCCCTGTTCATCCAGATACTCCAGGAGGGTGAAGACATTATCCCTGAGTCCCGTTGTTTCCTCATGCTGCTCGCCGGTTATGTCGTAGGCCAGTATGTGAACCGGCTTCCGTGAACCGGGAAGAAGGGCGCTGATCTCCTCGCTGAGGAAGGCACCGGGGAGACCGGCTATCTTTTCTACACCTTCAATGGTGTTCACGTCGGTTATGGTGACAAGGTCCATGTTCCTTTTTCGGGCCAGGTCGTAGATGAGTTCAGGAGGAGTAAAGCTTTCCGGTGCCTTCAGGGTGCGCAGTATCCACCGGGCGGACTGTTTGGATGCCCCGGAGTGCACGTGCAGGTCGCACTTTGTATTTTTCATTTTGATGGATTCCCTTTCAGGGAGTTATGGTTCTGCAAGGCTAAGATACTCAGTTGCCTCAGTTCACCGCAACGATTCCCTGGGGGCCCTCTCCCCCTGCCATTAACGAATCCACCACGGTCATGGAGCCGGGATCGATCCGGTATACCGCATTGGTTTCGAAGGACGTTCCGTATATGAAGCCCTGGGCGAGGGCAAGTCCGGTGGGCGAAAAGGGAAGCTCTATCCGGTGATGTTCACCGTTTTCGCCGTAGACTATCAGCCCTCCCTGCCCCCAGCCGTCCGGGCTGATGAAGGTTTCACCAAGCATTATGGCCTCCCCGGGAGCTCCACCGCAGTTTATAACTGTCCTTATGAAGGGCTCACCTCCAGGGTCGATAACCGTTATGCGCCCGTCGTTCTGGTAGGTGGTGGAATAACAGTGGATCATTCCCGTGGGCTGAAGCTTCAGGGTCTGTGTGTTCACCCCGGTGTCCAGCCAATGTATCTCCTCTCCCCCTTCCGGGGCATATACGGAGACCCCCCCTGGGGAGGTTCCATCGGGCCAGTTTCCGTAGCCAAGGAACACACGGCCTCCGTGGGTCTCTATGCCGCTGGGGTTGGCACGGGTGGAAAATCCCGCAGAAACCTGCCCGGTTTCAAGGTCTGCTCTGATAACGCTGTCTGCGAGCAGAAGTGTTACATAGCAGCTGGGACCATCACTGGCGAAGGAGTAGGGGTTCTTTCCCTGTGGCAGAAGGATCCTCAGGGCGTAGTCCCCGGGTTCATCCGCCGAGGCGATGAAAATCTCCGCTCCCAGGGATGATAGAACCGCGAGATCCCTGTTCCCAAGGGTCCTTATCTGGTTCGGAGCAGAACCGGTTGTCCAGGCTCCGGTTATAAGCAGGTCCTCTTCAGGGTAGTAGATATCGGCGGTTGCAGAAAGACCGTTGAACCACACCAGGGCGGTTCCCCCGGGGCTTTCGCCCCCGGGGGTCCCGCGGCGTCCCTGCAGGAGAGAACAAGCAGCAGAAATGTAAAGGCAATGGTCTTTTTCATGTCATTCTCCACAGTATTCAAGGCTTATCCCGAAGGTCCTTCCCCGGGCTATGTATCCGTCGGTTATTCGGTATTCCGTGTCAAGCAGGTTGTCCGCCGAGATGGAGACGGCCATTGCTCCTGTCAGTTGAACTGAGCCCAGGATATCTGCGGTCCAGTATTCATCCAGGTACGCCGTCTGAGTTCGATTGGTAAACCTCTTGCCCGAACCCTTCAGACCCATGCTGCACCTCACCGCCGAAGAAAACCGGCAACCGGCGCTGAGTCCCCATGAGTATTCCGGTCTGTATGGCAGAAGCATTCCCTCCCTGGGGGTGTTCTCGGTCTGGTCGGTTGCCAGGTTCCAGGTGAAGGTGCCGGAAAGGTCCACGGGACCCCCTTCGAAACGCCCGTGGGTCTCAATCCCCCTGGAAAGGGCGGAGGATATGTTGGATGGGGTCCATACTCCCTCTTCCCCGGGAAGCCACAGGATGAGGTTTTCCGTTCCGGTGGCAAATCCTGTTATTCCACCTGCGAGACCGCCGCCGTTGTATTCAGCCCGAACCTCAATACCGGCGGTCCTTTCGCTTTTCAGATCGGGGTTGCCCCTGGTCCTGCCATCAAAGGGCCAGTGGAGGTCATTGACCGTGGGGGACCGGTGGTCGGTGAACAGTGAAGCCCCGAAGGCAAGTCCCACGCCTTCGTCATTTGAGGAAAGATTGAGCCTTCCAGTGAAGTCAGCACCGTTTCCGTTGAGCTGCCAACCGGCCAGGGCATGGATCATGCCACGCTCCAGTTCCACTCCAAGATCGCCTCGGTGAACCTCCCTGGTTCCCGTAGCGGTGCTGTTCAGGAACGACGAGTTCCAGCCGCAGAGAAGGGTAAGGGGACCATTCCATGCCGCTGAAGCCCCGGTGGAGAACTCAGTGTGGGAGTCATCCATGGCATAGGGATATGTCTGCCTGTACCCCATGGTTCCCCCCCCGGCGGTGAGGGTGCCTTCCAATGCCCCCAGGGAAGCCGCCGCCCAGATGTCCCCCCGGGCCTGCTCCCTGAAGCCGTCGCCCTGTACCGTCCAGTCCGGTGCTTCGGTTTCTCCGGCGGCATAGCTTCCAAGGAAACCGGTTCTCACGCCGCCGAAGAACCCGGTGGTGACAATGGCTCCGGAATAACCTAGGGAGCCTTCCGTGCCGGAATTACGCCTTATTGAAAGCCCGGTTCGTCCAAGCTTGCAGACCAGACCGCCACCGCCGGATGACAGGGCTGAAAACCTTAGATATAGGGGTTGTGAGTTCCCCGGGGGCAGGAAATTAAGGGCACCTGAGCTGCCCTTTCCGCTTCCTCCCGGTACGGAACCGCCCCGGGCAACCTCAAGGGAGGAGAATATTGCCGGGTCGATCACACCCGGAGGTGAGCCGTCAGCCGAGGAGGACATTGATATGCCGTCGATCATGTAGTCCGCCTGTGCCGGCTCCCCTCCCCGCAGGGAAAGGGAGACCACCGGCATGGAGCCTCCGTACTCCCTTGCGGCAAGACCCGGCACCATTCCGTTCAGGTCGTTCATGCCCCTGGAACCAAGTTCCGCCAGCTGGCTTTCCCCGATGGAGGAAGTGGAGGGTATTGCTCCGGCCAGGGACCCCCTTGCCGCGGTTACGGTTATGGTGTGTCCCCGACCCACCGCAACGGGGGTGAGAACTATTGATCCACCGCTGTCCGGCGGCGGTCCCGTCCAGTCGCCAAAACCAGTTGCGTGGAGATGGAGAGTACCGGAAAACCCATCGAAAAGCTCAAAGCGGCCGTCGGGATCCGTAAGGCAGAACCAGCCTGAGGAATCACCGACCCAGGCCCCTGAACAGGGGTGCCGTCCGGTTGAACAACACGGAAGGCGGCGATAAGAACTGCAATGAGAAGCAAGGTGACCCGCCCTTCAGGGAAAAGGTGAAGGCCGCGGGACATCGCTTTTGCCCTGGTGTATTTATGCGATACACAAGGAGCTGATGCGCGGCACAGTGTCTGACTTCCGGAGATGTTCCGGTTACAGTGGCGCTACCGTGGCGGATTTCCACCGCACTTCCTGCGCCCGCGGCAGCCATAATATATCAATGAAAATGAAAGGGTTCAGCCCCTCTTCCAGAAATCCCTGCTGTACTCGGTTCCCGCCATGAAGGAAAGGGCCTGGGCTATGGAATGGTCCATGTTATTGTACCAGAAGGAGCCGCATCTGCCGGTGAGAAAAAGGCCTTCCGGTATGGAAACCGATGCAAGCTTTTCCCTGTAGTCCAGGGTGTAGACCGGGTAGGTCTCGGGAACTCGTTTCCAGTCGATGAAGAGGATGTCTTCCTCCCTGGCTGCCCTGACCTTCAGAAGACCTGCTATAAGTCTGTCCTCAAGTACTTCGGGATCATGCCATTCCATGGAATCGGCGGTGCAGGTGAACTCGGCTATCAGGCTGTCTTTCCCAGGTGGTACGCAGTTCTCCCTGAAGTGTCTGGGAACGGTAAGTCTGCTGAAGGCGATGTCGTCCTGGCCGAAGTAGCACCACTGGTAGTCGTTGGCGGGATTTTCCCTCTTCAGAGCCACGTTGGCGGTTATGGTATTAATGAAGGTCAGGGCGGTTTCCGGATAGAGAATGGTGATGGGTGCTGTCCAGAAGACCCTTTCCCCCTGGATGACATCCCCGTTCTCCAGGACAACGCCGGTGACCTTCCCATTCTCCTGAAGAAGCCCACTGGCAGGGGTTCCCATGAGAAGGCTGCCCCCGTTCTTCAGTATCCTGTCCCGCTGGAGGTCGCAGAAGGTCTGTATCCCACCCCTGGAGGGGTAGTAGAAACTTGTTTCCACAGGCTTCGGCAGCAGCATTCCCCTGAGCAGTGACAGGAGATTGTCCGCCTTCACCCTTTTGTCTATCACCGCCCGGTTTACCCCGGCCTGGGCCCAGTCAACATGGAGCTGCTCCGAGCTGGTGCCGGTAAACTTCTTTGTGTATCCGGCAAAGAAGAAATGGTACAGATTGTCGCCGTAGCGGCTTCTTATGAAGTCAGCGAATGATCTTATCTCCGGAATGTCCGGCTTTCGAAAGAGATCAAGGAAGCTGCGGAAGAGAACCGGCAGGGGAAGGCCCATTACCGATATGAGGGTAAGTGGCCAGCTTCTGTACTTACCCGCCATGAAAACTGAACTTTTTCTCTGGATCTCCATGCAGCAGCTTCCAAGGACTTCCCTCAAGTAATCATCTACCAGGGGATTTGCCGTGTGAAACCTGTGGGGTCCTATGTCGAAATCGAAGCCCTGGCGGCTGAAGCTGCGGGCCAGACCACCGGGCTGGTCCTCCCTTTCGATGAGAGTTACTGAGTTCCCCCGGCCTTCAGCTGTGAGCCTGTCCGCCAGTGTGAGTCCCGATACACCGGCCCCTACGATGATGTTCTTCAATCGGATTCCTTTCCGGATGTGAGAAGCAGGAATGAAGCCCCGGCTAACATCAGCAAAATGGCCATTGAAAGCCATAGCAGGTGAACACTGAACCCGGCCTCCACCACGGTGAGGCCGCCGGGGAGTTCGCCCCGAAGCCCCATAAGGGCGAAACCGGCCACCCAGCCAGCTTCCACGGTACCAAGGCTGAGGAGTCCGTGGATGGGAAGGGCCATGGTGAGGTCGGTAATGGCAAAGGCGGTGAAAACCTGCCACAGCGGTATACCCCTGACTCCCACTGCAATAAGCAGGGAATTAAGCATGAAAAGCTTCGTGGCCCAGGCCAGGATGCTTGCTCCCATTGCCAGGGAAACCGAGCGCCTTCTCCCCGGTGTTATCCGTATGGAGACCAGCATTTCCATCCAGGCGGAGGTTATCCTGCCCTCTCCCAGCAGGGCTTTCACCGGAAGAGTGAACAAACCGAGAATTCGAGGCAGGAAGAAAAGGGAGGCGAGGCCAAGAAGCGCCGTGGCCGCCGCTGCAAAGACCACCGGCCCGTTCAGCCCCGCAAGGAAGCTGAAGGCCACCACCGAACCCATGGCTATGAGGTCCATGATCTTTGAAAGCATCACAGTGGCCGCCCCGGTGCCGGTGGGAAGCGAGGCGTACCTTCGAAAGAGTCCCACCAGGCCAGATCGGAGAGTCGAAGGGGAAGCAGATGGCCAAGACCCACATGTACCGATGTCAGTGGAAGGGCTTCCCTGATGGAGATCCTGTGCCTGTTGGAGAGAAGCTTCCAGCGGATGGCCCTGATCATCTGGGAGAGGGAAAATAGAACGAGGGCCGTCACTAGCCAGAGGGGTTCTGAGTCGGCCAGGGCCTTTCCGATTCCCCTTACTGTTTCGCCCGGGGACCCGGAGAGCGAAAGCAGATAGTATGTAAGTGCTGCCCCGGCAATCAGAAACAGAACCAGCCTTGCGGTGTTGAGCCCCTTTGACAAATATTCCTCCAACATGAAAATCAGGGGGTAATATAGACCATGAAGGACAATGCCATAAGCGTGAGGGGTATTTCGAAGCGGTTCGGAAGAACGGTGGCCCTGGAGAAGGGTTTCAGCATAGAGGTGGTCAGGGGGCAGTCCCTGGCCATTCTAGGGGCCAACGGCGCCGGTAAGACAACCCTCATGAGGGCAGTTCTCGGTCTTACCATACCCGAAGAGGGGGCTATCAGCCTCTATGGTCTCCCCCCTCCAACCCGGAATCCCGTTCCGGTGTGAGGTACCTTCCCGAACGGATATCATTCCCCGGCTGGGCCACACCGCTGCAGATGTACAGACAGTTCGAGAGGGTCCGCAGAGAGGGCCGTGAGATGGATTTTGTCCACAGCGCTGGCAACCTTCAGTGCGAAGATCTCCTGAACAGGAAGCTCGGGAAAATGTCCAAGGGCCAGAGGCAGCGGATAGCAGTTGCCCTTATGACATGCGGTAAGCCGGAAACGGTCTTCCTTGACGAACCATCCTCCGGCCTTGACCCCGGTGGAAGGATGCTGGTGAGGTCCGCGGTTGCAGAGCTCGCCTCCCTGGGTTCCACCGTTATACTGAACAGCCACCTTCTCGGGGAGGTGGAGAAGGTCTGCAGCTGGGCGGCTTTCCTGCACAATGGTAAACTGGTTGCCCACGACCGCCTGGAGGACCTGTCACTCTTCAAGGGCCACGCGGTGGTGGACACCCCGGACCCCGAGGGGTTGAGGACCGTGCTGAACGCAGGGACGGTCAAGGAAAAGACCCTCGTTTTCCCACTTGCGGACGCCGGCGGGTTCTCTGCCTTTACGGAAAGGGTTTCCAGAAGCGGCATTGCCTTCACTGGCATCAGGCTTCAGAAAGAATCCCTCGAAGACATTTTCATGCGAATCATGGAGGGGGACGGCAATGTTTCTTAATGCCCTGGAACACATGACCCGCCGAAGGCTGATACTGATAATCGGTATACTCTCTGTCCTCTACCTTCTTCTATACTGGAGGGGCATAGCCTCGGCTGATCCCAGGTCCATAAGGCTTGAAGCGGGGATCCCGGCATCCGACGCGGACCTGGCCTACGCAGCGCTTACCATAGCCGGTTCCATGCTGTCAGTGATGGTATGGGGCCTCACCATAATTCTAGGCGCCAGCATACTTCCCGACGAGATGGACGCCGGCAGGATGTCCATCTGGCTGCCCTGCCACAGACCCGTTTCAGGGTCTACGCCTCCACAACCCTTGCCCCGCTGGCGGTATCCGTTCTGTTCGGTTATCTGCTCTTCGGGCTAACCGCCCTTATCACCGCATTCTATGCCCCCTTCACCCCTTCAAGCATTCCCCTTTCGATATTCAGTATGCCAGTCTGGCTATCGGCAACCTGGGCCTTCGTAATACTGTTCTCACTGATCGTCGGAAAGATACCGGCGATGCTGATCACATTCGTTCTCGAGGGATTCGCAGTGGGAATGGGTAATATGGTTGAGCTTGGCAAGAACCTGCCGGAGCTGAATCAGACCGCCTTTTATACCGTGGCCCGTACGGTGACCTTCGTGCTGCCCTTCGAAAGGGGTTTCAGGGGGGTTCAGCAGGGGCTTCTTCCCCGGGCAACCCTGATAGACGAGGGGCTGGCGCTCCTTGGCATAGGTGGAAAGCTTCCCATGTGGGAGATAGTCTACCCCGGTGTATGGGCGGCTGCCCTTTTCTTCCTGGGATACAGGATCTTCAGAAAGAAGGACCTGTAGAAAGAATGGGTTCCAGCTCCCTCCTTAGTCTGGGATCAAGTGAGATCGCCCTTTCAGCGGCAAACAAAGCATCTTCCCTGTAGCCGTAATTCCAGAGAAGCGCCGCCATGTTCTTCCAGGCCGAAGGGGATTCGGGAGCTATCTCCAGGGCCCTGGAAAACTCCAGGGCAGCATCGGCGAACTCGCCACCGGAAGAGGCTATGGCTGCTCCTCTAATGCTGTGGTAGTCCGCCCCTCTGTAGCCCCTTGCCCACCCCCGTTCCAGGCAACCGATGGCGCTGTCGTACCTTCCCGCCTCGAGATGGTCCTGGGCCAGTTGAATCTGTGTCAGCCCGGGACGTACCCCGGCTGGGTACTTCAGGAGAAGGGAAAGGGCAAGAACAGCTGCCCCGGCTGGAACCGCCGGTTTCCACCTGAGTGATGAGGCCATGAGGAACAGTGCCGGTATATAGACCGCCCTGTGCCTGATGGAGGGAAAGAAGATGAACGAGGCGGAGAGACCGGTGAGGAAAAGGGCAGTCTCCAGGTTCCTTCCGCTCCCCCCTATACCCAGGGCAAGGATAACTCCGGTAACGGGAAGCAGCAGGACCAGAATGGAGGATCCGAGGAGCACCGGTGCTTCGATGTTCCTTCCCGGGCCCGGGACCGACAGGAAAGCGGCGGATTTCAGCAGCCCCATCCCAAGCCATTCAACCGGCGAATCACCTATTGCCCCCAGGGCCCTTCCGGTGAAGTCATCTCCCCGGACGAGTTCCTCGTACTCCAGCCCGGGTGGTGTCCCGAGAAGCTCCCAGGAAGTCCCCAGCCAGAGATTGAGGGGGCCCGTTCTCCCCGGT
>LQAJ01000091.1_pt1 | contig 62012 bp, 61 predicted proteins | sample 1535811 | NCBI WGS metagenome assembly LQAJ01 (sample SAMN04331587, study PRJNA305678) | bioreactor metagenome | isolation source: bioreactor_6 inoculated with Wadden Sea sediment 2nd replicate of a... | place: Germany: Wadden Sea, Janssand Flat
ATTGACAAACATAGATCAGTTCTATATGGATATCCTGAATAAAACACCACCCGACAGCTGAACGATATGGTTGTGACCCAAGTTTTATTAACAAAAATATTATGGGGTAAAGTCAGCCATGACTATAAAGCCCCTTATAAAAAAGGAAGCAAAGAATGTGATCAACATTAATTAATTTAATCTAAAGGAGGAATCATGGAGGCTCAAGCGATTGAATACGGGGCATTGGCCCTGGCACCAGTCATCGTTGCCATTGTGCTTGCAATTTGGAAAAGGCAGGTCATTGTATCGCTTTTATTGGGTGTATGGATCGGCGCAACCATTATAAACGGGTATAATCCCATAAAGGGACTTTTAGAGACCTTTTCGACATTTATCGTCAAAAAATCACTGGCTGACCCATGGAACATCGGTATTCTGGTTTTTTGCCTGGCAGTCGGAGGCATGATCGGGGTGATTGGAAAGATGGGAGGAACCGCTGCCATTGCCAATGCACTGGTCAAAAAAGCCATCGATGTCAGATCCACCCAGCTTTCCACAGCTTTGATGGGCGTGGCCATATTTTTTGATGATTACGCCAACTCAATGATCGTTGGAAATACGATGAGGCCGATGACCGATGCCCATAAAATTTCCAGAGAAAAACTGGCCTATATTGTTGACTCCACGGCCGCACCGGTCTCCTCAATGGCACCGCTTTCCACCTGGGTCGCAATGGAGCTTGGTTTGATAGCAGCCGGGCTGAAATCAATCAATATTGAAGCCAATGCCATTTTAATTTTCTTTCAATCCATTCCTTTCCGGTTTTATTCACTTTTTGCCGTGGTCCTGGTTTTTATTCTGATCTGGCAGAAAAAGGATTACGGTAAAATGCTTAAAGCTGAAATCAGGGCCAGAAAAACCGGTCAGGTCTATGCCAGCGATTCAAATCCGCTGATTTCTGAAGACAAGGAACTTTTACCGTCCGGTGATGTTAAAGGATCTGTCTGGGATGCTGCCATTCCGATTACCATTTTTATTTTAATCAACATATGCGGTCTCTGGTATAGTGGCTATGAGCCGGGCAAAAGCATTCGGGATTGTTTTGGTGATGCCGATGCCTCTGTTGTTTTAATCTGGGCTGCATTTATCAGCTCTATTGTTGCCATTTCCAAAGGACTGATAAATAAAAGATTTTCCTTGAAAGTTTCTGTAGAGGCATGGATTGCAGGGGCCAGAACAATGATGGCTGCTGTTATTATCCTTTCGCTGGCTTTTGCCCTGAAAGCCGTAATTACAGACATGGGACTGGCAAAATGGCTTGTGGAGGTTTCCAAAGGGGCTTTATCCGGTCAGCTTCTCCCGGCAATTACGTTTGCAATCGCAGTGATCATTGCTTTTGCCACTGGAACTTCGTGGGGAACCAATTCCATCCTGATGCCCATTGTTATTCCCATTGCCGCCGCTGTTTCCAATGCGGGTACCGAGGTAACGCCCCTGATCATCAGCACCATTGGCGCTGTACTTACAGGCGCGGTTTTCGGAGATCACTGTTCACCGATTTCCGACACAACAATTTTATCCTCAATGGCATCAGGTTCAGATCACATTGACCACGTCAAGACTCAGATGCCATATGCCGTGACTGCCGGCTGTTTTGCTCTTATTTTCGGTTTTATTCCCGCCGGTCTCGGGATTTCCCCGTGGTTTTGTCTTGCAGCCGGTCTTGCTGGTTTAATCGTGTTTGTCAGGTTTATCGGTAAAACCATTGATTCACAAGGAAATGTCATTTAACAAAAGATCATCGATAAATGAAACAAATTATACACATACCAACGTTTCACATTCAGCATCTCAATCGGTTTTCCGGTTTATAATCCCCCTTTTTCAAAAATCAAACACATAAAAAATAGTAAATTAAAATTATTAAAGCAGCCCTGATCAAACTGGACTGAGGGTTGCTGGTACACCTTACAAAAAGGATAGTCAATATGAATATAGTTGTACTGGGCGGAGGGCTTATTGGCGGGGCAATCGCAAAAGATCTGGCCGATGATCAAGATATCAATGTAACCGTTGCAGATATTTCCGAAACCACTTTAGAAAAACTGGGCTCCCAACCGGGTATCAATGCGGTCCGGCAGGATTTGTCAGACGTCACCGGTCTGGGCAAGCTTGTTTCAAAATTTGATATGGTTGTCAGCACTGTCCCCGGTTTTATGGGATATCAAACGCTAAAGACCGTTATTGAGGCAAAAAAAAATGTTGTTGATATTGCTTTCTTCCCGGAAGATGCCTTGAGTTTAGATGCCCTGGCCAAGGAAAATAACGTCACGGCTATAGTGGATTGTGGCGTGGCACCGGGGATGAGTAACCTGCTCACAGGCTATGGTGACGCCCTTTTAGATAAAACGGAAACGGCCCTTATCTATGTGGGAGGCCTGCCCGAAACCCGTGTCCAGCCCTGGGAATACAAAGCGGTATTTTCACCGATTGATGTAATTGAAGAATATATCCGACCGGCATTTTATGTCAAAGACGGAAAAGTGGTTGAAAGGCCGGCCTTAAGCGAGGCAGAGTTTATTGAATTTCCTGAAGTGGGAACTCTTGAAGCCTTTAATACAGACGGGTTACGCTCATTAATTAAAACATTGGATATTCCTGACATGAAAGAAAAAACCATGCGGTATCCAGGCCACATTGACAAAATTTTGTTTCTCCGTGAAAATGGTTTCTTCGATGAAGAGCCGGTATCGGTTCAGGGCAAAATGGTCCGCCCTCTGGATGTAACAACGCAACTGCTTATTCCCCAATGGAGATTTCAGGAGGGAGAATCTGATATTACCATTATGCGGGTTACCGTTGGTGGAATAAAAGACAATAAAAAAACAACATTAACCTGGGATCTTGTTGACCGGTATGATCCTGAAACAAAAGTCCATTCCATGGCAAGAACAACCGGTTATACAGCATCTATTGTTTCAAGGATGCTTAAAAAAGAGTTATTCAGTCAAAAGGCGTTATTCCACCGGAATATCTTGGGCAAAGAGAGCCGTGCGTTAAATTCATCCTGGATGAGCTAAAAAAACGGGGTGTTATTTACAAACACACTGTGAAAACAGATTAATTGTTTTTTAGGTTTAAACCCAAATCATAAAAATTGATTCACCGCACAGGCCTGCCCTGTGCGGTGTTCAAATTCACTTCCCGCTCCAAGATCTATGGCCACTCCAGAATGAGCAGGAATTATCTGATGTGTTTTGAAAAGTTCACAATTTACCAGACAGGCCCCGCCGGCAAGGATGTTATATTCCATGTTGGCGGCATGATCCGATTCATGATAGGGCAAATGGCGCTTGAGAAGTTCAAGGTTCTTGTCAATTTCTTCCAACAAGCCGATATCCCGTGCAAGAAGATAGATCAACCCAATCCCACCATAAGAAATGCCCTGATGTCGGCCATCAAATTCATAATGAATGTTGGAGGCTTTGAGCATGGGACGAGGCTGCTGGGCCCAGTTCCTTTTTTTTGTTTTTTGTCGATATTCATACTCGCTCGAAACGCCTTTCCAATTTTGTGTTTTTGATGAAATCATTAATACACTTTATTGGCAGGCGTTTCGACTCTTTTTTGCTAATTTCTTCTACTTAAATCACGCTTTTTTGGGGGTTAATAATAGTGCCCGGTGCTTGAGGTTGGTGCAGGAAAATATCAGCTTTCTTACTTCCTCTTTGCTCAAGGCAAGGCAAATCTTTTTTTTCCTTGGTCACTTCGACCACTTTTCCCCGGGCGTTACCATCCACAACAGCATCGTCCATCTCAATAATGTTTCCCAACCGATAAATACTATCCCGGTGCGCCATTGCTGTCCGAATCATTTTGAGCATATTGCGTGCAGTTGGCCAGGACACACCGATTTGTTTAGACAAGCGCAAAGCCGAAATACCGCCTTTTTCAGCAGCAACCAGGTAGATAGCCCAAAACCACTTTACCAACGGTAAATTCGTAGAGTGGAACAAAGTGCCTGTAGTCAGGGAAACATGATATTTGCATTGAGAGCATTGGTGCATTTTTCTTGTTGTAATGTAGCTGGATTCTTTACATCCACAACGTGGACAATAAAAACCTTCTGGCCATCGAACATGAAACAGCGCCTTTGCACACGCCCGCTCAGTTCCATATCTCTTTTGTCAAGTAAGCCAAGATATTTTAGGCATTTTCATAGTAAATCACCTTTATTATCGATAACTATTTGATATCGAAAAAAATTATAAAATAAAATGCTGAGAATTGTTAAGAACCATAAAAAAACAAAAAATAGGCGGTTCAACGAGAAGCTCATCAGGGCGAAACTGTCGAAACATATTTACATACCTCAAAAGGTTCTGCACTCCTTCTATGTTCTCGTTTGAAAAGCACAAAATTCCGGAGGTTTCGGAGATGGCCCCATTGCGATTGGAAAAACTTCTTTCATATGTTGCCAGATCATCCAATATACCTCAGAATATTTTCACCATAATAGATGTCATCTGAAGTTGATAGCTCCTTACCTATTGTATTTATTGTATTCCGAGTTTTTTAATCCTCGCATTAAGGGTGGTCCGCTTCATTTTTAAGAGTGCAGCAGCTCCGTTTGAACCACCTATTTTCCCATTTGTTATAATGAGAACATGACGAATATATCGGCGCTGAATTTCATCTAAGGAGGGGGTGTCTATAAACGGATGCTCTAAATCGATCTCTTCTTTTTGGTTAGGAAGTGATAAGGCTAATCGATTATCCTCGGATAATAAAACAGCCCTTTCGATTACATTTTTCAGCTCCCTGATATTCCCCGGCCATTTATACTGCCTCAACCAGGATTCATCCTTTGCTGTCAGTACTACATCCGGCCGGTTCATCTGTTTGGTGAAATATTTTACAAAATTTCGGGCGATATAAACGGCATCATCTCCTCTCGCTCTTAGTGGCGGCAGTTCCAGGGGACTACGTTAAGGCGAAAGAACAAATCTTGACGGAATCTGCCCTGTGCCACCTCCTTTTCTAAATTTCGATTAGTCGCAGCAATAAGCCGGAAATCAGACGCAATCATCTGGGTCCCGCCCACGCGTATAAATGTTTTTTCTTGAATTGTTCTTAATAATTTTACCTGGATTGAAAGGGGGATCTCTCCAATCTCGTCAAAAAACAGGGTTCCTTTATGCGCCAGCTCGATGCGCCCTTTTTTTTGAAAATCGGCACCTGTAAAGGCCCCTTTTTCATAACCAAAGAGTTCACTTTCCATCAAACGATCAGGGATACTGGTTAAATCGACAATCGTTAATGCATTCAGTCTTCTCAGGCTGTTTTTATGAATTCGTTTTGCAAGCAGCTCTTTGCCGACCCCGGTTTCCCCTGTAATCAATACTGTGGAATCGGATTTGGCAACATGGTCCGCCATGGAGAGCATTTTTTCCATCACCATACTTTTGGCCAATATTTCTTCTCTTTCCAGCTCTTCCAGCTGAAAAATTTTTACCGAAGCAAACCGTTTCCTCTCCTCATCATTCTGCTTAAAACCCACTATTTTCTTAATGTACAAACCTATTTTCTCAGACACCTTGTCCAAGGTTTCATAGCCTAAAAAATCAAAACCGTGATCCAAATACAAAGTATCATGATAAATCATTCCGCCACATTGGTGGCCGTTCAATTCAAATGGGATACACAAGAGTGACATTTTTTTTCCCGAAGACGCATCTGTAATTTGTTTGATACAGGGTTTATTGTTTTTTGCAGCTTGATAGATCAGTGTTAGCTGATCCCGGAAACCAGAGGCGTATACTTCTTCTTGGGACAAATTCTTGGATGCTTTTAAAACCATCCCCTTTTTTTGTCGCTATCTTTGAAAAATAAGCCTCCCCGCTCTGCCCTAAAAAAGTGATTGGTTGCTTCAATAAATTTTTTCAGAAGTGTATCCGTATCCAAATAAGAAGTTAGTTTTCTCAAATCTTGCAGCAATATATTCGCTTTCGCGACGGGGGGGGGTGTTGTGTCTCTGATTTGAAATTCGGTTTAATTAGAAATAATAGTGTGTCCGGGAAAAAAAATGAACCAAAGCCGGATAACCCCTTCCAAGCTTTCAGGGATAACTTTTTGGCGCTGTCAAAGTCCTGCCGCCTTATCATGACCTTGACCATTTCCAATCTTGTCCTCGCCAGTTCCAGAGTGTCACCAGAGCGTGTAAGGTAGTCTTTGCTCATCATCAGGGTTGCGTATACTTGATCGTCATCCTCTCCCTTTGCCACCATTGCTTTACCCTGGAAGCGTAGTGCAACACCTTTGAGATGAATGTTTGGACCGTTCAATAGCTTATGCATTTCACTTTTAAATTCAAATTGTGGAACCGGGTCGTAATGAAGTCGGTCAAATTCGTATAAAAGTTCTAAAAAAATCGGAAGGGGATAATGGCGAATTTTAATTCCTGATTCATTTGCATACGTGATGGCTTCGACGGTCAATTGATATGCTGTTTTAATGTTATTTTCCAGATATTTGGAATAGGCTAATGCGAGCTGACAGAGGAGTATTGCCAATATGTTCTGATGCAAGTGAGCCTCTTTTAATGCTTCTGTCAGGTGTGTACCGGCTTTCTCTTTTTCCCCCATGATCAGCAACACATAACCTAAAGTGGCTTGGTAATGTGATGCCATACTCTTATAGTGCTTCTCCTGTCTGGCCCATCGCCAATTGGATTCCAACACCCCAATGGCGCGATTGAGTTGACCTATGCATGTTGCTGAAAAACTGAAGAATGCCGGGGTAAGCGGGCTGATCAGGTTGTTTGCCCATTTTTTTTTCGTTTTGAATTGCCATATCAAAATACTCCGCAGCCTCAATATGCATCCCTTGAATATAATAAAAAATCCCGTGAAATTCGGCTGCCCGCAATTGGATGTCTTTATCCCCAAGTTCTTCTACAGCCTCCAGCCAGAGAGATAGGGTCGAGGCTGCGTCAGATATCTTGGCACCAAGATAATAAAGCCGTCCTAAATGGAGGCCAATGATGGCCAGAGATCTTTTGTCTCCCAATTTCTCGGCAATATAGCGGGCCTGTCCTAAATAATCAGGAATTTCCCCTAGCTTTTTTCCTAAACAGTATCGAATTTGTGACAAAAGCAGCACTGCTGAAACAAACAGCGCATGGTTCTTATCATTTTCCAGCGCTGGCTTTAACAGCTGGATGGTTTTTTCAACGAGGACCATGGCTTCTTCCATTTTATCTTTTTGCAAAGCGTTTTCTGCTAAATCAAAATAGGCCCGTGCTGCCTTGCTTTCCTTGTCTGTTTTTTTTTTCAAGGTGAAGTATTACATCGGGTTTGATCTGATTTATCAGCCCTAATTTTTCAATATGGTTGACCATTGCACTAAGCTTATCGTCCGTGTTAATCGCTCGTATTTTTTCGATAGCTGCGGGGTGAATGTTGTCAGATAGCGAAAATCGATTTCCATCATATTCAAGAATTAAATCCGCAGCCTTACCTTTTTTTAATATATCCAATAAGGAACCAGGGCTAAGAGGCGCTAATCTGCAGGCAGTCTCTATAGGAATCGATGAATCAAATATCGCTAAAACGGCCAGGAAAGCCCATTGCGTTTTGGAAAAATTCGGTAATGTTCTATCCATTGCATCATTCCTTTTTGGTTAGTTTTTGATGAGCATACAAGAGGGAGCAAGACCTGTCAATACGAATAGACCAAATATAGACATATAACTTGGCTATATATTGCCTTAACAAAATATTGCCAAATTAGTAGCTCACTATTTTATAGTAAAATTAAGTATTTATAAAAATTTTTACAGTTGGCATTTAAATTGCTTTAGTATGATTTCGTTGCTATAGAGAAAGCTTAATAGACAAGAAGATCAATAACTTTGTACCGATTATAACAGGAGGAATACAATGCCGATCAATGAAGTATTTTCACATCCATTTTGTGCCAAGGAATTAAAGGATGCGATGCAGAGAACATCTGTCAGAGAAATCGCCCCAGACTCATTTTTTATCGAGGGTGTATTGGGCTATGGTTTTTTTATTGCCCCACCCTCTAGTAATATTTTCATACTGAGAGATGGAGATATGGTGTTAATGGTTGACTCAGGGATGCATCCTTATTATCGACCCAAGATACTCAATATTCTGAAAAAATTGAAGGACAAGGGAGCAAAGACATTAGTTTTAATGGTCACTCAAGGGCATTGGGATCATGCCATGAACAACGACGTCATCCTTGAGGCCGGATATGAAGATGTTCGTTTCCTATTACCGGAGCCTGAAGCAGAGACACTGCAAAGCACTCAGCACTGGATTGGCGATATGCGCAAGCTGGAAGAATACATTGACAGCCCATATGAAGGATGGATTGAGTTGATAAAGCAATTCGAAGAATATGCCCGATTTTTTGATGAACACAAATTACCCCAGTATCAACCTGTCTGGGAGAGTATCGCTGGCCTAAACAAGACGTCTAGCAATAAAGAGATCCGAACAACCGTTAGATTGCTATCAGATAATCTCCTGTTGGAAAACAACATTAGCCTCTACGAACAGGCTGAAATTTTGAAATTAGACGAACGACAAACTATATATTTCGGAACGGTTAAAACCAAAGGCTGGCAAATTGGCCGATTCTTTGTGATTCACGACGCCTCCCACAGCCCAGGACATATCTGTGTTTATGATCCTAAAAATAAGCTGATGATAGCTGGTGATGTGACCATTGAAATCAACCCAGCCTTTTTCGACTCCAATTTTTCAAAATGCATTGAAGTTGCGGGCAAGCTTAAACAGATGGCTGAGCAGGGATTTATTGAACTCGCAACCGACGGGCATAGAAGCAGCACTCAATTTTCAGAGGCAACACAAGTGCTCGGGTTAAAGGTCCTGGATCCTATCCAGTTAGTCGATGTTGCAACTGGCAAAGAGGAATGCGTAAGATTTTTTGAAACCTTTGAATCGCTGTACATCGAGTTACAAAAAGAGGTCATCGCTGCACATGCCAAACTTGGTAAGGCGACCGTTCCTGAAATTGTCGAAGAGCTTTTTAAATCCGATTCAAAAGCCGTTCAGCTGAAAAAAGTGTTTCCGTTTCCCTCCCGGGCTGATCTCCTCGTTGTAAAAGTATTGGTTGAAAACGGATACAGGCATAAGAAAGAAGGAGACAGGACCGTTTTCTCACCCCCTGAAATTTGGCAATTAAGGGCCTGATAGCTTTGTATAAACGAGGAGGAATACATGACCAAAGATCATTTGGAGCTTGCTCTAAAGGCAGGTAACCTTGCAAGAAATTACGAAAAAGCGAATACAGGCTGCGCTCAGTCAACTGTGGCCGGCATTCTGGATGCCCTTGAGATATCTGGTGACGAGGTGTTTAAGTCCGCAAGCGGGCTTGCAGACGGCCTTGGATTGTCCGGGAACTGCACATGTGGTGCCTTGATGGGTGGTGCCCTGGTCATCAGTTTCTTATTTGGCCGTGAACGGAAAGATTTTTCAGACCCATTGGCCGGAATGAAGGCTTATGAACTGTCCAAAGTGCTCCATGACGAATTCATGGAAAATATAAAACATGTAGGTGCAACGATATTCAGGAGTCGCTCATGGGCAGACACTTTAATCTCTGGGATGATGGCGAGTTCGAAAAAGCTATCGAGGCTGATATGCTGACCCATTGTTCAAAACTGGTTGGCAGTGTTGCGGAAATGACTATGAAACTGATTATGAAAGAAAAAGGGGAGGGATAATAAAATTCAATGCGCTGTTCAATGAAAAGGCAAAAGACTCCAGGGCCGATTCAGCGGGTTGGATCACCTTCATTAGATGATATGATATGCAGTTTGAACACCATTGGGAAACAACCAGCGCACTTACTGAGTGAGACGCAACAGGTGGTGGCAATTGCAAGAAGATTCAATGAGGAAGTTGTCCGTCCGATCAACCTGAATCTTGACGTCAAATTACATGAGGACCCCGATTATCTGGCTTGGGAAATTGTTCAAAAGGCTAATCAGTGGGGGTTTTACACTATGTGGATTCCCAAGATATTTGGGGGCCAAGGGTTCAATTTCCCGTCACTGTCAAATTTTGTTGAAGAGATCGCTTCCGAATGCCTTGGTATTGCCAATATCATCGGTGTTCACTATCTGGGTGTTGCCTCTCTGGTTGCCTGCTGGAACACCCGGATAGCGAATAAAATTTTAAAAGAGGTAAAAGCCGGTGAAAAGAATAATAGACCGTGTATTCTGTCTTTAGCACTCACGGAACCGGGCGCTGGAACAGATTTAGAGGAGGTCGATCTGATGGACAGGGCCAACTTGGCCTGTCACGCGCAAAAAGTTAAAAACGGATATATCGTAAACGGAAACAAGATATTTATATCAAATGGTCACCTTTCAACCTGGCACATCTTGATCACCTTTTCAAATCTCAAAAAGCCTTCGGAAACCATGGTGTTCATTGCGGTCAAAAATGGCACCAAAGGATTTTCATTTGGCAGAATTGAACGGAAAATGGGGCAGAAGCATGCCCCGCAAGTGAATTGATTTTTAAGGATTGTTTTATTCCAAACGACCTTGTTTGCCTGGATGAAGGACAGAACAGACAACTTACGCGAAGTGTTAGGGATACCAACATGCAGGTGATAGATTACATTGTTTCCACGTCAAGAGCAGCAGTTGGGGCGTTTGGTGTCGGTGTCGGGCGAGGGGCGTTTGAAGCGGCCTGTGAATTTGCACAAACACATGAGTATGAAGGCAAGCTGCTTGTGCAATATGAATGGGTTCAAGCCATGCTGGCCGAGATGTACAAAAACGTCTCTATAGGCAGACTTACATACATGGAAACCAACTATGCCAATGGCTTGTATGGCTACTTTAGATATCTACAACGCAAGCCTGTATACTATCTGATGAAATACACGCCTCAAATATTCATAGACAGCTTGATTTCTCCTCTTTTAAATCACCGGGCAGGCACTTGGTTGTTGAAAAAATTGCATTTGGAAAATCAGACCGATGAAGAGATAAAAAGGACATCTGGCTGGGCTTCCATGGCCAAGTTTGCAGGGACGGATGTCGGAATGAAGAATTGTGAGATGGCCTTAGAGTTAATGGGACGACACGGTTTATTGCAGAAAAACCGCGTAGAAAAAATGATGCGGGATGCCAAGTTGCTGCAGATTTATGAGGGGACCAATCAGCTCAATCGGCTGAATCTTTTCAAATGTCTTATTGCAGGTCCGAATGTAAAGTTATTTAAGGACTAACAGGAAATCTGAATGAAACAACAAAATGAAATTAAAACTGCTGAAAAACGCTGCCAGGGATTATGCGAAAAAACAGCTCGCTCCGATAAGGGAGGCAAGCGACAAGTATCCTTTTGCCCCTTTCTTCAACGAGGTACTCAATCAGGCAATGGAGCTGGGCTTTATGGATATTTGCCTACCGGAATCCCTGGGAGGATTTGGGGAGGCGATGGGTCCTCTTTGCACGGTATTAGAGGAAATTTGCAGGGAAGACAGTGGATTAGGGACGATTCTTTTCACCACGGCTGCCTCACAAAAATTGATAGAATGTTCAGGTCCATCTGAGGTGTTTGAAGAAGTCCAGGGAAAGGTATTGGCATTTCCTGTTTTTGATCACCCATTGGAGACTGAGGCTATCTTACGGGTAGAAAAGAAAGACAATACATACAGGCTGAACGGTGCGGTGGAATATCTGGTGCCGGGAGGCATCGCAACCTATGCCATTGTGCCGGCCGGAGAAGTTAGTTCAGGTTCTTTTTCCTATTATATGATTTCCCTGCAAGATGCAGACATTTTTCGAAGCGACCCCATCATCAGCCTCGGTATCCATACCTGCCCTGCTTCACGGGTTGAATTAACAAATACCAAAGCTGTGCGAATAGGCAAAAAAAATGATGGACTATTATATTACGAAAAAATGACGGACAAAATGAATCTGGCCGCCGCTGCCATGCACCTTGGTATTATGAAAGGGTGCTACAAGGAAGCGCTAAATTATAGCAAAACCCGCCAACAAGGGGGGAAAAGAATACAGGAGTGGTCAGAACTAAAGATGATGCTGACCGAAATGGCGCTGACCGTAAAGGCCTCTGAAATGTTGCTGAGGGAGGCAGGCAGGCAGGCTGAGCAGGAGGAGATCAGCTGGGGAGCAGCCACAAAGGCGGCCCTGATCAAAATACAGGAGGCCACTTGCGAACTAGTGTCAGACGGTGTCCAGATATTGGGTGGGAATGGGTACATGAAGGACTACGGCCAGGAGAAGCGTTACCGTGATGCGATTCATCTAAAATCATTGTTTGGAAGCCTGCCCATTAAGAAAATTCAATTTAATCAGCTATATGGAAAAAAAGGAGTCAGTTGATGAGTGAGAACGTCTATGTCATCGGTACAGGGCTGACCAAATTTGGCAAGTTCCTGGATAAAAGTGTCAAGCAGTTAAGCGGCAAAGCCTTGGACCTTGTTCTAAAGGATTGTGGCCTCGCGCGCAAGGATATCCAAGCGGCTTGGTTTTCAAATTCGACCTGGGGCTATATGTCATTCCAAACTCCATTCGCGGACAGGTTGCGCTATCTGCCAATGGACTTGACGGGATTCCAATTGTGAATGTGGAGAATGCATGCGCAAGTGGTTCAACTGCTTTCCACATGGCCTGGATGGCCATCAAATCGGGTTTGTATGACTGTGTTTTGGCTATCGGTGCGGAGAAGCTGCATGATACTGATCGCGGCAAAGTGATGGCGGGTTTTATTAGCGGTGCAGATGTGGATGTGGTCATGGAAATTATAGGGAAGTTCCAGGGCCCGGAAAATAAAATTGGCGGGCACTCAGCATTTATGGATTTCTATGCTATTGGTGCCAGAAATCACATGAACTTATACGGTACCACGCAGAAACAATTGGCTGTTATTGCATCAAAGGCACACAATAATTCAACCTTGAACCCTTTGGCCCAATACACTTTCCCAATGAGCGTAGAGGCTGTTTTGAATGATCGCCAGGTGACCTTTCCTCTGACACGCGCCATGTGTTCACCGGTAGGGGATGGTGCTGCGGCAGCCATTCTGTGCAGCGAAAATTTTATGAAAAAGCATAATCCTGCCAGGGCGTTGCGGATTAGGGCATCTGTTCTACAGTCCGGATTAAGGGCTGGCGAAAACGAATTCGTCGATTATATTGTAAAAGCGCCAACAGAAAACGAACCGCCGAGTTTACCGGCGTCAGACCATACAGATATTGCCAGAAGAACATCGCAACTGGCCTATGAAGCATCATCCATAGGGCCGAAAGACATAGATGTGGCGGAAGTACATGACGCTACAGCGTTTGGAGAGTTGGTACAAACAGAGAATATGGGATTCTGCAAAACTGGGGATGGCGGACCGTTTGCACAAAGTGGCGCCACGGCAATCGGTGGAAAAATTCCAGTCAACCCCAGTGGAGGACTGATATCCCGTGGACATCCCATTGGCGCTTCCGGTCTGGCCCAGATTCATGAGTTATCCCTTCAGTTGAGAGGGGAGGCTGGAAAGCGCCAGGTAGACGGTGCACGGATTGCACTTGCTGAAAACGGCGGGGGATTCTTGGGAAAAGCAGAGGCTGCCATGGCCATACACATTCTGGAAAAAGTTTAAGAAAGCAAAAGGAGGAGAACGATGCCCGAAACAAGAAACTGGGCCGCAATGCTCGAAGAACAGGCGGCAAATCGAGGGGACCATCCGTTTCTTTATTTGATCGACCAGGATCAGTATATTAGTTACAATGAAATGGACAAAAATGCTAACCGTATTGGAAATTACCTGTTGGCCAATGGCGGCGGGCCTGGAAAGGGTATCGCAACTCTGATGGAAAATTCCAGTCAATTTTTAGATATTTTCTTCGGAATTCAAAAAATTGGCATGTACATCAATCCGGTCAACACAGAACTCCGGGGCGAGGGCTCATTTACATTATTGACAATAGTGACGCTGAGTTTCTGGTTATCGATTCCCACTTATTTGATTTGTATACGGCGATCAAAGATCACTTGCCCAAGATAAAAAAAGTGTTTGTCAACGCCCTTGAAGTGTCTGGCCGGGTAGAGATGCATGACAGGCTGGATTTGGGGAATGCATACGCAGACGATGTTGATTCAGGAAATCCAAACATAGAGTTTAGCAATGACTTGAAGTTGATGATTTTGTACACATCTGGCACCACCGGGCTCCCCAAGGGGGTTGTCTCCCGATACAACCGGAACATGCTCCAGCGCATTTCGTCTCTGACAGAAATCCTTTTGACACCTGATTCGGTCTACTATACGCCATTACCATTGATCCACGGCAATGCCTTATATGTGACGACCACCCTGTCTTTATGTGCAGGGTCAACGGTTGCGCTGGCCAAAAAATTTTCCGCCAGCCGATTCTGGGATGACATCAAGCAGTCGGGAGCCACCATTTTTAATACCATCGGTGCTATTATCCCCATTCTCATGAAACAACCCCCCAGGGCAAATGAAAGCGACCATCCCCTGATCCGGGTTATATCTGCAGGGTGTCCTGCAGAACTGTGGGAACCGTTCGAAAAGAGATTCAATGTTGAAATTTTCGAGGCTTACGGGTCAGTGGAAGGTTCCGGGTTGATCATAAATTTTGGCAATGCGCCCAAAGGATCATTGGGCAAACCCCATGAAAGCACAATCCGTATTGTTAATAAAAACCGAAAGGACGTAGAGCCCGGAGAGATTGGCGAACTGCTTTTCAAGGTAATTCCGGACAAGAAAAACACGATCGAATACTACAATAATACGGCAGCCGCCCAGGAAAAGGTTATCGGGGAGTGGGCTTACTCAGGAGATTTGATGTTTCAGGATTCGGAAGGAAACATCTACTTTGTGGGAAGAAATACCGACTCAATGCGCCGCAGGGGTGAGAATGTATCGGCCTTTGATGTGGAAAAAGAAATACTAAAGCATGAAAATGTAATGGAATGCGCTGTGTACGGGGTGCCTTCGGAAATGACTGAAGATGACATCATGGCGACTATCCGCCCTGTAAACTCCGGTAATTTCGATGTCAAAGAGATATGGGATTTTTTAAAAGGTAAGCTGGCAAAATTTGCCATTCCCCGCTATCTAAGGGTGGTCGACGACTTTCCCCGAACCCCCAGTTACAGGATCAAGAAAACGGATCTTAAGAAAGCCGGTGTCACCAAAGATACGTTTGATTCTGAAAAAGACTACTCCAAAACGGATGCGCCATGATCAGCAAAAAAAATAAACCACCATGCAAAGACCTCTCTCCTCTTGGCGTATACCACCAGGGGATGCCGTGGAATTCGGTAGAAAAAATAATCTTTGAGAGGCGTAGCATTCGGGCGTTCAAGAGCAACCCCCTGCCAGACAGTATGATCCGCCGCATTTTGGAAGCAGGACGGTTTGCACCTTCGGCGGGGAATGCTCAGCCGTGGAAATTTGTCGTTGTGAACAACGCCGAGTTGCTGAAACGTATGGAAACCGACACCGTTAAAATGGTTAAAAAAATCATGTGGTGTATGGACTATACAAAAACGCCTTTTCGAAGAATATTTTTACGACCTGTTGCCAAATTGATCATTCGTTTTTTGATCAATGAATTTCACCCGGTGCCTTTTTCTCTTTTGGTTCGTATCGCCAGTAATGAGGCGCCGGTTTACCACCGGGCCCCCACGTTAATACTGCTTTTAATGGACCGGCGTGGCGTTTCTTCCCCTCCTATGGATGTGGGAATCTGCGGGCAAAACATGGTATTGGCCGCCCACAGCATGGGCGCTGGCGCATGCTGGATCGGCATGATCAAGCTTCTCATGTTTTACCCGAAATGGCGTTCCTTGTTCGGAATTCACTACCCATACAAGTTGACGGACTGTATTGCTGTTGGATGGTCAAAATTTCCGGCGGATGGCCAGGTCCATCGGGAAATGCAGCATGTGCAGTGGTTTGACGACAAAAAGAATTATAATAATTTCAGAGTCGAGGCTCAGGGAGGCAAACCGAATGAAGTATCTGAAGCTGAGTGAGTATATACAGGTTCCAGACTATGATATGCCACAACAGATTCTATCCGGGCGGCTCGGTTTTGATGCGGACAAATGCATACAATGCCGTATCTGTACGCGTGTCTGTCCGGCGCGATCCATAAAGATGAACGAGGTTCCCCTGGGCAGGGGCAAAAAAATGCCTGCCTTAGATGAGCTTGCACCGGGGGTGACGGCCTGTATCGCCTGCGGATGCTGTGTGGTCACCTGTACGGAAAATGCTATCCGCATCGAGCAGGGATTTAATACCACCGGCTTCTACAAAAAAATCTCCCAGTTAGTGAAGATGACACTGCCTGTCCAGTATTGAATTTAAAAGAATATGGCACGGTCTGAGGAGTGAGATGGAAAATTTATTAAAGGGATTTACAACCCTTGTTAAGCAAAGTGAAGAAATGTCGATTATATTAAATAATCTGGATGAAGTCTTCCAAGAAGGGGGTATGACAAATCTGCCTGGCTCAACGTTAACTGAGATACTGGCTTTGCGCAAGATCATCGACTCAATGGGAATGGGAATGGTTCCGCCCAAGGATTTGGAAAGATTTGAATCAAAATGCCAGAAGATTGAAATTGACGGACCTGCTGGCAAGATTCCCCTCCGGATCATTGTGCCTGAAAACGAAATCAGAGGTGGAATGCTGCATATCCATGGTGGTGGCTGGTTTTGTGGGACCCCTGAAATGAATGCCCCTCAGTTACTCTCCTGGGCAAATGACATCGGACTTGCCATCAGCAGTGTAGATTACAGGCTTGCCCCGGAAAACCCATACCCGGCAGCGCCTGACGACTGTGAGGCCGTCGCCTCTGGTGGATCGAATATGCAAAAAAACTATGGGATTGATAAAATCATTGTGGGTGGAGAATCTGCCGGTGCCCATCTGGCAGCAGTCACCACCATTCGCCTGCGTCAAAGGCATGGCTATAAATTTGCCGGTTCCAAACTCACCTATGGCCTGTACGATTTTACGAACTGGCTGCCCAGCCGTGAGATTGTGGATGGAAAAATATGATGCAGGATTCAAAATCCTGTGAATTATATGCAAATCTTTTTATTCCCAACCCAAAGAAGAGAAAGAACCCGGATGTATCACCGCTCTATGCTGACCTGGACGACATGCCCCCGGCATTATTTACAGTGGGAAATTCAGATCCTTTTCTGGACGACTCCCTGCTCATGGCCAACAGATGGCTTGCTGCGGGGAACAAGACAAATTTGATCATTTACCTCGGGGCGCCCCATGCATTTGACCTGATACCCTCACCAGAGAAGAACCACCATTCAAGGGTGAACAAAGCGTTTATAATGAACTGCTTAAAAAATTGAAAGATCGCAGGTTATGATGAAAATCGCACTCATCGCGCCCCCGTATCCTTTGGAAGAAGCGCCCTCCCCTCCGTTAGGCATATGCTATGTTGCCGCGGCATGTGAAAAAACCGGGGCTGATGTTCAGATATTTGATTTTATTGTCAAAAAATACCGTGCAGACATTCTAAAAACAGAAATGGATCGATTTAACCCTGATGTCATCGGCATTACAGCCGTGACAATGAACTGCAAAAAAGCAATACAAATTTTGAAGGATGCAAAAAAAATCAAACCCGATATCATCACCCTTTTTGGGGGCCCCCATGTAACGTTTGATTTTGAAAATATTCTTTCACAACATTCCTGTGTAGACCTGATTGTGAGGGGTGAAGCTGAAGCAACACTTCTGGAACTGGTGCCTCTTTTGTCATCTCCGAAGCGTTGGGAACAGATAGACGGTCTTGCGTATAAAATAAACGGAAAGATACACCTCACCCCGGACCGAGAACTGATCAGGGATCTTGATACCCTTCCACTGCCGTCACGCCACCTGTTGCCGCTATCCCGATACCAGGCGCTTGGATTTCCGGTAAGTATCATCACGGGTAGAGGGTGTCCGAATAAATGTATCTTCTGCCTGGGACGCAAGATGGTCGGTTTTAAGGTCCGCCGCCGTTCCATCGGTTCTGTTGTGGATGAAATCGAGGAGATACTGTCCTACGGGTTTGAAATCATTAACATTGCAGACGATCTTTTTACCGCGAATCAAAAATGGGTCATGGCGTTCTGCCGTGAAATTAAAAACCGCGGATTAAAATTTAACTGGAGCGTTTTTGCCAGGGTTAATACGGTGACCTATGAAATGCTGAAGATGATGAAAAGCACCGGATGCCATTCCATCAGTTTCGGAATAGAGTCAGGTAACACGGAAATGCTCAAAAGGGTCAGAAAAGGAATTACCCCGGAGCAGGCGAGAAAGGCTGTCAACGCATGCAAAAAAGCGGGTATTTTGGCACATGCCTCATTCATGGCAGGTCTTCCGGGCGAATCTTATCAAACGTTGAATGATTCGGAAAAACTAAGTAGTGAACTTGATATCGAATACGGGTATCATTTTTATCCCCTTTCCCTGGAACGACCGTCCGGGAAGATATTAAAGCATATGACCTTGACATCCTATCCAATGACTGGGACCTATACGATGCCAATCATGTGATTGTTCGGACATCGCATCTTGAACCCCATGACATTGAAAAATTTGTAGAAAACGCCTTTTTATCGCGCCTGAAAGAGTGGGAAGACCTCAACACAAAATACTGCAAAAGTGAGCTGGCTGGCGAGGAATATCTAAAAATTGAAGGCCACTACAGGATGACACTGATATATAAGGTTCTATCTGAAAATTCTCTGGAAAGATATTCAGAGCAACCCGGGAATTTCGATAACGCAATTACCCGACTTTCTGAAGAGATCGCCAATGCGACAGGAACGGAACCGGATTTTGTAGAATTTCATTTTCAGGACCTCATTAACAAACGGTTGATTTCTTTCACTGAAAGGAATGGGAATACATATTTTTTCTGGGCACAGAATCGCTTTGTTGAAAGTCGGAATCAGACTTAAAACCGTTTTTAAAAAAACCATCAACTGCCATCTGATACATCAATCCGGCAGCAATGGAAAAGTGGTATGGAAAGAAAAATTATTATCATCGGCGGTGTTGCCGGCGGTGGGTCAGCAGCAGCCCGGCTTAGAAGACTGAGCGAAGCGGATCGGATCATCATGTTTGAACGAGGACTCCATGTATCGTTTTCCAACTGCTGCCTGCCATATCACCTCAGCGGCATGATCGCCGATGCCGACGATCTGGTCCTGATGGATCCAGACCTGTTTTTCAGGCAGTACAGGATTGATGCAAGGGTGGACACAGCGGTGATCTCCATCAACAGGGCAAACAAAACTGTTCAGGCAAAAAACCTTGTGACCGGAGAAACCTATTTTCAGGATACGACAAGCTGATCCTGTCGCCCGGTGCCAGGGCCGTCGTCCCCTCAATCCCGGGAATCGAAAAGGTCAATTGGTTTACCTTGAAAAATGTTGTGGATGTTAAACGGGTCCACGCGCATCTTCAGTCTTCCCAAGTCAGAGACGTGGCTGTGATTGGCGGGGGGTTCATCGGGGTTGAGGTGGCTGAAAATTTGAAAAAAGACGGTTACAACGTCACCCTGATCGAGGCCGTGTCCCAGATCCTGAGCCCCTTTGATCATGATATCGTGCAGGTCCTGCACAAGGAGTTGTAAGACCAAGGCGTTAACCTAATCACAGGCGATACGGTCAGCGCTTTCAAAGAGAACACCGTTGTGTTGGAATCAGGAAAAAAAATCAGGGCCTGAACCGCGATCCTATCCATCGGAGTGGTGCCGGAAACCGATCTGGCAGAGGGTACCAACCTTGAAATCGGAAAGACAGGGGGAATTATAACCGATCAGAATTATCGCACCAGCGATCAAGACATATACGCTGTCGGGGACGTCATTGAGGTTTACCATGCCCTGACCAGAACCATGACCCGGCTGCCCCTCGCTGGCCCTGCCCAAAAGCAGGATAGGGCGGTTGCAGACCATATTCACGGGAAACCGATCCTCAACAAGGGGGTGATCGGTTCTTGCGTTGTCAGGGTCTTTGATTACAACGCAGCTGCCACAGGACTCAATGAGGCGCAAATAAAGGCGCTGGGCATGGTTTGCGAGGCAATTTGCGTAATTCCCGGGGACCGGGTTTATCAACTGCCAGAGGCAGAACCGGTCCACTTCAAACTATTGTATGAAGTGCCCACAGGAAAAATACTCGGTGCCCAGGCCATCGGAAAGGGAAATGTGGACAAGCGAGTGGATGTTGTTGCCACAGCCTTAAAGCTTGGTGCTGGAATCAATGCATTAAAGGATCTGGAATTGTGTTATGCACCGCTCTTTGGGACAGCCAAGGATGTGGTAAACCATGCGGCCTATGTCGGGACCAACCTGCTGAATGGTGCTTTCAGGCAGACACCGGTGACAAAGGTGAGAGAACTTACCAGGCAGGGGGCGGTTATAATTGATGTCAGGGAAGATGACGAATATGCGCAAGGACACATTGCAGGGGCTTCTAACCTCCCTCTGAGCAGGATCAGAGATCAACTGGAGAAGATCCCCAAAGACAGAAACATTTACCTTTACTGCCGCATGGGCCAGAGAAGCTATTTTGCTGCAACCGCCCTTCAGCACCTGGGATTTTCCCGGGTTTTCATCATATCAGGTGGATTCATGGCGTTATCGTTTTACGAGTACTTCACGGATCAGACCACTGACAGAAAAGCCATCCTGACCGAATACAATTTTGAGTAACAGTCGGTAACCGGCCTACGGAATTGACTTTGGAAGTACAAAAAAAGGACAGATCAATGCCTGGCTTGAACCAGGCATTGCTTATTAAACCTTTCTGCGCTATATTTTTGCTCAACCTATTTCATCTGCGGTCCTTAGCAAGAAATATGAAAGCGAAGGAATTAAAATCAGTGCTCCCAACATATTCCAGACCAGCATGAAAGTCAAAAGAATCCCCATATCTGCCTGGAATTTTATCGGTGAAAACGTCCAAGTAAAAACACCTGCGGCCAAGGTGATTCCCACTATGGCAACTACCTTGCCGGTGGACCCTAGGGTGTGCAGGTATGCGTGGGAAAGAGATTCTCCCAGCCGTTGTTTGTTCAATTGAACGCTCAGAAGATACAGCGCATAATCAACGCCAATCCCAACCCCCAATGCAATTACTGGCAGCGTGGCAACTTTTATACCGATACCGAGCATCACCATCAGGGCTCTGCAAAGAACTGACGTGAGAATAAGGGGTAAGACGGCCACCACAGTCGCCCGCCAACTTCGGAATGTAATAAAGCACAGCAAAACCACGGCCGCATAAACCAGTATCGTCATGATTCGGCTTGATTGCTTGACCACAATGTTGATGGCTGCATTAATACCCGCATTCCCTGCTGCCAGTATAAACTGGCAGTCCGGGGTGCTGTGTTTTTTTGCAAAATCATCAGCAACCTCAACCACTTGCGTCAAGGTTTCGGCTTTGTGATCTGTTAGAAATGCCATCACTGGCATGACAGACGCATCATCATTAAACAATTCCGGATAATTCGTCCCTGCCCGTTGCGCTGCAAAGTTCAGCACATTCTGGTTTCGAGAAATTGTGAACCATTTAGGATTTCCTTCATAAGAACACAACGTAACCTGTTTTATGGCATCGGCCAGTGAAACAGTTGTCCTTACACCTGGAACCTGCTGAAGTGCCCAGCCCAGGCGGTCTGCCTCGATCAATGTCTTATACGTGTAGCAGCCATTCGGCGGCGTTTTTACAATAACGGCAAATACGTCACTTGAAAGCTTATAATTTTTTATAATATAGGCATTATCCCGATTATACCGTGAATTGGTGCGCAATTCAGGGGCACCTTGGTCTAAATCTCCTATTTTGATATCGAGCCCGATTATGAAGCCTGTGACCATCAGAATACCTGAAACGATAATCGCTCCTGTCGCCCACTTGGGTTCGGTAAATCGATCGAAGAATTTCCAGCATGCTCCAAGTCCACGGCCCTTGTTCTCTACACCTTCCAGGCTCAAACTCCGATGAGCGGCTTTTTGGCTGACTCCGATAAATGAGACAAAAAGAGGAAGCGTTATGAGATGGGTGACGATTAGCACCGCAACTCCGATGCTGGCGGTCAGCGCCAATTCTTTGATCACAGGGATATCGATGACCATCAGAACGGCAAATCCCAAAGCATCTGTAAACAGAGCCATAAACCCGGGAAGAAAGAGCCGGCGGAAGGTATAGCGCGAAGCAACAATACGATGGGTACCCCGGCCAGTATCCTGCATAATGCCGTTAATCCGCTGCATACCGTGAGAAATACCGATTGCAAATACTAAAAAAGGCACTAGGATGGAATAAGGATCAAGACCGTAGCCAAGGGTGGCAACAATACCCAACTGCCATACCACGCCTCCCAGTGAGCAGATGAGAACCAGCAGGGTACTGCGAATGCATCGGCTATACAAAAATAAGATGATAACGGTAATGATCGCTGAGATCGCAAAGTAGATCATCACTTGCATCAGGCCGTCAATCAGATCACCGATCAGTTTGGCGAAGCCGATGATGTGAATTTTGAACCTATCTGTCTGCATGGCTCTGATGTTTTTCTCCAGTCTTTCGGAAAAGACCTTATAATTGAACCTCTTTCCCGTGCTGTCATCATTCTCCAACAATGGTACAGAAATCATGCATGACTTAAAATCTGCTGCTACAAGGGTCCCGAGGATACCGGCACGGGCAATGTTCATTCTAAGCTGCTCAATGCTTTGTGGAGAACCGTCATAAGTATCGGGCATGACAGGCCCTCCCTGGAATCCCTCTTCTGTCACCTCTGTCCAACGTACGACCGGCATCCAAATGGATTTAATCCAGGCTCGATCCACCCCTGACGTTAAAACGAGTTCATCATTAACTTTTTGAAGGAATGCTAAGTATTCCGGTTCAAAAATGCTGCCCCGTGTGTTTTCCACAACGATTTTAATGGAATTGCCCAGTCCCCTTAGATCTTCATGATATTTAACAAAATTTTGGATATATGTATGGTTCTTGGGAAGCATTTTAAAAAAATCTGCATTAAAGGAGACCTTCGTGGTTTGATAGGCAAGCATCAACGTTGAAAGTATGACAAAAACGAGCCATTTTCTCCGATGATTAAAGATCCATCGCTCCAGCATATTGCCGGAGAACCTATCAAAATCTCGAAGGTCCTTAACGACCGGCATGTCATCTATTTTTTCCATATTCAAATTCATTTCATATCTTCCAATCTGTTGAGTTTCAAATGATCGTCTAAGGCCGGACATCAAATTAAAATCACCCAGTTAAAAATTAAATTCACCGGGCGCTGGTCGCCAATAAAAACTTTACACAATTTATATGGGAGATTTATTTATGAACTTGGGCCCAACTATAAATCATGCAGAAACCCGTAATCGTAGTAAAAGATCAGTGGTCTTTTTTTCACAAAGAATTGGCCTCAAAGGAAAGCTTTTCCATCGCATTGGTTTCCTTTCAGGTGCCTCCCTGAGCCCTCCCGCACTGAGAGAGCCTTACTCGATAGTTTATGAATACCGTGCAGACCGGCAAGCATCAGCGTTTCCTTATCGAGTTGAACAATGGCGGTGGCAGGAAATGGAAACCTGCTCCAGCTCCTCCTTTTATAACTCATTCCTCCATCACTGCTCACCAGCAAGGTCCCAGCCTGACTGGCCAATATGATCAATCCGTCTTCCATTACAACGCTGTCGATAATGCTTTCAAGTATTCCCGTTTCAATTTTGTGCCAATTTGAACCGTTGTTGTCGCTTCTAAAAGCATTGCCACGCAGTCCATAGGCTATCAACTCACCCGACCTGCCGTTCATGCCGAAGAATGTCCCATTATAGGGAGTGGTTAGTTTCTGAAAATACCCGGTGCTAGGATTCAGCTTTAGTATCAGACCCTGCTCTCCACAGAGAAACAGGTCCTTTCCGCTATCATGAATACCGTAAAGATGAAAAAAAATCATCATTTTCGGTTCTTTCGAACCAGGGTATCCAGCTATTGCCCCCGTCATTCGTACGGAAAATCAGATTGAAAGCTCCGACGATATAGCCTGTAGTATCACTTTGGAAGTAAACATCAAGAAAGGACATATCGATGCCCTGTTCAGCACACAGCTCGATTTCTCTGAGCAGGGCCGCCATTCTTTCAGGAGCTGCCGATAAACACTTGGGGGGATGCCGTTTATAGTGCGATGCCATAATCTGCCCGGCAAAATTTCCATCGAGTTGTTTTATCCAGTTCACACCAGCATTTGTGCTTTTCAGAACGACACCGTCATGACCGACGGCCCATCCTATTCTCGAGGTCGGAAAAGAGACCGCGGTCAGGTTCGAACTAACCGGAACAGAAGCTTGATGCCAGTTGATTCCCCGATCATCAGAATAGATGATATGCCCGCGCTGCCCCACAGCAACCAGGCGGTTTCCTGCAGAGGTAAGGTCATTATAAAGACATTTTGAAACAAGCGGACTTCTGAAGGCCGGGGTGTCCAGAACATCCTTAAAGCCGTCATCCGAACAGGCGGCCTGAACCATTGCGGCGAAGCTAATAAGTGCCAGGGCTATGATTAACATAAAATTTTTCATTAGGCGCTCTCCTTTATCTTCGGTTTACTAAAACCAGCCGGCGAACCGGCATTCCCGGCACCCTGCGGCCGGACCGGGAATGTCAGTAATGTGGCCCTAACGGATACCCGTCCCGGCTAGACTGGCTGGGGCCCATTCCCTCGGAGGCAACGGATCAACATATTTAAGATATCCATCTTTATCTGCAATTAAGCCAATGACACCATAGCTGTTGGAGATTAAATCGTAGTAAATTTGTGTACCTTGAAATGGTGCCGGCGCATCATAGCTGAAAGCCGGACTGGCAAGTGATCCCCGGTACAGCTGCCCCCGGCCGTCGTACTGATCGCTGGCGACAGCAGCCCAGCTGTCCTCATCTATATAAAAAATCCGTTTGCTATAAAGATGACGTTTACCCGGTTTTAAGCTTGCCTCGACTACCCAGACACGGTGACGTTCCCAGCGTCCGTAATCCGGGTTGGCAAAATTGGGCTGACACAGAGCATTTGCCGTACTCTGATAAACCAATTTGTAGCAGTTGTATGGAATATACATCTCTTTTTTTCCAATTAGCTTGAAGTCAAAGCGTTCCATAGAACCGTTGAAAATATATGTATCATCATATGTACTCGTTCCTGAGGTTGTCGGGCTTGGGGTGTCATGGGCAACATCAGGAGCCCTTTTAACCCGCCGCTGACCTGGAAGATACGCCCATGCCCGTCTCCCTTTTTCCATCATATTGATCGGATCGATTATCAGCAGTCCTTCGCCCGCACGTCGCGGCGGACCCGTAAATTTGAGTTTATCCATGAAAAAAATATCTGTACTCGGGTTCTTTTTATAGAAATAAGGATATTCAAAGTTGGTTAGCATTTCCGTTGAAAGGATTCTTCGGCCGGAAGCGTTGACAATCCAGGCGGCATTCTTGGTCTCAATGGCCTCGCCCTCGTAGCGAAGTAAGTGATTCCACATGACGTCAAAGCCATCCTTTGGAATCGGGAAGGGAATTCCAGATGTTGCGTTTTGAACGGAGAGGCCGCCATGGGTGGTCTGTGCCGATACCGCATTGACCAAGGTGGCATCAATGACATATTTTGGAAACACAACCGTTCTGTGGGTCCTGTACACATCAATGCGATAGTCCGTGTGTTTTACCATCAGTGCCTTTGTGGTTTCAGTGAGTTTATCAGAGAATGAGTCCATATTTTTTGAATTGATGCTGAAAAGTGGCTTTTCAGATGCAAAAGGATCCGGACGGACACCAGAACCGGGTTTGAAATCCTTGGGAATCGTCTTAAGTCCTCCGGTATACTCAGGGATCGAACCATCGTCATTGCCCGCCATTTCGGCACCAAACATGGTTAGTGTTGTACCAAGTTTTTTGGCTTCCTCCTGAGTGACAGCGGCATACATGTTTCCAGCTAGTATCATCATCATGCTAACTGCAAGTACAATTGTTATAGGTCTCTTCATCTCTTACCTCCGTAATGGACATTTTAGAATGTCATTTTTATGGTTAAGGTTACCATGCCTCGGTCCTTAAGCAGAGCCGCAGCACCGTTGGCTACTGCTAAGGCTCCTGTGGCTGGGTCTGTGTCAAACTCGCCGAAATAATCAATGTATTTCAAATCTATCTTGTATTTATTGAAAATATCCGCTCCGATACCCGCAGACAAACTGCCGGCGTTTTTATTCCCGCCGCCGGAAACCGCAGAGTTTCCCTTCAAGCCGGTGCTGAACGACAAGGGGGCGGTAACGTCAATCCCCGGGAAAACCTGATACCACTTCGGTGTAAAGGTAGCACTGACGCCTATATAATCTTTTGAAACACTGTCGAGTTTATTATACCCCTCACGCCCTTTGAAATATTGACTGCCCTTGGTGACGTTATCCCAGCGGTTCCAGGCAAATTCCATATTCCAATTCGCTGTATCGAACAGCATGGTTCTGCTGACCGAACCAATAAAATTGATCACTCCGTGATATGTGTTTCCGACTGCCCCGGGGACCTCTCCTGTTGCGGGAATTGGTTCGCCAGCTGCAATGATGACAGGATCACTTACCAGGGGCATATTCTCGCGGTAGGAAAATTCACTGCTAATGCTGATTCCCCGTACCTGTTTGCTCAGGCTGATACCGTAAAGCCGGATGTCAGACCCGTAGGCGGCCTGCCAAGTGCCCGTCGTGGGGCCGGTAGGCGTTACGAATAATTGTGGAATTTTATCGGAAAAATCACGGTAGTAGATGCCGATAGTCCCATCAAGCCAATTGGGGCACCAGCGTGCTGATATGCCCCAATCTTTGACTTTTTCCGGTTCTATATCACTGCCGTGGGGAAATCTAATGGTTCCTAAAAGAGGATGAACACCCGCAATATAGCTATTACCTCCACCAAGCAAAAAATCATTTCCACCCAGATAGCTGCCACCTTCCGGGACAAGGTTTCTATCCCATTCCAGAAAGCCTTGTCCCGCAATAGAGACGGTCTCTGTCAACTGCGCATTAAACGACACATTGTTCAGAGGGCGAAAGAGTTCTTTTGCCTCAACGCCTGGCTGTGCCTGGCCTTTTGCCAAATCGAGCGGCGCCTGGGCATAGGCGACACTATGCAGGTAGCCGCCCAACAACAGACTCTCCCCCCACATGACCGAGTGCCGGCCGATTTTAACGTTAACCGGTATGGACGATAGATGAAACTTGCCAAATACAAATGCATCAAGCAACTCGCAGTCCGGTCCGGCGTAATAGCTGTCAACGTAGTTATTCAGATCAAGGCTTGGGCTTTTGTTTTCGGTATTGTTTGCTGTAGCAAGTGAATCGTTGTCCAATCCATCGTGATATCTTTGATCATACCAGGCAGCACCGCTGATACGAATACCGTAATATCTTTTATAGACCAAATCTATTTCTGAAAAGAGATCCAAACGATTTGACACGATTCCCTTATCGAAATTTCGGTTGCCGTCATCATTGTTCGGATTTTTTAAGATCGCCTCGTTTTGATCATTAACCCGGTATGCCAAGTTGTACCTAAGTGTATTGTCCCAGCGAAACGTGATATTTTCATTTCCCGTATCAATTTCGTATGCATAGGCTTGATGGCAAATCCCAACAAATAGGGCGCCCATAAGAATTAAAAAAACAATCATTCCAATTTTTCTTTTACCCTCTGCTGTTTGCTTCATCTCCCCTCCATATTTAAAAGTTGTTATAGCCTTCAACCTAAACATTTTTTTAATCATCTGGGCGATGAGAATAAATCGGAAATTCTCTAAAATTCACCTTGATATTTTCTGATTCGAGCTTTCTTTTTCGGTGTCATAAGGATGTAGGCTTTCCTGGTTCGCCATAGGGTTCTCCGTCTGAAGTCAAATCCAAGAAATCCAAACGAGTCCTGCTTGAGGATGTCCACAATCTTTGTTTTCTCGGTGTTGAGGGAGACTCCAAGGAGTTCTGTGTATTCTTGTAACCGTTGCAGCGCTCTCTCTGTCCAGCCTCGTTTTGTATGATGACCGCTTACGGTGATCACAATATCATCGGCAAACCGATGATAGTTCACGTATTCGTATCCTTTGTATGCTGTCTTCTGCCGAATGTTGTCGAAAGCCCAATCGACATCGTTCAAATAGATGTTTGCGGCCAAGGGATTGAAGGGGCCGCCTTGCGGCACCCCGTTCTTGCCGGCCATTTTAATGATCTTTTTGACGAGGTGCATGACCTTCGGGTCTTCAACCCGTCTGGCAATTTGCTCCAGGAGGATTGAATGTTGGATGTTATCAAAGTATTTGGTTAAGTCGACGTCAATTACCCTGTTCATCCGTCGTAACAAACTACGCCTTACCGCTGACAAAGCCAGGTGCGGTGAACGTTTAGGTCGGAATCCATACGAGTTGTGACAGAAGTCAGCCTCAAATATTGCCTCCAGAATCAGCTTTAGTGCCCCCTGTACTACCCGGTCACGAATGCCGGGGATTTGGAGCGTTCTGACGTTGCCATTGTCTTTCGGGATATCCACCTTTCGGTTTTCCCGGGGAGAATACGTATCGTTGAGAAGATCCTTTGAGATGCCTTCCAGGAAATCTTCCAAACCGGCTTTTTCAATATCGGTGAAACTCAAACCATCTATGCCTGGGGCTCCACCGTTGCGCTTTGCCTGGTCATACGCTTCCCGGAGAGTCTCTACATCCCTCGGAAGTTTTGGCTTTCGACCCCGTGGATCTTTTTCGGGAGTTGTTTTTAATATTATGGGCTCTATCCGCGTCCATTGTTCGTTTGTAAGTTCCATCCTGATTTTATTACATAGTCAGGTTTTAATGTCTGGTTTGTTTTGAGATTATTTCTAGTAATCCAGAAAAGGTGGCGCTTGCAATCCGAAGTCGTATAGTCTAACTTTCTATCATTGTCCATCGAAAGCCCCCCCCTTGAGAGCTTTGAACGGTTCACTCTTATGGAGGCTTCCGAATATTCTCATAAATGTCAAACCCTGGGAGTCTCCACGGCAAAGCCTGGAGCTTATCAGTCAATGTCATTAACTTAACGGGTCGGCTGATATCCATAATGGAATCTCCCGTTTCGATTGTTGAAATTTCTCGGATATCTCCGCCCTGGCCTTATCGGTTCAATGGTTTTCACAACGATTGTATGAATGTCTGAAATCAGCTTGGAAAGAGAATCAATAGGCCTCAGAAACAGTAAGGAGATGACATCCTTCACTTTTGAAAGTGTTTGGGCAAAATTCTTTTTGTACCGGTATTTGTAATTTTTTGTATTCAGGTCAATTTCGCTTTGAGTCTGGAAAACCAATGCTGCCGTTGATTCTTTTGAAAATACCTTATTGCCCCAGGCAGCATCACCGCCTGGGGCTGCAATCGCGGCGATTGCAGTTTTTCCGAGACATTTGCCTTTCAATGCTATTTTGGCCATAATGGCAGGAAGGCTGCCGGGGTTCGGCTTTTTGCCACTTGAGGTGATGTCCTCTTCAAAAGACCGCCGAAGCCGGTTTATTACACTTATCGCTTGATGCGCGCATCTGCACTGATTTAGTTGCGAGGCTGTGTACATAGACGTCTCCCCCAATTGAACAGCTTTACTCATCTGTAAAGGAGTAAGACGAAAAGGTGGGCACAGGGAATTGACATTGCGAAACGCAAACATGTTGCAGCGCTTCTGGATGATCATGGACAAAGAGTATTCAACAATTTCTCGTTTGCTAACAGCATGGAAGGCTTGAATCTGCTCATGACCAAGATCAAACAGGTCGGTTTCTCCAATGAAAATCTGCTCATCGGCATGGAGGCCACCGGTCATTATTGGATGACGCTTTACCACGAATACGCCGAACAATTCTCTGACATCTTTGGTGCTGCAAGCAGGGCACTGCTCTCCTTGTATCCGACGGCTGAAGATATCAAGAAAATTGACATCAGGAAGCTTACGCGAATTCTTAAAGAATCCAGTAAAGGCCATATGGGCCGGAAACAGGCGAACCGGCTTAAAAATGCCGCTAAGAATTCTTTCTCTCTGTCTGGAAGCAATTTGTCTTTTGCGATGGAGATCAAATTTTTTGTTCAGCGGATGAATGTCCTTTTGGAGCAGATTGAAAAGCTTGAAAAGCAAATCAAAAAATATATGAAAGAAAATCAGAGTCTGCTCCGAACCATTCCTGGCATTGGACCGGTTTGGGCGCCTACTATTCTCGCAGAAGTTCTTCCTTTTTTTCATCCCGAAGAGAAAAACGGCGCCAGAAAGCTCGTGGCTGCTGCTGGACTTGATGTCCGCCTTAATGAAAGTGGTGACAGTTAAGGAAAGGGAAAAATGTCTAAACGAGGCAGCAGGTATCTCAGAACAGCTGCCATCCAGGCTGCGGAGGTCGCTGCCCTGGTTGCAAAGGATCCCATGTTCAGCTCTATCTATGAAAAACAAAAGGCAAAGGGGGAAAAACATCTGGTGGCCATCAGCCATGTTGCTAATAAGAAGCTCCATGTTGTTTTTTCTATTCTTAAAATCAAAAACCATATGAAATGAGGCTCTGTCACTAATATTTTGGCTCTGTACAATTGAGGGTTGACTTTTTACCGCTTGTCTTTTTTTATAATTGGCTGTTATTATTAAAGTTGGGTATATTATGTCCATCTCCAAAAATTAATTTTTGCTTATTATTTCAAATAGTTACTTCAAATTCATCCTTAAGTCAATGACATTGGATTGTCAGTAATAGTTATACTCAGACACTTATTCAGGGATTGCGCTGTTTATAAAAGCAAATATTGTACCAATAAGATTAATTTCATAACATATTGATTTATTATGAAATTATTATTATTAAGTCTGACCATATTTTCCATTGCTATCATATGGTCGAAAAATATGGGAATATTTGGTCAAAGACTCCAAGCATGGTTAAAATCCCTATCGACTGCTTCACCATAGCGCTGTCATTAATATTAAGGGGGTAACAGTTACAGACTGAAAGGTAAAAAGCCATGAATATGGGCAATATTGCGGATGCAGTGAAAATAACCCCGAAAATGGCCCTGTTTTTTTGTAAAGCGTGGTACATTTATCTAAAGAGCTTTACTATCAGGCACTTCCAGCGATCGCCTTGTCGAAAGGCGGTATCCATATGGTAGAAAAACGTGGAGGGTACAGGGGAAAACCAAAGCCAAAACTGCCAGCACACCTAAAACGGGTTCATGTCAATGCCCGAATACAAAAGTGGATGCTTGATGAACTCAAAAGAAGAGGTGAGGTTGGTATACTGTTGGAATATATTCTGATTGAAGCCGGTTTTGAATATCATGATCCCATAACAGAAAAAAACAAAGGAGATTTACAACCTAAAAGTCAGTCATAAAATGAATCGGTGTGGCTCATTTTTGATGACCATAAATGGCTCAATTCCTCGTGACCATTGACACAGGCATGATTACTGCGGCATAAGCAAAAAGAAAACCTGTTACCAGCGAACACAGAAGCGCAGATAAAACTAATGCTATTTCAAATACACTCATTGATTCGACTCCTCAATTCATGTTTTTAAGGCATAACATACGCTTAGGCCTTAAAGCGTATATGACGCAGAAAGTCCCGGGGAGCGCAGCGACCAGCACTTTATGTGACATAGCTTTATAGGCTTGCAGCGATTGTTCGGTGGCTTTTCGTAATTATCTTAAACATTAATTATGGTTTTAAATGCAATACACGCTCGCCCACTTATTTTTATCAACTCTGCATCATTCTCATTACTGAATACATGTACTTTCATGTATCCCTTTCTGTTTATAGCCTCACCCTGTTTAATGTTAAATTCATACCCATTCTTTCTTTTTTCTATTTTGCCATAGTGAGTTAAATATGCCCCAAGTGGTCCATTTGCATTTCCAGTAACAGGATCCTCATTTATTCCAATTATTGGCGCAAACATTCTACCACTTATGAGCACATTCTTTTCTTGACTATCAAATGTAAATACGTAAAAGCCATTGCATTTTATTTTATTACTCAGATCACATAATTTACTAGATTCAATATTTATTGAATATAGTATTTGTTTATTCTTTATTGGAACCATTACCTTTGAGTGTCCTGTTGAGACGATTTGAATTGGCAATTCAATATCCAGTTCATTGCTTGTTATTTTTAATCCTTCAAGAAGCTTAATCTTTTCTAACCCTGAAATTACAGATCCAAATTCAATTTTTGCTTGAGTCATGATTATTCGTAGATCATCTTGTTCACTTATTACTTCGACAGGTAATATTCCTGCTTTTGTTTTTTGAATTACTACACCATCAAAGATGCCATTCTTTTTTGCATATACATAGTGGGCTGCTATAGTAGCATGACCACATATTGGCACTTCATTGGTTGGTGTAAAAAATCTTACTTCTATATCATATTCTGTTTCAGGTTTATTAAAAATAAATGCTGTTTCTGATTTATTCATTTCGCGAGCAATTTGTTGCATTTGCTTATCGCTTAATCCATCTGCATTTAATACTACACCGGCTGGATTTCCTTCGAAAAGTGTAGATGTAAACGAATCGACCTGATACACATCGAGTTTCATACATGCCTCTTATACTTTAATAATCATAGTCCAGCTAACGCCTCGCATAACCCGCCACAAGCGCGCCCTCGTGCGGAGCACCTTTGCCGATTTTTCGGCGCGCGGTTGTGGTCGGCCGTTCATGCACGGCGTTAGCTGAGGCGTTTCGGGGGCACGCACGAGACCTTTAGATGCCCCGACACGTCTGTGGGAGTCTGTTCCCTGGAACCATCGATCGATCACCACGGCTCATGCCGCCCTTTCTGGCCCTCATCTGAAAGTCAGGCGCTTGCGTGGCCTCGAATGACGTATGATGGAATGGTACGTCATTCGATGGAACCCGTCAAGCTTTGTGTCCTTTTTGCATTCCATCATCTTCTCAAAACTACTATGGAATCCATTTCAGGATTTGCATATCCGGTGGCACATTCTGTTGTTCACTGATGAGGCTATGCTTGATAAACCTGTTTGCCGTCCATCCAAGTTTCCAGTACGTTTATGTCTTTGATCGCATCAGGTTCAACTTTACGGGGATCCTTTTCGAGGATCACAAGATCAGCAAGCTTGCCTCCCTCAAGGCTACCGATCTCGTGATCAGAGAAGAGCTGCCAAGTGGCCTCTGATGTCAGTGCACGGATAGCCGATTCAACCTTGATTGTTTCATCGGGCGCTAGCACATACTCCGGTTCTTTCCACGTTTTGCGTGTGACGGCCATCTCGATCATATGCAGTGGAACAGGATCCGTGACCATAAAATCGGAATGAAGCGTAAACCCGACACCCGCCTTTTCAACGCTCTTGCATCGATCCAGTAGCTGTGCTTTTTTTTCACCAAACACCTCATCACGCATCGCCACTCCCCAATAATGAACATGACCAATGAGAAAGCTCGCTGACACGCCAAGTTCCTTCATACGATTAATTTGATCGTCGTGAAGTATGGAACAGTGTTCAATACGAGTGCACACCTTGTTCATATCGACGCCCGCATCACGCATGGCCTCGCACACGTCCAATATATTATCGATCGCCGCGTCACCGTTGCCGTGGATGGCCAGAGGCCAACCCTTTTTGGCCCGCTCAATCGCCCTGGTCCGCAACTCTTCCGCCGACATATAGGCGAGGCCACGGTTGTCAGAGTTCAGGTAGGGTTCTCGCTGCAAGCCGGTATACCCCTGGTTAGAGCCGTCGGCGATAAATTTGTATCCGGCTACTCGTGCCAATGCACTGCCACTACCTGGCTTGACCTCCGCATCATCCCACGCCTTTTCACCGATGGAGTAAAACGGGTAGGCACGAATGCGTGCGGCCAGCCGACCTGATCGGGCGGCATCCATCATAATAGCATGATCAGCCGGGGACTGTGAAAGACCACATAGAGACAGTTCGCTAGCGGTCGTAAGACCGTACTGGCTCCATTTGTCCAGTAACCCGATGAGGGCTTCGGTCGGATTGGCTTGAGTCAGCGCCGGATACTTACTGAGGATCTGCAAGAAGGCAACGTTGTTTTTTATGGTCCCAGTAAGCTCGCCGTCCTTGTCTCATACGAATTCAGCTCCCGGCGGGTTCTTAACATCCCTGGGTACACCGGCAACTTCAAACGCTTTTGAGTTGGCATAAGCCAGGTGACCGGATGCATTCAACAGGAAGATTGGATGTTGTGTTGAAACCGCGTCTATTTCTTTGAACGTCAGCGTGTCTGGGCCGACCTGAATTGATGGGTCAAAGTTTCTGACCACAATCCACTCTCCGGGCGCTTTGTCCTTCGCAAGTTTTTCCAGATGCCCAAGCACCTCGTCGACGGTGCCGAAGCGTGCCATACCGACATACTCCATAATACTATCGACCACCGAACCAGCGACGACATGAGTGTGTGGATCAATGAATCCAGGAAGAACCGTCTTTCCTTTTAGATCAACGATTTTTGCGTTCTCTCCTGCAGCGGCACGCACCTGCGCGTCCGTGCCAACAGTCAGGATTTTATTGCCGCGAATGGCGATCGCCTCAGCCTGCGAGAATTTACTGTCTACAGTGAGGACCGTTCCTCCTGTAAATACAGTCGTTACCTCTTTATTTGCCCACGCGAATCCAGGCAGTCCGGGAACGAGGGCTGCTGTGCCAGCAGCAACAAGACTCCCTTTGAGAAAGGTCCGCTGATCAAGTTTGCCTATCCAGGAGTTTTGTCCTCCATTCACTGCAATTTCAGACGGATTCATGGCCGAAAGTTCTGAGACTTTCTTGGTGCCCTTGAAAATTTTTCCGAACTCGGGAGTACAGCACGCACATCCGTAAATTTCTTTCTTCATTGTTCTTTCCTCCTTCTTTGAGAGACCTAAGGGGACCCATCAGAGTGTGGGTCGGTTGACTTGGATTCAATTCCATCTTCCTCTTATCGAGCTTATCAGCTAACGGGGAGCTCAGCTGGCCGGGGGGCATAAGCCAAGCACTTTCAAAAAGCCGTTATCCCCCAGGTCCTTCTCAAAGTTTTCGTTGAACGAAGCCGCTCCGCGGCAGAAAGACCCAAAATAAGGAGAGGGGTAACTCCATGAAATAATCTGATTTTGTTGAAAGCCTGAAAAAGGCTGCCGGTCTTCTACGCCCTGAGAAATCCGGAGGCCATGCGAAGGTTCTTTCTGAACAGCACCTCAAAAAAGATATTTTCGTATAATATTGTCGTCATCCCATCATGTCCGGGCTTGTTCAACAACCGGATAAGATCATGGTTCGTTCCTCACATGATCTATCCTTGTTCGTTATGTGATATTTCGTGTTCCTTTGCATTGAGGAAATTTTGAGCAACCCCAAAATTTTTTACCAGCGTTTTTCCCATTCTTGCTTTCTCTTAATATCATTGAGCTGACACACTTGGGGCAACTCGGAGTAGTTTCCTTTTTTTCAATGATTGTTTTCACATGATTAACATGTTCTCGATTTGCTTTGAAAGAGGATTGTAATTTTCCAGATTTTATTTTTTCTATGATTTCTGTTGTTTGAGATTCCTTTAGCACGAGTTTGTTTTTTGATTTTTATGTATCTTGCATAGCCACCACCGTAAATGACATTTTCGGGCATTTTCAGTTTTGAATGTGCTGTCCCCCACGAAAACTATAACCGAATGAATTTGCTCGATAGTGAGATCTAATAATGATTCCGCCTATAACTATCAGCGGAATTAAATACCAAAAGACATGAAGCATCTGGCTAATTATTGGTGAAACATCCATGATGTATTTCTTTTTTGTCTTGTTACGTCATGATTTCGGCACATAACGCAAACATCTGCAGCTCGTCCATCAGCATGTCTTGGTTAGCGAATATTCTGATTTTGTATTTGATATGTTTATTTATTTCACCCTATATTGTACATGTGTTGTATATTTTCAACAATCATTTTTGTTCTGCGTTAATATTCTGAGCTACTTCCGTGTGCTCCTATATAGCCCGTTACCATTACCGGTTCCGCCATGGCCCACCAAACGGCAACACATATCTTTGATGTTTACCAGCCCCGCAATCCCAAGGCAAGTGGATACTACAAATGTGTTGAAAATCACTTTGAAGATCTGGAACGAGCCTGGGATGACATGTACGCATCCCGGTATGGATTCTGGCGGACATATGTCATGACGGTAATCTATAAATATCTGGATTGCGATGATCTTCATATGGGATTCGCCCGGGTCCGATGTGAAGAATGCGGTCACGAGTATCTCCTTGCATTCTCTTGTAAACGCAGGCAATTCTGCCCCTCTTGCCATCAGAAGAGAGTAATTGAATACGGAGAATGGATGCTTACCAATGTACTGCAAGATGTACCCCACAGACAATGGGTATTCAACATCCCTAAACGGCTACGGATTTATTTCCTCTTTGACAGAAAATTGCTGGCAAAATTGTCCATCTGTGCCTGGAAGGTTATCAAAGCATATCTGAAATCCGCCACACCTGATGACATTGCCCAGCATTGCTGTCCAGACTTACGGTGATTTTTTTAAATTTCAATCCCCATCTGCATGCCATTGTGTCTGATGGATGTTTTCCGGATGACGATGATTTTCATATGGCACCTGGGTTCTTTTTGGAAGACCTGGAAGAAATCTTCCAGTATGAAATGCTAAAAATGCTCAAAAAAGAGGGCAAAATAACGGAGGCCGTTATCGAAAATATGCTTTCATAGCGTCATTCCGGTTTTCATGTTTATATCGGTGACAGGATCTTTTCCGATGACCAGGCCGATCTCGGTAATCTTGCCCGGTACATTATCCGGGCCTGTTTTTCTCAGGAACGCATGGTCTACATACCAGCGGAAGCTTCCGATGACAGTACCGCCAGAGTCATCTATAGATCGAAAGACCGGAAGTCCCGGAAAACGTTCAATGCTCTGGCCAGGCTGGTGACGCATATATCTGGCCGATATGAGCAGACGGTCCGGTACTACGGTTATTATTCGAACAAATCCCGGGGGATGAGGAAAAAGGCGGAGACGGATGATGACATTCCTGCTTTTATTCCAAATGAGATGTCATCCAAAGAATCCTGGCAGAATTAGGCCCGGCTGGGGCCATATTTCAGGCTCTTGGGGATCTTTTTTATTATTTGTTATACCTTGCTTGTCAAAAAGAAAGTTCCTATCCGTTAATTTTCACAATTTTATAAAAAACCATCCTTCAGGATGGCGACAGTATTTTGAATCCTGGTTATCATTTCATCAGAGTCAGAGAGTTATTTATCCTATTTGCTATATTAACAATTTGGAGGTTTGTCATGTCTTTCACATCGATGGAAATCGGGGGTGTTCGTTATAATGGTCATATGCAGGCCGGTATTTACAGTTTTTTAAAGACGCCGATTATGGAGAATCCCACTGAAGAAAAACTACGAGAAGCTGGGGTCAAAGCGGCGATTATGGGTATACCCTTTGATGGTGGGACCATGTCACGTGTCGGTCAGTCAAACGGCCCCAGGTCGATCCGAGAGTCGTCGCAATGTTTTAGTCCTATGCATGTGGATTACAATATAAATTTTGCTGAAAAACTCCGACTTCACGATTGCAGTGACTCTTATATATGCGTTGGCGATGCAAAGAAAACACTCGGGTATGGCAAAGATGTAGCTGCTGAAATTTTAAAAGCCGGGGCTTTACCGGTTATCCTTGGGGGGGAACATACAGTATCTTACGCCGGTACTTGGGCGATGGACAAGGTTTTAACCGGAAAATTCGGTTATATTCATCTGGATGCGCACATTGATGCGGATGAAAATTTTACAGATAGTGAATTCAATCAAGGTGTTCAGGTGGCGCGGATATCGGAGCTTGAATCTTTTCCGACTGAGAATATGGTTCTACTGGGATTGAGAGGAAGTACGAATCTTGATTACCATTTTGATTGGTGCAAAAATAAAGGTATTACAACCTTAACCATGAACCAGGTTCTGCAAACCGGTATTGAGCGAGCCTTTGAGCAGGCAATCGAAATTGCGACTCGTGGGACGGACGGATTTTATCTTTCCATTGATCTGGATTTCCTGGATCCGGCCTATGCACCGGGAGTATGCGATCCGGTTCCCTGTGGTCTTACAACACGTGAGTTTTGGTCTGTGATCCCTAAATTGGCGGCAAACGAAAAACTGAAGGCTTTCGATGTAGTGGAATTGGTACCTTATTTTGATCAAAGCAAACTGACGGCAGTGACTGCAGTCGCCATCATCGTGGAAATGCTGGCTGCCAGGGCTTCAATCATGGATCGTAGTATAAACACAGAAACGATTAGGATATTACAGTGATATTCGAAATAACACAGACACATGTTGCCATAGCCGAGATTATCATGGGCACATTGGTTATTTTTTCATGGATGCCATATCTCAAGGGTATAGACCAGAAAGACGAAATGCCGGACGGCTGGGCGCCTCAGGCCAAATCTTTCTGGTTGCCTGATTTGCTGCTGGTTGTTTTGCTTTTTGGGGGTGGTATCTTTTTCCTGATGGACAATCCTTTGGGTTTAAATCTTTCAGCTTTGGCTGCCGGTATGCTGCTATTTTTGACCCTGATCGACATCAACTATGATATTGGGAATCAGATGTATTCGTCTGACAGAGGTGGCTTTTCCCAGGTAATTGCCGATGGGATTCTGCTGTTGATGGCGCTTTTTCTGGGAATATATCATTTAGTTAGATCTGTCGGCTTGGTATTCTATGACATAAAAGCAGGCTTTACACGGAATAAATCGATTCAACTCAATTGGCGTTAGTCATGGTCTGAAAATCTTTATTAAATGACGTTGAATCAATCATTAGAGTAAAATGAAAACAATAAAAGACAACCTTTGGTTGGATACTGATCATGATTCCGGGAAAACGCTCACAGGTGATTGTCGAGCGGATGTTGTCGTGATCGGTGGCGGATTTACCGGGCTGGGTTCTGCCTATTTTATTAAAAAACGTTTTCCGGATTGGCGCGTGGTAATTCTGGAAAGCAAGTTTGTTGGCTATGGTGCTTCCGGGCGAAATACGGGAATGCTGACAACCATTTTGGGTCATAACATCCTAATCCTGATGAAGTCGCTAGGAGTAGAGCGAACCCGTCTCATGCATCATCTGGGGTTGTTATCCATAGAGTTGCTGGAACAAACGATTCGGGATCATTCCATTGAATGCGATCTGGAAAAAGGGGCATTTGCTGGTATCTGAAAGCAGGGGTGAGACAAGACACCTGTTAAAAAAGATTAAAGCATATGAAAAAATTGGTGTAGATGCATCATGGCTGGATCAAAGCGATGCTGAAGCTCGTTTTGCAGGTACAGGTATCAAAGCCGGCCTCTTTTATCCTGAAGACCGGATTCTCAATCCCGGAAAGCTTTTAAAAGGTTTGAAACAAGCCACAGAATCTATCGGCGTAGAAGTTTTTGAGTATTCACCTTGTATTGAAATTCAGCCAATGATGAGATTGTGGCCCATACACTCATGGGAAGCGTTACAGCACCAAGGCTGGTATTGGCAACGAATGCCTATCCCAATCCCCTCGATTTTTTAAGTTTTGAGATTCCTCCGTTTTATGTCTATCAATTGGCCACAGCGCCGCTGGATACACAGATACTGGATAAGTTTGGATGGCCTGGTCGTGAAAGTGTGTTGGGGGCGAAAAACATATTCTGGGATATTCGTTTGACAGCTGATAACCGGCTACTGTTTTCCAATGCCAATGCGTTCTATTTTAGAAATCCCAATCAGGACTACTCTCAAAATCCAAAAGCGTGTAATCGACTTTACAGGCATATGTTGGAGAAATTCCCATTCATGAAAGGTGTGGATGTGCAATATCAGTGGGGCGGGCGAGTTGGTGTTACTTTTGATTTTTTACCGGTGGTCGGCATGACTGGTGAGTGCAACAACATATACTATGCGATGGGATACAATGGCCATGGCGTGGCTTTTTCCCATTTCGCCGGTAAATGATTGCAGATATGATGGCGAATATCACGATCGATCCAGCATATGATTGGTTTGTTAATCGGTCGATATTCGGGATTCCATCCGCAACGTTAACCTATCTGGGAGCCAACCTGTATAAAAGTTATTATCAGCTGATCGATAGTTTGATGGATTTGGGCCTTTAATCAAATAGTCCCAATTCCTTGGATTTGACGATGGCCTTTGCGCGGTCGCTAACTCCCAACTTGTCATAGATATGGCGAACATGCCATTTGACTGTGTTTATCGAGGTGTAGGTGCTTTCGGAGATTTCTTTATTGGTTAATCCGAGGTTGATCAGTTTCAGGATATGAACTTCGCGCGGGGTCAAATATTCGGCTGCGTTCAGCACAATCATGTTTTTGTCGGGTTTTGGTTTATGCCTGAGTTCAATGGCTTCAATTAAACGGTTTATGAAGGATTTCAGTGATCGCTCTAAGGTCTTTTCCTTTAGCTTCGATAGTATTTTGGGTATATGATTAATATTGGCGGTGAATGGATGGATGAACTCTTCCATTATGGCAAATTCAATCGCCTGTTCCATTTTGCTCAAAGACAAATCAGTTTTGCCTAAAGAATAATAGGCCGACGACAGCAGAACATCGATTGTTAATATCGAACCAAATCGTTCGCGTTTTTCCGATCTGGGTCTCAACAATTCCAAAAAGTTGATTGCTTGTTTATATTTTTTTTGCAGCAATTGAATCCAAGCATATAAAATGTTCTCTTTTTCAAACTGGTGGGAAAATGGCTCGTTAACATTTAGTACTCTTTTTTCAGCCCATTGAAACGCTTTCTTATATTGTTTTTGGTGAATCAACAGTTCAAGTTCTGCTATTTTCGCCAGGTAGATGCAAATGGCTGACTTACTGCGATTTGCTGTGAATAGTGCTTCTGAGATCAGTTTTTCGGCTAATTCCCGATTTCCTTTGGCTTGCCAGATAAACGCCTCGAGTTGGTAGAATTCGAAAAGTAAATCTTTTTCATACAATAGTTTGGTATATTCCAGGCCGGTATTAATTTCGGCCAGCGCTTCATCCAGCTTATCACGGAGAAAATGCAGATGAGCCGATTGCAGGTGGATAACAGCAATCGATGGGAGGTAAAGTAGTTCATTTTGTTTTGAGAAATCTAATACGTCATTCAAACTGGCTTCAGCCTGTTGTAGCCGCCCATGGACTTTTTCGATTGCCACCATATAGTACCAGATGTTGTGAGTGATACAGTGTTTACTGGTAATCGTATGATTGACCAACGCAGAGCCCAGAGCTGTTTAGCGGGCCGGATATCACCTTTTTCGATAAGGGCGATTGCCATTAAAAATTCCAACATTCCGTGTATAAACTTGTCTTTGGGCAGTGTTGGGTCGATCAGGCTTTTTACGGTTTCAATCGCTTTTTCATGCTGGCCGGTACTGCTCAATTTATAAACTTTAGCCAAGTTCCAGAAATCCCGAACTCGATCACGTTTTTCGGCTGCATACAACTCCATTTGTTTTGAAAAATCCCGTTCAACATCCTTAATCAGAGATTCGGCGTTTTCCAGATCCCCCATTAAAAAGACAATCAGTACATAATATATTTTTAGCAATAGATACTGTTGACGCAGCTCTCCGGGTATTTTTTCGATCCATTTTCTGCTGATCACCCATTCATGATTGGTGATCAGAAACGGCAGTGCATCTTCCAGGATATCTGCTGCTGTGTGCCAGTCGTTCCAGTAAGCAGCCTGGTTAAAGGCGTCTTCGGTGTAACCTCGGTCAGCCAGCCAATATGCCGCCTTTCGATTGTTGTTGGTAATGAAATCATCCTGCTTCGCTTTTAGCCGGCTCTGTAAGAATACTGAAAACAGTTGATGATAGCGAAACCAGCTTTTCTCTGCATCCAGTGGAATGAGGAAAAGATTTGATTTTTCCAGGTAAACAAGTATTTCCGCCGCATTCTCATAACCGGTGATTTCCTCACAGAGTTCGGCCTGAATCTTTAGCAAAAAAGATGTTTTTAGACAAAACTCGCGTACTTCATCCGGCAGGGATTGAAGTACTTCATCCGCCAAATAATCAAATAACAGAGCGTCTGCTGTCGGGCGTTTCGGCTTTGAATTGAGCCAGTCTTCTTTTCCATCATAAGAAAGACAAACAATCTGAATGCCGATAATCCAGCCTTCTGTAAAACGATGCAATTCATCGGCAAAATTCTGTGAGACATCAGTCGTTGCTGTTCGCCTGAGATATTGCAGGGTTTCGGCTCTGCTAAATTTCAGTTCTTCAGCAGTAATAACCTGTATGCTTTTGTCTGCTCGGTATCTGGAAATCGAGAACGGCAGATCATGGCGTGAGATAATGGTGAGATGCAATCCCGGTGGACTATGTTCTAATAAAAAGCAAACAGCTTGATGAATCAAAGGATCGGTCACTTTATGAAAATCATCAAGAATTAAGTACAGCTTCCGAGTATGGTTTGACAGGCGGTTGATAATGTGTGCGATTACATTTGTGCCGGATGGCAGCTTTTGTGCGTTTATCAGAGGATCGAAGGCTGAAGCCAGGCTTGGGTCCGTTGTTTTTATGGCAGACAAAAGATAGCGAAAAAACCGATCAGGATCGTTATCATCTGAATCTAACGATAACCAGGCCGGACTGATTCCGGTTTGCAGGGTCCACTGGCAAACCGCGGATGTTTTGCCATAACCGGAAGGAGCCGAGATCAGCGTCAGTAATCCGTTGGCATATTCTCTTAGCTTCTCGACCAGTTCCGATCGTGCGATAATCCTTGATCCGCCGCTGGGAGGAGTTAACTTTGTATTTATTATTGTCATTGCATAATATTTTTTTGATAAAGATGACAGCATTATCCTAATCAAAAAAGGTGGTTTTACAATGTCTGAATGGTCATTACAAAAAACCATCCTTCAGTATGGTGATTTTTAGCTTTGGCTTGATTACGTGCCATAGCGAGTCGGTATCACCCATACCTACTATCCCACGGGCAGAGTCTCCTGGATGGATTAAAGTAAAGGATTGAAATGACAAAAATAACAAGCGGAAAGAAGATTCCATTGAAAGTGAAAATCGGTTATGGCGTGGCAGAGGGTTCAAATTCCTTAATTTTTACGCTCTTTACTGCATTCGGGATGTTCTTCTTTACCGATGTTGTTAACTTAAGCCCTGCATTTGCAGGGTTTGTTCTTGGAATCGGTACGCTTTGGGATGCATGTGTCATCCAAATGGGGAAAGCGGGAAGCCTGGTTTATTTTTATCAGCTTATGGGCGATCGCACAGGTTATTGGTGTTCAATTCCTGATCTCGCCGCATAGTCAATATCTGTTTTATTTCATCTTTTTTATCGGGTCTGCAGGATTAGCGATGATATTAATGGTGGGTTTTGCCATGATCCCGGACGCCGTCGAGATCGATGAATTCAAAACCGGTGTACGCAGAGAGGGGCCATATTTTAGTCTGATTTCATTCGTGCAAAAAGCAGGTTGCGCATTTGCTCTCTGGTTCCTGGGGGTTGTTCTGACCTGGGTCGATTATGTCCCGGATACAACCCAATCTGATTTGGCTTTGTGGGGAATTAAAACCATTACCGGAACCTGCCTTCCAATATTTTTGCTCTTCAGTATTGTATTTTGTTATCTGATGCCGTTGACGCGCATGAATCATCACGCACTATGCGATGCCATCAGGAAGAAAAAGGAAGGAGCTGAATTCGACGAAACCCAATTTTCGGAGATTCTATAAGAGTTTTTCAATTTGTTGGCAAGGGAATCGGGGATTGGTTCGTTTGCTCTTGTCTGTTGACTGCTAAATCAATACGTTCATACTAACTTTATGTGAACAGGTGATCGGCAGCCAAACCGGACTCCATATCATTCAACCCTTACGATAACGACCAGCATTGTGGCCGGTTCATTGTTATTTACAGAAATAGCTCTATTCTCGTTAGGAGGGATGTAAATGGAATCACCGGGATTCAATACATGCTCTTCATTCTCGCCTGTTACGGTAATCGATCCGTTTATTATTTAATTCAGTCTTTCCCTGGTTGAAGGTTTCATTTTAGCACCGCCATCCGGTAAAAAGTGAGACCATATGGTGGACCCCAATGTCAAGGGAGATGGAAAACATACCATCCTTTTCAGACATGAAAAAAATCATGGCCACGGCAGCCCTTTCCAAAACCGATGGAAACCAGTCCGCAGCAGCTCGCCTTCTGGGTATTTCACAGCCAGCCATGAGCAAAAGAATGCGCAAAGAAAAAAACAAAAGGGTTCGGCCTTGAAACTTGATTGCCTTTGCCGGACACCCGAATGGCAGCACTGCCTTACGGTTTTTTATTTTTTTTAACCGTGAAACAGGGGCAAATAGTTGCCCCCTTTTGATGTTGAGTTACGCTGTTTCCAGGCATTCCCTGCAAACACTTTCCTCTCCTGACACCGCAACCCGGGTTGCCATCACAGGCTCACCGCATCGGTGCAGCAGGCATCGGTGTATACCCTCGAAACAATTTGTTCATCATCGGCCCGGGTTTCATCAAGGCATCTTAACCCTTCCTTTGCAGTCACAAAGCCAATGGCAAGCCCCGGGCAAAGGTGCCCGTGAAGATCCATACAACGCTTCAAGTCATCGTCCTTCAGCCAATCCTGCAATTCCATATGCTTATATTCCTTTTTATTTAGGATGGTTCTGTTCCATTTGCGGATCCAAAGGGTTATTTATTCTGTCCCCTCCTCATAAACCGGGGCCAGGGGGTCCCTGTTGTCAGGAAACATGGCCCCAAAGGGATCAAATTGGTTGAGGTCCGCGGTCGTGCAATAGTGCATGCCTTTTTTGCTGCCGAACATCATAAGGGGTTTGGTCCGGTCAAGATCAAGGGTCCCTCCGGGGTGAGGCAGGCATCATTCACCTCCAGCCGCAGCACCTTGCCCATGACCAGTGTGTAGCCAGGGCCCTGATGAAATCCGGCCAGGCGGCATTCCATCCAGGCATAGGCCCCGGCAATGCCCGGGGCCCCGATCATGGACGAGGGTTTGGGTGAAAGTTCTGCCAGCTCAAATTCATCCGCTTCCGGCTTTGAAAACCGGGCTGTGGGAATAACCTTGTCACTAAACTTGTGTCCCACCAGGTTCACCACAAACTCGTTGGTTTCCCGGATATTGTTCAGGGTGTCCCTTTTTTTAGCCGAAGCAAGGCAGATCAGATCCAGGGGGCGTAGCACCGGCATGATGCAGGAATAGGGGGCAATGTTGCGCACCTTGTCCGCGCTCCGGGTGGAAATAAAGGCGATGGGCAGGGGCATGAACCCCTCCCGCATGAAGGGTTTGAATATCATCATATTATCCTTTTTGTTGGATGGTTTCGGGTTTGATTCTGACCAGTTCGGATCAGGGCCCAGGAGAATTTCAAGGGGATTGGCACCCAGCCTGATGAGGGTCTGGATTTCTTCGGAGGTGTCCAGGGTCCGGGCGGCGACCACGGAGACAAAATCGTCCGGGCGGTCCAGGCGGGTGGCAAAAAACCGGTTGTACATCACGTGGAGCCAGGGCTGGTTTTTCCAGTCCAGGGACGTCTTTCCAATTCCTGCAAATTTCCTGAACGCTTTGGTCTGCCAGTCAAAGGCCAGTACCCAGGCCTTGCCGCCGGAAGATTTGCTGTCCCGGCGAATAACAATGCCCCCCAGGTTGTCATAGGTTTTTGTCCGGTCTGCCAGGGGCGGTTCCATGGATAGGACATGGTATAATACCCATGCTTGCCCGGGGTAAGGTTGAGGCCTGCAATGATCAAATCGTCCTGACACCAGGCCGGAATCCCCAGGTAAATATAGTCCTGGGACCCTGTGAGGGGAAAATGCGCCAGGATATAACGGGTTATAAAAAAACCTGTAAAACCCCGCAGCATAGATGGCCATGAAAGCGGCTGGCCGCCAGCAGCCGGAACGGCACCTTGTCTGCCCATCCATTGGCCAGACTGACCAGGGCAAAGGCCTCTTTGCCAAAAACTTTATTAAAAGGCGAGAAATCGGTGCCCTTTTCAACCCGGATATTGAGGGGGCCAGCGGTGACGGGTCCCCGGGCTGTAATCCGGACCATGACCATGACCAGCTCCTTCGGGCCCGGTCTTGCAACAAAAGCTGCCCAGGGGGCGTCTGTCCAGGCGGCGTGGACCGGAATCAGACTGCCCCGGCCGAGGCTGATTCCGGCCTGTCCGGAAAAAATATCAAAAAGCCGGTTACAGGGTTGGGTTTCAATGCTTGCCCAGCCGACATTGGTCAGGCAGGCCGCCACCGAATTCGGGGCCAGGGCCTTTTGGGCGGCTTCCACGGTTTGCTGGCCAAGGGTGTCAATATTTAGGGTCCCGGCCCGGGTTGTCACGGGCAGGATAAAAACCGTCAGCAAAAGGATCAAAAGAGCGTGTTGTTTCATGGGATTTTCCTTTAATATTTTTGTCAGCATGGGAGGGGGGGCTAGAAAGAAACGCTCACACCTACCATGGCGGTGGTGCCGGCCATGGGATAGCCCTCTTTTTCCTGGTAGTCCTCATCCAGAATATTTTCAGCCACGGCTTCCAGATCGGCCGTCATGGCCTTGCTCTCAAACAACCTGTACCGGCCCGATAAATTGACCAGGGTATAGGCATCCAGTACCCTGAGGGTCTGATTGTCAAAATGATCCCTTTCATCCATCCAGGAGACCCAGAGCCTTGCGGAAAAAGGGCCTGCGTTCTTGAGATCCAGACCGGCGTTGGCCATGAAGTCGGGCAGGTCAGGAAGCTCTCTGGACATGGCATTGTCCTTGTCCCAGGGATCGTCTGATTTTTCTCCTTTCTGCCAGGTGGCATTGGCCCAGAGGGTAAGGTTCAGGGGTAAGGGGACGCTGAAACCGGCTTCCACCCCCCGCAGGTAACCTCGCCGATGTTGTAGTAGACCGATCCCACCCCCAAGACCGTGGTCGAGGAAATATAATCATCTATGTCATAGTAATACCCCAGGACAAAAAGCTGGAAATTTTTTCCAATGGTCTGATCCAGGCTCAGTTCGTACTGGAGGGCCCGCTCGGAGTTGAAGTCGGTGTTAAAATAGGAGGTGGCGTTGTTCAAATACCACCAAAAATACTCGGGAGAGGTGGGATACCGGTGGGCAATTCCCCATCTGGCCGTGATCCTGGTATTGTCCAGGGGCGAATAGACCAGAGCCAGGCGGGGGTCTGTGTGAGATTCGCTTAAACTCGACACCCCGGTGGCCCAGGAGTAGCCAAAGGCCTCGGGATCAATGGCATCGGCCCTGAACCATTCGTGACGAATCCCGAGCTCAAGGCTCAGGTTCGACCGGATCTCCCAGGTATCCTGGGCATAGAGGGCATGATAGCCCAGGAGGCCTTCCTGCCCCTTGAACCCGTTTTTGATAAAGGTCAAAAAATTGATGGAACCGTTGAAATAGGACTCGTCAATATAGGTAACCCGCTGTTCCCCCCAGCCATAGTGGCGGGTCTCCCCTCCGATTTCCAATAGATGGGCGCCCATGTTCCTGGAATAGGACATGTTCATCAACCAGTTATTGTCTTCGGCATCGGTTTCCCGCTGGTAGATCTTTTTATCCGGATTCGCCGCATCATAGTAGGTTTCAATACTCTCCTGGTTCCACAGGCGGCCCTCAACCCGGAAGCTGCTCTCCCGGGTTTTGTGTGAAATATAAGCGGTCAGATCCCTGTTCTTGTCTTCGGTGGCAGATCCGTTACCCCAGGCCGTGGCCCCGTTGATCAGCCGGGCTGAGATGCCGGGGCCCTTCAGTTCCTTTGCCTCTGCCAGGGGGGAACCGGGATCATAATAGGGGCTGTTCGTGCCATTGTACACGGGATTCCCGTTTTCCGTGGAAGAAAAATCCATGCCGGCCCCTGCCGTCCAGTTTCCCGGCAGATCCAGAAAAAACCGTGCAGAGCCCCTGTCCCGGTCCATATAATTGTTTCTCAGATAGCCGTCGGTTTCAAAATGGCCGGCAGACAGGCTCCATCCCAGGACACCCTTTTTCCAGGCATGGGAAATGCCGGCATCCAGGGTGTCCAGACTGCCGGCTGACAGGTTGACCTGGGTGGATGGCGTGTCGGCAGGCGTTTTAGTGGTCAGGTTGACCACCCCGCCCAGAGTATTGCCGTATTTGGCCGGGCAGGCGCCTTTGAAAATTTCAATGGATTCCAGGGACTGACTGGAAAATGATCCCCAGTCGATGGGACCGTTGCCATAGGAACCGTCCCGGTTCAACGGGATGCCGTCCTGGCGCACGCTGATCCGGGTCTCATCAAATCCCCTGATCCTCAGGGAGTTGGACCCGGTGCCCGACTGGCTCTGACGCCGGACCTGGATGCCGGCCTCCCCTTCCAGCAGCTCCAGAATATTCCCGCTCTGCAAGGGGGTCTGGATCCGGTGACGGTCCAAAACGATTACTTCCGGGTTATCCTTGCTTTTTTTGCCGGAGACCACCATGGGTTCAAGTTCTGTGATATTTTTGCTGTCAGGCAGATCCCCTGTCATTCCGGTGCCGGTCCAAACCAGCACCAGGCAGATCAGCGGGACTGATATTTTTCTTAAAAATGTCATACTAAATCTCCTCAATTCAACGTTAACGACGCGACAATCATAAAAGGCAAAAAAAAAAGCCACCAAGGCACTCCCCCTTTTCAATGGGAAATAGCCTTCGTGGCTTTAAGTTTTTAAATTGCCCTGTCTTGTTAGGAATCAGGACAAATGATGGTGGATCAGCAGCAGCTCCGTGTCCGCCAGGGTTTCCAGTTCATGTTCCTGAAGCGCCTTGAAACGCAGGGCATTCCCCGGTCCAAGTTCTCTTGGTTCACCCAGAACCGTCAGTCTCACCCGGCCCGAAATCACAAGGCAGACCTCTGCAGTGTTGTCATGCAGGTTTGGAATTGACACGGTTCTTGCACCTTTGTCTGCCTTGAGAAGGTAGAGTTCAAAACCGGGAAATCGAACCTGAATACCGGTAAACCCATCCTGGTCATAGACGGTTTTCTGGCCGGATTCCGCTGTTCCGGTCTCAGCCATCTGAACCAGCTGGCTTGCCCCAAGCTTGAATACCTGTCCCAACGCCCTCAGAGTTTCAATGGTTGGATTACCCTTGCCCGATTCTAGCTTGACAACGGTTGCCCGAGTAACATCAGCCTTTTGGGCCAGTGCTTCAGCAGTCAGACCTTGCTTCATGCGAAGGTTCCGAATGATGGAAAAATCAAATTTATGTTCCATGGCTGGATCATGTATATTAAAAGATTCAATATGTCAATTAAAATATTCAGTCTTTGTTTGACTGCTCCTCGCGTTACTTCATCCATCCCGGGTCTTCTGATGGTATAAAGGTTTTCAACCTTCAATGTTTATACTGGGAACACCAATTTTAGTAAAAGCCATGCAGTCGCTGCTGAAACATTCCATACTCCTCACCAAAAAAGATTATTTTAAGATCCCTTTGGACAGGATTTTTCTTAAAATGCGCTGCTATCTTTAAGCGTATGTTTTTATTAAGTGCCTATTGCATATTCCTGTCCATTCCGTCCACCCGTTACGGAGTGAACTGGCTGGCCAGACTGGTCACCCATATTCTCAGTCGGTATAGATGTACAGTCCGGCTGATGTCATATTTTAAATTTTAATAATTTTTTATACTTTTATTGACAAAAAGCTTCTTCCAGTCCTGTCTGCTTTAAAATAACGGTCAGTCAAGAAAAATACCATTATAGAAAACCTCGAAATTGCTCCTGTCGTTTATAAAAATTGAAGTTGTGGAAATTATTAGAAATTAAAAGAAGTGCATGAATGCAATCATAAAGTTTCAATTTTGCGAATCATTTTTAATTTTTTTCAAGCTCTGGGGATCTTTTTCATTATTTGTTATACTTTGCTTGTCAAAAAGAAAGTTCCTATCCGTTTAGGGAGTGGTATATGGCAGTCGTGTGTTGTCATCGTTCATCGGAGCCAGGCCAGAGGAGATAAGGGGGGAGCCAAGCTGCAAGAATTTCGCCAGGCGCCGGCTTCCCCGTTCTCCGGTAAAGTTATCCTCATCGGTTTTTGAAAACCTCAATTTAAAGGGCGTTTCGAGTTTTGCTCATCGCTTAAAACTGCGATGACCGCCGCTATGCTTAATGTAAGGCACTAATCAGCCGCGCGGCTTTTTTACGTCGCTGCATTAGCGCCGTTAAATTAATTTTTCTAATTTAATTTCAATGTGTTAAAAGTTGAAAATTGATTCCCAGTCGAATTCGGCAGATTCTTCAAGCCAATTAGGCCAGTCGGAACACCATTCTGGTTCTTTTACATTTTTGACCCTGTCCGAGCAAGGCTGATACGGTTTTATATCAATAACCGGGGATTCTGCCTCCGCATCTATCCATGGAAACTCGATTATTCCCTTATGGCAATCAACCCCAGTAACAGTCACTGTTGTTATTAAACCGGATTCGGTCGTTCATTTGATCTGGTGGCAAATATGCCTATTGTATCAGGGCCTTTTTTATAAGGTTTGTTTACACATAATTTACTTCTTTGCTTTGATGAATCAGAATGGTTTCCCCACCAAACCACATTCATATGGCTGAATCCCTCTATTCCTTTCAATGCCTCCCTATATTGATCCTGAATCGACAAATAAAAACGTTCGCCTTCAATTTTGATGCTTCCAATGGGATTGATTTTAATTTCTGATGTCATTTCACGCTCCTTTAATATGGTTTAAGTGTTAATTTCAAACCACAATATAGAAGCCAATAATCAAAAAAACTGCTCAGTTCTTGCTTTTCATTTGTCCAAACGTGCTATTTTGCTTTTATGGGTACGCAGATACCCACATCAAATAAACGCGTGCCATTTACGATTTTAGTTCCGTAACATCTTTCAAAAGCTTCGCGGTCGTCCTTCTCGTAACCGCTATTATTTAACCAGTTGGACATCATCCAGCCCCAGGCTTCTGCAAAGTTGTCTTTATTCAACAAGAAACGGCATGCGCCGTATTTTCCACCGGATAGACTAGTAACACCTACTGCGCCGGATGGGGTGGCATGCTCTTCCACTGGAATTGCAGCCATGACCCTCAACTTATGATTCTCTGTTATTTCAGGATTGTCATGGTAAATGTTTAAGGTGATTGTGCCATCGTTCATATACCCGCGTGGTACGGCCCATCGAAAGAGTTGTGCATACAGCTTATCAAACAGAGTATCATCTTGTTGATAAGGGCCGACATTACGAACATAGGCCACCTTAAATTGTGGAATATTTTCAATTACAACCTGACGAATCGAACCTTTTTTATCGAAGGTCCATACAGGAGATCCGTTGGTAATGGAAATTTTGCCTTGCTCAACCTGCACTGGCTCTGAAGATGTGTCAAAAATATTGTCGGAATTTTTCCTCCATTCGGTTGCGCTCATTTTAAAATAATTCTTAAAACTTTTGGCAAAAGATGAAGGTGTTGCAAAACCACACATTAAAGCAATTTCAGTAATGGATGTTTGCGGTTTTGTCAGCAAAAAATCAGCCGATTTTTCTATTCTCAATCTACGGACAAACTTATGTACCGGCTCGCCCATGTCTTTTTTGAAGACGCGATTGAAATGAAATTCTGAGTAACATGCTATTTCAGAAAGTCGACGAATAGAAAGAGAGGTGTCAAGATTGGCTTGAATATAGTCAACAACTCGATTGATTCTGTTTTTATCTACTTCGCTCATTTAGGTTCCAATCAAGATTAATCTCTTTGGAAATATAACATGACTATTGAAATCTGCGGTATCACCCGCAGCGTTTTGTTCGTTAGATTTTTAGATCGTTTGTCTATCGACAATTTGTCTTAAGCTCTGCTGCATGGCTGACTTGAACGCAGCATCGCTTGCTAAAAGTTTATATAATTCCAGTTCATTGCGCCGCTTTTCAAGCATGACATCTTCAAATATTTTCCGGAAAGCCAGAATTCGGGTTTGAGTATCCTGATTGTTTTTATATTTTGCATCAAAATCAGGGTGTGCCTTAATACTGTCTGCAATATTTAAAAATTTAACCCGCTGCTCCTGGGGAGTTGCACTCCAGCCCTGAAACCAGCGTTCATTGAAATTGCGGATAATTTCATCCAGGGGGTCGTGCGCCTCATCGCCGCCATGGGCACCGCGTGGATTCGGGTTTTGCGGTTCCACTTGTGTTTGTTCTTCATCCAGCCGTATGCTGTGGTTCAGTTTCACCCGCTGTAATCCATAAGAAGACAGGTCCACCGAATTCAGCAATTCATCAATCTCATCGGCCCGGGGGTCTTTAACGATCAATTTGGGGATCAGAAATTTCAAAAACCAGAACAGCTTTTCCCATATCACAATTTCGTAAGGCATGATCGATGCCATCTGCCCGTATATTTTAACAAACTGCTTGGCCTTGATCTTAAAGTCTGCCTTGTCGTCATCCTCAAGTTCAAGTACGGTATTGAATCGGGTGGCCGCCGTATCAATAATGGGGCTTAGTTCCTGGGCATCTGCATTGTTAAAATAGCGTTCTACAAAATCCTCAACCTCCTGCCATTCATACACCCCTTCTGTATCCAGGGACTCTTTGAGTTCATGCAGGACATTCACATCCGTGGCCCGGGACAGGCTGGTGGCCGTATAAAAAACGTCAAATGCCGTTTTGATGTCGTCCACACTGTTAAAAAAATCAAGAATGAACAGATCTTCGGTTTTTTTGCCCAGGTCTGGTGCGGACCGGTTTAAACGGGACAAGGCCTGGACCGCCAGCACGTTTTGCAGTTTTTTATCCACATACATGGCCGCAAGCTTTGGCTGGTCGAACCCGGTCAGATATTTGTTGGCCACCACCAGCAGCCGGTATTCGTCCGAATCGAACCGCTCCCGGGTTTCATTTTCACTGAACCCGTTCATCAGGCTTTCCGTATATTCAATGCCATCCACCTCTTTATGGCCGGAAAATGCAATCAACACCTTGAACGGGTTCCCTTTTTTATCCACCAGACGGGTCATGGTTTTATAATACCGGACGGCCGTTTCAATATTCTGTGTGATGACCATGCCCTTGGCTTTGCCTTTGAGTTTTTTCTGGTTCACTACCTGGGGGATAAAGTGCTCCAGGACAATCTCCGCTTTGATATTGATGGTCTGCTGGTGGCGTTCAACATAGGCCCGCAGCTTTTTCTGGGCTTTTTTACTGTCAAACAGGGGGTTGTCCTGTATGGATTTTTGGATTTCGTAATAGCTTTTATAGGTTGTGTAATTGGCCAGGACATCCAGGATGAATCCCTCTTCTATGGCCTGTTTCATGGAATACAGATGAAAGGGCGCAAAACTGCCGTCCGCCTGTTTTTGTCCGAATTTTTCAAGGGTGGTGTTTTTGGGTGTGGCTGTAAAGGCAAAATAAGAGGCATTTCCCCGGACCTTTCTTTCTGCCATGGCTTTGATGATTTTATCCTGGGCATCCATACTTTCTTCTTCATTGTCTGCCGCTCCCATGGCCCGGTTCATGTTGTCATGGGCAGAACCGCTCTGGGAACTGTGGGCCTCGTCAATAATCACGGCAAAGTTTTTTTGGGAAAGATCGCTGATACCGTCCAGGATAAAGGGAAATTTCTGAATGGTGGTGATGATGATCTTTTTGCCCTGTTCCAGGGCGGCTTTTAAATCAGAAGCCCGGTATGCCGGGACAATGATATTTTTAACCTGGGAAAATTCTCTGATGGTTTCCCGCAGCTGCTTGTCTAAAAGACGCCGGTCCGTCACCACAATCACCGAATCAAACAATGGCTGCTCAAGTCCCTTTGCACCCGGAGCCGTCAGGGTTTCAGGATAGGTCTCAATGAGCTGATAGGCCGCCCAGGTGATGGAATTGGATTTGCCGGACCCTGCCGAGTGCTGGACAAGATAGGTATGACCCACCCCGTTTTGAGAGGCATGCAGGATCAGCTTTCGGACCACATCCATCTGATGATACCGCGGAAAGAAAAGGGTCCGCCTGTTTAACGGGTCTTTTGCCTTTCCGGAAAGCCGAACAAAATGTTCGATAATGTTGGCGATGCTTTCCTTGCTGAAAACATCCTCCCACAGATAGGCGGATTTGTGGCCGTCACTCGGGGGATTGCCTGCCCCTGCGTTATGTCCTTTATTAAACGGCAGGAAAAATGTGGATTTACCGGCAAGCTTCGTGGTCATATAGACCTCATCCGTATCCACAGCCATGTGAACCAGGCACCGGCCGAACCGGAGCAGGGGCTGACGAACGTCCCTTTTGGTCCTGTATTGTTTCTGACCATGAAACCTGGCAGTCTGGCCGGTCCAGGGATTTTTCAATTCCAGGGTGGCAAAGGCAAGCCCGTTGATAAACAGCACAAGATCAATGGATTCATTGGGATTGTCCAGGGAATAATGCACCTGCCGGGTGGAACTGAACACATTGGTCTTAAACTGCTGTTTCACACGGTTCGCACTGCTTGCAAGGGGCACCGGATACATCAGGGTGAAATGGGCGTCATCCACACCCAGCCCTTTTTTAAGCAGATGCAAAAGTCCCCTCTGTTGTACCATCCGGTCCAGGCGCTCCAGGATTTTCCGCTGCCATTCATCGGTTCCCTGGCTTTTTCGTTGCAGCTTTTCTACCTCTTTTTCCTGGGTGGTCTCAAGAAAGGCCCAGAATTTTTTCTCATCAACGGCAAATCTCGGATTAAAATCCTGATGAAATCCCAGCTCATATCCATGGTGGGTATCAAAGGGCATTTGCGCTTCTTCCAACCGATTCCCATTGCCTGCTGCAACCTTCAATTCGCCTTTTCTTAAATCTTCAAGGCAGGTGCCAGTCAATTTTCTTTCAATGGCGGCTTCCAGGGCCTGTTCATTGGTTTGGCTGACCATGGGACTCCTTTGGATCGTTTAATGTTTGTGATCGCACAACAGGTTCATTATCAGTTTAATCAAGGTCTCTTTTTGCTTTGGATCAGACTCGGCCACCAGCAGGGTTAACGCGGCAAGCCCGGTATCATTGATCACCGGCGCCCCGTTCTGTTTTATCAGGCAGCCGTTTCGGTGAAGAAAATCCACAAATAAAAATGCACCGGAGCGCTTGTTGCCGTCAACAAAGGGATGATTTTTCACCACAAAATACAACAGATGGGCTGCCTTGCTCTCAACAGTGGGATAGGCCGGCTTTCCAAACACGGTCTGGTCAAGATTCCCGAAAATGGCTGCAATGCTGTCGGGCCGGGACATTCTGGCAAAAAGATCTGAGGCCTCACCCTTTGCCATCAATTGCTGTTTCAGCGCCAGGATGGATGCTTCTGCAGCTTTTGGGGAGGGAAGACTGCCGCCGGGAACTCCTCCCGGTTCTTTGAGCAATCCCTCGTCATACTGCTGGAGCCATAGAAAGGTTGAGGTATACCGGCCCATGATATCCACAAGCCCCCGGCCCATGTCTGTGGCAAGCGTTGGAGACTGGGCCGCTTTTTGTATCAGGGCCAGGGCCTGTTTTAATTCTGCGGCATTTTCTTTGAACCGCTGCTGATTGAGGGTATAACCCTGGACCAGATATTCGCGCAGCCGCTGGGTGGCCCAGATACGGAACTGCACCCCCCGTTTGGAGTTCACACGATACCCTACTGATATCACGGCATCCAGGTTGTAGTGCTTGAGCTTTCGTTTGACCTGCCGATTGCCTTCCGTTTGAACTATTAAGAAATCCTTAACAGTTGAATCCTGATCCAGCTCACCGGTTTTATAGATATTTGTCAGATGCATCTGCACGTTGGCAATGGTGGTGTCAAACACCTCCCCCATCTGGCGCTGGGTCAGCCAGACCGTCTCCTGTTCAAACCGCACATCCACACAGGTTTCCCCGTCCTTTGTCCGGTAGATCTGAATGCGGCTGTCATCTGTCATATCTATTATTCCCTGGTCATGCCACAGCCTTTGCCTGGGCGGTCTGGGGCACCTTTATTTTCCCTGTCACAGCAGCGTTGATCAGCGTGGCTTTGTATTCTTTGAGTCTGTCGATCATCTGTTCCTGAATGGCAATGGCCTTGTCGATTTTTTCGGATTGGGTCTGGATGTAATTATAAATAGCTTTCTGCTCTTTTTGAGGAGGTAACACAACTGGTAAATTTTTTAACAATTCCTGGCTTAATGAAGCACGAGTAACTAAATTCATTTCTCTGACAAAATATGATCGATGCATGTTGGAACTAAAATAATTTTTTTGAAAATCCCGGCTCCAGAACGCCTTTTTTAGGACGGAATCTAATTAAAAAGCCAGCAAAAGTTGAATCCTCAATAGTTTTCATACAAACAGAGGCAAACCCGATCTCTTCAACAGTCTCTGATGTTCGAGTAAACAACACGTCACCTTTTTTAACTGAATAATTCATTCTATCCTGAGTTGAAGATTCGGCAAGTCCCTTTACTGAATGAGGAAGCTCTCGATTATTATAAACATCACTGTAACTGACAAAAGGATAACCAGAGCCAAAATAATCCCCTCCGGCACTGATTCCATTTTGCGTATTGCCAATTAACCGCAACCTTTTTAATTCCCAATGCCCTGGTATCTCCCCAAGCCATTCCACACCTGAATCGCGCATGGGAACATCCGGATCAAGGCCTTTTGTCACAGCCGTCTGAATCAGGATCTGTCTGCGCTCTTTAAGGAGCTGGATCTGCTTTTCCTTGATGGCAACGGCCTGGTCGATTTTTTCGGTTTTGCAGTTGAGGAAGTTGGCTATGGCGGTTTGTTCTTCAGGAAATGGTACTAAAAATGGAATAGACTTCATTCTTGTTTTGGACAAATCCCATTGCCCAATGCGAACACCATCAGATGCACTCCCAAAGAACGAAATATAAAGTCCGCTGCGTATTGCAATATTAAAATAATTGGGAATTATTTTTTTAATGAAAGAAAAAATATAATACGCCGGGCTGACGATACCAGTATATTTAGAAACACCATACGATCCCTGCCAGGCCTTCATTTTGTTCATGCCAAATTGACCTTTTAGAAGGCATTTATAATTGCGCAAATCATCTGGGATAAAATTGTGATTCTCTTCTTGATTATCAATATCACGTCGAATAACACCTCTTTCACGAGTTATTGAAAGCAAGGGTAAATGAGGCTTATTTTTAATTGAGATTGGCTTTAGTAAAACGCCGAGATTATGAACCTCCCAACCCACTGGAATCTCCCCAATCCACGCCACCCCGGAATCCTTATACGCCTCATATCTCGGCATCATGGGCAAAAGATCACTCATGATCCACCCCTGACACCACTGTCACATCAACCCCTAAAATATCGGCAATCAAGCCTTCGGCCTGGTGCTCCAGGTCCAGGATATCCTTGGCCACTTCTTCCATGGACCGCAGGGGCTTGTGGCGGTAGAAGTATTTGTTGAAACTGATCTCATAGCCGATCTTTACCGAATCCAGGTTGATCCAGGCTTCCGGGACATGGGGGATAACTTCAGTTTTGAAATAGTCGTGGATATCGCCTTTCAGGGGCACGGACTCATGGTCCCGAAGATCGGTGCAGGGTTCAAAAGTCAGGTATTCCCCTTTTTTAGCCGGTATGGGATAAAATCCGAAATGGGGCAGATCTTTTTGATCACACCCCAGGTGATTCAGCAGTTTGCCAAGCTTGTCTCCTGTCAGCTTGACCTTTGCTTTGATGACCCGGTGTGCGGTTTCATCATACCAGGACACGGCGTTTAAAATGGCTTTTTTTTCTGTGGCAGACAATTTTAAACCAAGCGTTTTCAAGGTTTTATTCACCAGGGTCAAAAACCTGTTAAAATCGTTGTGTTCATCCCTGCCGATAGCGCCCATCAATTGCTGGGCGGCCTCAACCAGGGTTTTATGTTTTTTCCAGGTGTCGGGGCTGAACAGTTTTTTACGGGTTTTTGTATTCAAGGTGATGCCCTTTTCTTCACAAAAGGCCAGGATCTTTTGTTCATGCTCCACAAGGGTTCCGGGTGTGTAAACCGCCTCGCCCCATTGGTCGTAAATCCATTGCATGGGATCTGCCAATGCCTTGTCAAAGCGCAGGGGTGCGATACGCTCCGGGGTAAACCGGGCGGATCTGCGGTCCGGCCGTTCAATGGCCACCTTATAATACCCGAAATCGCTGTTATCAAAGACTTTCGCACCAATGCCGATATCATCCCCGTTTTCATCCTGTTCCGGTTCAATCGTCTGCATCCTGGTGCAGGCCCCGGCAATATCCCGGATATGGGTTCGGGAAAATTCGCAGTTTTTATTCCCTAAGTTTTTTCTAAGTTTCCGGTAACACCTGGAGGCATCTAACAGTAGTACTTTTCCTTTTTGGGTGTCTTCCTTATGGTTGGATAACAGCCAGATATAGGTGGTGATGCCGGTGTTGTAAAACAAATTGTTGGGCAACTGGATAATGGCTTCCAGCAGATCGTTTTCAATGATAAACCTGCGGATATTGCTCTCGCCGCTTCCCGCATCCCCGGTAAACAGGGAAGACCCGTTATGAACCGAGGCAATGCGCGATCCGAACCGGCTTTTATCCGGCCGCTTCATCTTGCTGACCATTTCCATTAAAAACAAAAGCTGGCCGTCGCTGGACCTGGGTGCGGCATCCACGTTCCGGGACTGACCCCAATAATCATTCAGCGTGACCTTAAACCGCGGATCAATGACATTGGCCCCATCCTTGATAAATTTGGCTTCACTGGCCCAGCTTTTCCCATAGGGCGGGTTAGAGAGAATGAAATCAAAGGTGGTGCCGGCAAACTCATCCGTGGAAAGGGTGGAGCCGGAGCGGATAAAACCGGGATCATTTCCCTTGATCATCATGTCTGACTTACAGATGGCATAGGTCTCGTCATTGATCTCTTTGCCGTACAGATAAATATATCCGTCATCGGCTGCCCGCCTTGTTTCCTTCTGGATAAACGCCTGGGATTCGGTGAGCATGCCGCCGGATCCGCAGGCCGGGTCATAGATGGTGATGACCGGCGGCATCCGTTCTTTTACCGGTTCAAAGACAAGGCGGGTCATCAGTTCAATCACTTCCCTGGGGGTGAAATGCTCTCCTGCCTCTTCATTGTTATCTTCGTTGAATTTGCGGATCAGCTCTTCAAATATATACCCCATGCCAAGATTGCTTAAAGCGGGCATGGGATTTCCGTCCGGGTCTTTTGTTTCATGCGGGGTTAAATTCAGATACGGAGAGGTGAATTTTTCCAGGACATCCAGCAGCACATCTTTGGCCGCCATGTGGCGGATCTGGGCTTTGAGATTGAATTTTTCAACAATCTCTTTGACGTTTGCAGAAAATCCCGACAGATATTCCTCCACATTGGCCTTCAAAACCTGCTGATTGTTGGTGGCCGTGTTGAAAAGGGTTTTTAAGGTCCATTTGCTGGTATTATAAAATACAAATCCCGCAGCATCCTGCAGCCCCTTATCATCGGGTTCAACCAGTCCCAGGTCGTTTTTCTGGAAAGCCACTTCCTGCATCACTTTTTCCTTGGACTGCTCCAGCAGGCTGTCCAGACGTCTGAGGACGACCATGGGCAGAATAACATCCCGGTATTTTCCCCTGACAAAAATGTCCCTCAAGCAGTCGTCGGCAATGGACCAGATAAAGGATACCATTTTATTGTGTACAGCGTGATTCATTTGTTTCCTGACAGTTTTAAAACTTTTTAATCTCTTCATATTCCTGAATTATCAGCCCAAAATCTTTATCACCTGTGCTTGTAACACATCTCAAAACTTCAGGCCAGCATCTTCAAAGGCAAGAACGACGATATCCTGGGTATCTTTCCGACGGTTGGTGATTCCCAGCCAAAGCCCTGTGATACCTCAACACAGATTTGTTCAAACAGGTCCCGGCCTCCAACTTGAACATCTGTGGCTTGTCCGTAGCATGTTTTTTGTTTTACCAATTTTAAGCACGGTTCAAACTGCTCAAGCCGTTCTCGCTGATCACAGATACCGGGATTTATCCTTTGTCTTCTCATAGAAGGCCTCAATGCCGATTCCCCTGATGGTCTCATTCATGGCTATCCACCGGTCATAAAGATGGGGATCAAATCCTGTGTGATCACAGGGAAAATCCGAACATTCATAACAAAAATCCACGCCCTTTTCCTGATGACAGGGCCGAACCCCGCAGCCCTTAAATAATTTACACTGCTCGCTGCGGCACCCTGTACAGCTCTCCCCTGCAAAATAGTCCAGCATCTCTTTGAAATCAGGATATTTTTTAAAAACAGGATCTCCTACCAAAGTCTCAAACCGCTTGGCATAAATCTCAAAATTCCCCAGCTTATCTCGCAACTTCGACGCATATTTCCGTATATCTCCGTCGACATGAGCAAAACACTTTTTACAGCTCAACCCACATGGCCCCAATTCCTTTTTAATGTTTTCTTTATTCATTACAATCTCCTGAAAAAATAATACCCGGAATAGTTGAATCCCGTTAAATACAGATCAACGTTGCGCTTCAGCCGCGCGTCCCTTTGCGTCGGCTGCAAGCGCCTTGTGTACGCCCGGCATGGGCGTGAACTTATGGGGTGCAAGTCACCTATACGTGAATCCTGTTAATGCATACAGCATTAGCAGAAGTATTAGCCGAAAACAAGGGCGGAACCGCAAGGGACCGTCCAAAGGAAGTTGGAGTGCAAAACTATGAGCCGACGAACAGAAACAGCATATAAGGCCTGGTCTCCGGGTAAGCCAGCACAACATGTCGAAGCCCAGGATTCAGGAGACAGGGTAAATGCTGCGGTTGTGTAGTGACAGTTCACGTTCTTATCCGGGGAGATCTGCTCTGCATGCATTGAATTTCTTTTGCAACAACTCCCGGCTCGGGCCATACCGGGAAACCAAGGTCCAGGCATCACCGGCTGTTGCCGACGGTGATGAGACACAAACAATAGGCATCAACTGCAAAAGAAGTTTCATTGCGCCTTTCAAGGTAACTTGTCTGGTGATAGAGCAGAAGTCATAGTAGCCAAATGCCGGGAGTAATGCCCCGGACATGGTGAAGGACTGAACATTAAGGGAAAAGGAGGTGTTCATGAGCTTTGTAAATACAGTGAATCCGAATGGAGGAGTCGTGTACAGGCGCGTCATGAAAAACCATTTTCAAACGATCAATTACTGGAACGTATTCTTTCGACAGAAACATCCGTCAGGCCTGGAAACAGGTGCGGGCCAACAAAGGTGCCCCTGGAATCGACGGTGTAACCGTTGAACTATTCCCGGATACCTTCCGTCAGTTATGGCCGAAGATACGTTCAGATTTATTCGAAGGGACATATGTTCCTTCTCCTGTTCTCAGGGTGGAAATACCAAAAGCGGACGGCAGTATACGTCCACTTGGTATCCCAACCGTACTGGATAGAACTATCCAGCAGGCAATAGCCCAGGTTTTGGGGTTAATATTTGATCCGTTGTTTTCGGAATCAAGTTGCGGCTTCAGACCGGGAAGATCGGCCCATAATGGTGTCCGGCAGGTAAAACAATTCATAGGGCAGGGCTGCAAAGTAGCCGTTGATACTGATTTGTCAACGTTGCTAATCAGCTGCGCGGCTTTTGACGTCGGCTGAATTAGCGTGGTTAGATGAAAAATTTCTTTTAAAAAATAGTATTTCGAACCAAAAACCTTCCATTAAATGTCATGGGTACGCCTTGAAATTCGTTTTCAGCATGCATATGAAGATGTGGTTCACTACTTTAACAAGGTCTCCTTGCTTTACCATAAGACTGTCTTTCATCATATGAACAAGGTAAACAATTGTACCTTTATGGTTAATCGCCACATGGTTGCCCT
>LQAJ01000092.1_pt1 | contig 60378 bp, 59 predicted proteins | sample 1535811 | NCBI WGS metagenome assembly LQAJ01 (sample SAMN04331587, study PRJNA305678) | bioreactor metagenome | isolation source: bioreactor_6 inoculated with Wadden Sea sediment 2nd replicate of a... | place: Germany: Wadden Sea, Janssand Flat
GAATACAACTGTGGGCAACATAATGTTTTCAAAAAGAATACAGTTTAGGTATTCCGCAATACATGAAGAGAATGTGTTGTTTGTTTAGAGGTATAGGGTTATGGAGAAGCTTCTGGAGACTCTGGTACGTTTAGGATATGAAGTTGATTATGCTATTGCTGGAAAAAGTGGACCATTCCTACATCGATGTCATTTGTTATGTATATTTATTCATTTCTATTGACTCCTTACCGTATATTTATGTAATATTCAACGTATTACATCATATACGAGGAGTATACCATGAAAAAATCATATTATTCATCAGTCTGTTGTGTCTGATCTCAGCAGCAGCGTTCGCAGGCGGACAGTCAGAGGCTGCCGATACCATCATGATCGCGACCGATGCCACCTGGCCGCCTATGGAATATATTGACGAGAACAGCGACCTGGTAGGATTCGATGTCGATCTGATCAATGCCATCGCAGAGGAAGTCGGCCTTACCATAGAACTGAAGAATACCGCATGGGACGGTATCTTCGCAGGACTTGCGAACGGTGCCTATGATGCGATCATCTCTTCAGTGACGATCACCGAAGAGCGAAAAGCCATCATGTCCTTCACCGAACCTATGTCAATGCGGGACAGGTCCTTCTGATCAAGAACAGCCTCACCGGTGTGAACGGGATCGAAGATATGAATGGTCTCAAAGTCGGTGCACAGAACGGGACAACCGGAGACATCGTACTCGATGAGTATCCTGAGATCAAGAGAATGGCGTATGATGAGATCGGGTTCGCTGTCGAGGACCTGATGAACGGGAATATCTCAGGTGTGGTCTGTGACTCCATCACAGCATCGGAGTTCGTCCTCGGTAACGAGAACTATGCCGGGAATCTGAAAGTTGCAGGAGAAGCCTTCACCGATGAGTATCTTGCCATCGCGGTCCAGAAGTCCAATCCTGAACTGCTAGCCCAGTTGGATGAAGGTCTTGCTGCAGTGAGAGCTTCAGGAAAACTTGATGAGCTAGTCGAAAAATGGCTGTACTAAAGCAGGGATCCAGTAATAAGAGCCCGTCTTCCCCCACTCGTTTGGACATCACAGACGGGGCTCTTATTCCCTCAAAAGGCAAGAGCCTCGTCCTTGACTCCTGGAAGGTCACCTTCATCGGAGCACTCATCCTGTTAGCGGTCCTTCTCATCTTCGGGAAGGAACCGTACAGGAACATCTTCCTCGTAGCCTCTAAAGGGATACCCATCACCTTCCAGGTGACGGTATTTGCCATTCTGGGGTCAGTGGTCCTCGGGCTGTTCTGCGGACTCGGACAGATCTCGCACAACAGAGTCATACGCATGGTCTCCGGGATCTATGTCGAACTGATCAGAGGGATCCCGCTGCTCGTTCAGCTGATCTTCATCTATTATGCTCTTGGCAGGTTCTTCAGGATCGAGGGATCGATAGCCGCGATCATCGCGCTGTCGATCTGTTACGGGGCCTATATGGGAGAGATCTTCAGAGCAGGGATACAGGCCATACCGAAGGGCCAGATGGAAGCATCGCTTGCACTCGGGCTCTCTCATACACAGGCCATGCGAAAGGTCATCCTCCCTCAGACGGTGAAGATCATCCTTCCGGCGATCGGCAATGAGTTCATCGCCATGCTCAAGGATTCTTCGCTTGTATCAGTCATCGCTCTGCGTGATATACTGCGAAGGGGAAGAGAGTACATTTCCCGAACGTTCCTGTCACTGGAGACGATGCTGATGGTAGCTCTGATCTACCTGATCATCACATTGATTCTTTCCAAGCTGGTAGGTATGATGGAAGATAGGATGAAGAACAATGAATGAGATAATACGCATGGAACACGTTTCCAAGATGTTCGGTACGCTCGAGGCAGTCAAAGATGCCTCTCTTACAGTCAGGCAGGGAGAGGTGGTTCTGATCATCGGTCCCTCGGGCAGCGGAAAGAGTACGCTGCTGCGCAGCGTGAACAAGCTGGAGAAAGTGACATCTGGTAAGATATGGATCGATGAGGACGAGGTCACCAGCCTTCTGTCGATATTCGAAAGATCCGTGAAGAGGCAGGGATGGTGTTTCAGAACTTCAATCTGTTCCCCCATCTCAGTGTACTCGATAACATCACGCTCGCTCCCGGTCTTGTGAGAAGCAAGAGCAAAGAAGAGGCCGCTGAGCTTGCCCGTAGACTGCTCAAGAAGGTAGGGCTCTCCGATAAGGAGCAGGCATTCCCTGACCAGCTTTCAGGCGGTCAGCAGCAGCGTGTGGCAATAGCCCGGGCCCTCGCGATGCAGCCGAAGGTCATGCTCTTCGATGAGCCCACCTCGGCTCTGGATCCTGAGATGATCAAGGAAGTCCTTGATGTCATGCTCGATCTGGCAAAAGAGGGCATGACCATGATGGTAGTATCCCACGAGATGGGGTTCGCACGTGCAGCTGCCGATAAGGTCATCTTCATGGATGCAGGAGAGATCATCGAGACAGGGACCCCGGAAGAGGTCTTCGATCACCCAGAGAGGAACGAACCAAGCAGTTCCTGAAGCATATCCTCTGAGAGGATACCCTCAGAGTCTACTCTATCAGAGAAAGAAGATCGGCATGACCGATCTTCTTTTTTTGGTGCTCAGGGCAGAAGCAGCCCGAAAGCATCTGAGGCAGACACATAACGCGACCAGAGCAATGAGAAACACATACAGCAGTGCCTGATGACTCACAGGGGCGCTGTCCCCGCAGGTCTGCAGATAACCTGCTGTATGTGTGGATCGGTCATACTCAGGCTGCTCTCACATGATGAAGAATCCTATGCCCTCATGGTCATACTTCTGTTTGACCAGCTCGATGGCTTCAGCGATCCTGTAGACCACCGGCTGTTCACAGTAGATGATCATGATGAAGTTCTCTTCAGGCCAGACACTATCTCCGAGTTTGGGATCGGTGCATCCCTTCCCGAAGGCTGTGGGTATGAGGGTGTAATGGGCAGGGACCTCTTTGAGTGCCAGGCGTCGATGATGTCCTGCTGTATGGCCTGTGCCGCTACGATCTCTACTCGTTTCATATTATCTCCTGTGCAGTCTTCTGATACGATGCGATACTCTCGATGTCTTTCTTCTTCCTGTCGGTATTGAAGATGCTGTAGAGCGTTGGTGTGACGAATATCGTCATGAGCGTACTCAATGCCATACCTCCAACGATCGTCTGTCCGATAGGCTGTACCTGTTCTGCACCTGATCCGCCGAGAAAGGCCATGGGGATCATCCCGAGGATCGTGGTGAGACTCGTCATGAGGATCGGTTTCAATCTGCTGCCCCCTGCTTCGATGCAGGCAGTCCGCACATCCTGACCACGTCTTCTGAGCAGATTGATCTGCTCGATGAGGACGATCCCGTTATTGACGACGATACCGGCAAGGACGACCACCCCTATCGCGGAGAGCATGCTGAAGGTCTCCCCGGTGATCAGGTAGAGACCTACGATCCCGATGATCATGAACGGCATGGAGAGCAGGATGATGAAGGGGTTCTTCAGCGACTCGAAGAGGCTGGCCATGACTCCGAAGACCAGGATGACCGCAAGGATGAAGATCATGATCACCTGATCGAACTGTTCGTTCATATCGGAGAAGTCTCCTCCGTAGGTGATCTGGACCGCTTCAGGGATCATCAGATTCTCTGCGATGAGCGCTTCGATATCGGCCTGTGCCGCTGATGCTGCATATCCATCGGCGAATCCTCCGGTCACGTGGATCGCTCTCCTCTCGTCTTCTCGTATGATCGTCACCGGTCCGGTGGATCGGGTTATAGTGGCCAGGTTCGCTACCGATACGTTCTGTCCGGTCGAGGTCTTCACGAAGATCTTCTCCAGGTCCAGTTCACTGTCTCTGTCCTCCTGCTGGAGCAGTACGATGATATCGGTATCATTGCCATCGGCCTTGAACTGTGAGGCGGTGACACCGTTTACGCTGTAACTGATCTCAGATGCGATCGTCTGCATCGTGAGCCCGAAGGCATAGGCCCGCTCCCGGTCGATCTCTATCTGGATCTGCGGCAGTCCGTCCTGGTAGGAACTCTTCGGTTCCGTGATCCCGGGAAGGTTCTCTTTGATGAGTGCCAGAATGGCCTGGGCCGTATCTGCAGCCATATCAAGATCATCGGAGGTGATGATCAGATCCATGGGATTCGCATTGCCCAGTCCCATGCCGGTGGATCCGAAGGAGAACACGGCTGAGGGATAGGCATCGAAGAACAGGCGCAGCTTGTTCTTGATGGTGAACATGTCATCAGCCTGATCATCATCAGCGAGGATGATCTGAAGTGTCCCGGCATTGGGTGATCCATTTCCGAAGAACCCTCCCCCACCAGCTGTCACGATGATATCTTCATACCCGGTGACCAGCTGCTTCACATTGGTCTCAAGATCCTTCAGCAGGGCCTCGGTGGTTTCCAGTACGGTTCCCTGTGGCAGTTCCACATCGATCGAGACCGAATCCTCGGCCATCGGAGGATAGAGGGTCACATCCATGGCGCCGAAGGCCTGCAGGGAGATCACCAGGATCAGTATCGCAAGGATTGCTGTCAGCCATCTGTTATCGATACAGACGGTCAGGATCTTCTTGTATCCTCTGTCCAGAGACTGGAAACTGCGCTCCATCAGATCATCAAGGGCTCGCAATGGTCTCAGAGAGATCGGCTTCTGCTTTCTGGTATAGATCTTCATATAGGAACTTGCGAGTACCGGGACAAGGGTGACCGAGACCAGCAGAGAGGAGAGCAGCGAGATGATGATCGTCGCAGCCATCGGGGTCACCATCTGTCCGAGCATGCCCAATCGGTCCTGGAACAGGACGATGGGGACAAAGACACAGATGGTCGTAAGGGTCGATGCGGTGATCGATACGATCATCTCCTTGGTTCCCAGCAGTGCTGCGGTCTTGAGTTTCGCCCCCCGCTCCCGGTATCGGAAGATATTCTCCAGGACCACGACCGAGCAGTCAACGATCATACCCAGCCCGAGGATCAGTCCGGTGAGGGTCATGAGGTTGAGGGAGTAGCCGAAGAAGAACATGAACAGGATGGTGATGAGCATGGAGATCGGGATCGACAGTCCGATGATCACGGTCGACTTCACACTTCTGAGAAAGAAGAAGAGGATGACCATCGCAAGAATGATCCCGAGCCCCAATGATTCATAGACGGTATCCATGGTCGATTCTATGGTGGTCGTCGTATCGGAGATGACGTAGAGAGAGACAGACTCAGGCATAGCCGCATTCAGTGATACCAGGGTCTCCTTGACCCGTTCTGCGACCTCCACACTGTTGCTGTCCGATTCTTTGGAGACAGAGACGTAGACTCCGGGTTCTCCGTTGATGAATACGTTCGAATCCGCTGCCTTGAAGGCATAGGAGACTTCGGCAAGGTCTTCGAGGGTGATCACCGTGGTAGATCGCACCTTCCTGCAGCATCGAAGACCGGCACGGCAGCGATCAGCGTCTGCCTGATATCGTCGATACTGGAGAACTCCTCGTTCGTCCTCACCAGATAGGAGGTATCGCCGTTCTCGATGGTACCTGAGCCGATCTGATAGTTCTGCGGGGCAAGTGAGCGTACGATCTGTGTCAGAGTCACCCCATAGGCCTCCAGCCGGTTCTGTGACACGGCTATCTGCACATAGGTCTCCTGTCCACCGCTTACCGAGGTGGTAGAGACTCCGGCGACCCGGTCAAGGACCGGCTGTACCGAATCTTCGGCGATCGCCTTGAGTTCGTTGGCACTCTGAGCCCGCTCACCGAGTACTGCGATGTTCATGACCGGCATCATATTGGTATTGAGCTTGAAGAGTGTCGGTGAGGAGGACCCTTCCGGGAAGAAGCGCTCATACATGTCAAGATTATCTTTTATGCTGTTCGATGCCTCGGTGAGATCTGTTCCGTAATCGAATTCGATCATCACCATGCTGTAGCCCTCTGAAGAGCGTGAGGTGACACTGCTGATCCCTCTCACACTCGATACAGCAGCTTCGATGTTCTTCGTGAGGGTCTCTTCCACCGTCTCCGGGCTTGCCCCCTGATAGGTGGTATAGACTACGGCCATGGGCAGTTCCATCTCAGGGAAGAGCTCGACGGAGAGGCTTGGATAGACCAGCAGCGCAACGCCGCAGAGTATGGTGAATATAATAAGGATCGTAGTCGGTCTATGGATGACCGTGTCGGTAAAACTCATGATTGACCTCTCATCTAGTCGTCTATGCGGATCAGTGCGCCGTCAGTGATAAGGGTCTGTCCGAGGGTGATGATCTCAGATCCCGGGTCCAATCCAGTGAGCACCTCGGCATAGTCATCAACGGTAAGCCCGAGCGTGATGTCTTTCCTTGCTGCACGGTCACCGTTCTCTACCGTATAGACATAGGGTTGATCCCCCTCGTACAGCACTCCTGCTCGGGGGATGATGTGTACATGATCTCTGCTTTCGGTGTAGACGATCACCGATGGGAACATCCCCACCTTCACTCTCTGACTCGGCTGATCGAGCACGATACTGACTCCGAGGGTCCTGGTGGCTGCGTTGAGGACCGGACTGGTCTCGCTGATATACCCGCTGAAGTTCATTCCCGGGTAGGACTCAAGGGAGATGTCGACGTGCTGTCCGATCGATACCTGCCCGACATACCGCTCTGCTACTGATACGGCTATCTCCTTCTGATCCAGATCCCCGATCCTGATCAGCGGCAGCTGTGGTGAGATCGTGGCTCCGGTTGAGTAGTTGACCGAGAGTACCGTACCTCCCGATGGGGCATAGACCATACTTTTCTCGTAGATCATTCCCGTTCGTGACGGATCCACCTGTGCAAGCAAGTCCCCTTTCCGTATCGTATCCCCTACGTTCACGGCTACGGAAACCAGTTTCCGGCGACATCACTGTAGGCATCCACGGTGGAGTTGATGACCACATCACCATTGACCTTGAAGTAGTTCTGCAGATCACCCAGGGATGTGACCGTGGTCTTCACAGCGGTGACCTTTTCGATCTTCTGATCATCGATCTGGTCTGTCTGCTCCGGCAGTATCTGCGCAAAACGTTCGAGGGGATTGACGGCGATGATGGCAGCAGCTGCCGCGATCAGCAGGAGCAGGATGACTGTTCCGATCCATGCCCGGCGCCTGGTTGGTTTCGTATCTTCAGGTTCGCTCATAATCTCTGGTGCTCCTTTCATAGTTGTGACATCTCGATCTGCAGGTCGTAGGAGAGATCGATGAGACCTGCGAGGTAGCTGTAATTCAGGGATAGGACCTGCTGCTGTGCAGAGAGCAGATCGGCCTGTGCATCCTCCACATCCAGCAGCTGCAGCATCCCGTTCTCGTACTGCGAGAGGGTCATATCATAGATACGACGGGAGAGTTCTACCCATAGGCTGCAGTAGAAAGCTGCTCGGCTGTCGCATTCAGGGCATGGACTTGTGTGATGACTGTCTGTTCCAGTCCGATCCTGGTCTGTTCCCGGCTGAGATACAGCTGATCGATGCCGTCCTGCATCTTCTGCAAAGAGACATCACTCTGCGAACCGCTGATCAGGCTGTCGATCGGGATCGAAAGGGCTATCTGATACCGCAGAGAATCGCTCCAGGCGCTCCAGGCGTCTGTTGCCCCGAACCAGCTGCCGGTACTTACTGCATAGGAGCCTGAAAGACTCAGCGAGGGCATGCGTGTGGATCTTCTCGTCAGCTCCATGCTGTTTGCCATAGAAGCCATGTTGAGGTCTATGAGTTCAAGCGCATAGTTCCGGTCCAGATACCCGCTAAGCTTATCGGTATCAAGGGAGAGGATATCGGTGGCAATACTGCCCTTGGGCGTAAGATCGTCTGAGAGGTCATACCCGAGCAGGATCTTGAAGCCAAGCATCTGCGTATCATAGGCGGCAAGCAGTGCAGTATAGGAGGACCTGAGGTTCTCATAGGTCAACTGTGAGGAGAGGACTTCCAGCTGCGATGCATAGCCGTTTGCATAGTTGACCTGCACCGTCTCATACCGTTTGTACGATCTGTCCATCGTGTTCTTCTGTAGTATCAGATGCTCTTTCTCAGCAAGCAGGTAGTAGAAGAGTTTCTTGACACTCCGCTCGATGGACCTGAGGGCTTGTGTATAGGTGATCTGTTCGATCTCATAACTGAGCCCGTAGGAGGTGATCTGATCTGCCACGGCAGGATTGAGCACCATGGAGACATTGACAGCCCCCTGCAGTCCACTGTTCATATTGGGTGTTGGGGATGAGGAAGAAAGCACTTCCATAGCCCCGCTGTTCGCAAGGGAGAGAGAGACCTTGGGAAGAAAGAGGTTCCAGGAGGTATCGACATCTCTCTGAGCTGATCTGAGGCTGATCGCTGAGTTCTGAATGCTGATGTTATGTTCCAGAGCTTTCGCGACGGCATCCTCGATGAGGAGCACCTCACTTTGAGCAGATATGATACTCATGCTCATAAGCAGTAATACACCAAGTACAGTTTTTTTGTTCATGAATCGTTCCTCTTCTCATACCACGGTAGTCCCTACTGGTAGTTAGCAGTAATCATGCCAATACAGGCCACAGGAGTGATTTCCCTATGTTTATGACCAAGATCTGACAGAGAACAGCCTCTATAGCCATAGTTCAGGCATATCTTCCAACCAGCACCTGTGCAGATACTGCTCATGACTATATCATATGATGCACATTTCGCACAGTATCAGAAAGTAGCGTGTAATCATATCATTTACGCTATGTCAGTTGACACTTTCACCCTTGTATGGTATTTTTTTTCTGCTGCCAAGCAGCAAGCTACGGGCTGTAGCGCAGGGGTTTAGCGTACGTGTCTGGGGGACACGGGGTCGGCGGTTCAAATCCGCCCAGCCCGACTCATTTCAACCTGAATCGGTTATACGATTCAGGTTTTTTTATGGCCTAGATACGCCAAGAGTAATCAAATCTAGTTCCCGGGACGGGATGTTTTTCAACAATCACCAAATTGCAACTATTATTGTACTCTATCTACTTGGAGGCATCCCAGCTTTAATTCCTTTGAGAAGTCCTGCTTCTCTTTGTAGAACAATAATACTGTCTGGATTAAATTCCTCAATGACATACGGTGAATGAGAAGTAAATATTGCTTGAGATGATTTTGAGCATGGAAATCGCAAAAATTACGTAATAGGCAAGCTCACATCGAGTTTTTCCAGTAATTCCCGATCCGGTTTCGCTACCTCAGAGATAATCTGTTGACCATCATCAAGCACCACTTTGTAGATATTCCTACAGATATCGATGATATCTTCTGCACTGTAGGATCCGGTGATACCTGAAGAGATGATCTTCTGGTTCAAGGCATAGAACAGCAGCAGGCTAATGTGATTCAAGAACGCCCATGCTTCTATATGCTCATTGCTGTGCTGATAGCATGCTCCGATCTGCACCGAGTTCTTCAGGTAATCAAAGCACTCCTCGACAGTTTAGTCCGTTAACGGACTAAACCGTCGAGAGGGATTTCAGATTTCTTAAGAACGGACAGCTCAGGCTTACTCCCGTCTATCTCAAGGCACCCAGCCGTATCCAGGCTTTAAGCTTTGTCATGTGCTTTGCTCTCATGGTGTACGCCATAATCGAGAACCAGCTGCGGAGCTCCCTCGCCAAGGAAGATGAGACGATTCGCATCCAGCATAATGGGCCGGCTGACTACAAGAACAGTGCAGAACCCACGCTGATGAAGGTCTTTACACTGTTTGAGAACCTGGGTACGACCATGATCACCACTGCAGGTGGTGAGCAGCTTCTGATACGGTCATCCCTTCCCTCTGAGGTACTCAAGGTCCTTCATCATCTCGGATCTCCGTATGACAAGGCTTGTGACAGGAGTATGTATATGTGAAGAAGATACCAGGGGTACACTACCCAACTGAACATCCATAGAGAAACCACCCTGATGAGGGTGGTCAGAACTCATGCCAGAATCAATAGCAACAAAGGTGAACGAGACCTGAATGGCATGGGTTTTAGCTCATATGATCACTTGGCACAGGGTTATAGCTACGTTCCAGTTCCCCCTAAAGCCCGGGGGCTCTTAAAACAGATTTCTGGTGATCATTGCTGCCGAATGTGGGATACAACGAGAAGATATCGTTTCTTTCAAGGATGAATGAGAATAGGAAGCTGTACAAACAGCTTATTGCAGAACATATCCCATCCATAGAAACCGAAGAGAACCTTGTCCGTTATAATTCGCGGTATGCCTACATCAAACGCGTTGCATGTGAAGTGATCGAAGGACATACCGCATATGCCTACGTCTGTCAGGATATTGCTATGAAGGGATACTCGACAAACAGATTGTTTGCAACAGCTTCAGCGAAGAACCTCAAGGTGAAAGAGGTTCATAATCAGCTGCAGCACAAAGGGGTCTTCATCCTCTTCTCATCAAGGTCGATCGCAAAGGAGAAGATTCTCCCTACGTATTACACACGGCAACAGATTGAGCAGATCTTTGACATCGGGAAGAATTTTGCGAACATGCTTCCTCTACGAGTCCATACCGAAGAGACATTCAGAGGCCATCTGTTACTGACCTTCATATCCTCTGTCATTGTGAAGATGATTCAAGATGATCTGAAAGATACAGCATTCAACCCAACAAGTGCGTTCCTCCAGTTGAGGAACCAAAAGTGCAAAGTCTTTGACAACGACATCATACCTCAAGAAGCTGTAAAGAAGGTGAATGACATCTACAAGAAATTCAAATTCAAGTCCCCAAAGACTATACTGCGTAACAAAGCTCTTTATGTGTAATTAGAAAATCTACCCGAAAACTACAGTTCACCTGATGGGCATACCAGAGTACGTTGTGAACAATGAGATAAGACATGGTAGTTATCGAGAACTCCGCACGTATCCTATGACCCAAGAGTCAAAGCTGCGTGAATAACATACCTATCAGAAGATCTCCTGAAGGAGGTTTGTGAGAACTCGATTACGTACTGAATCACTCATTCTCAATCGTTGGGGGGGAACGGGGAATGCACTCAACATATCATCTGCTGAGAGTTCCACTGTTCATAGCTGATCATCTTATTCATCACAGTTGCGACCCGAGAACGACCTGTTCCCTGATTCTCGGATATCCCTCCAGAGAAGAGGGATACCTCAGGATCGATCCTGTCTCATCCGTTGAAAGACATCATCCAGAGATCCTGAGAAGGGACCGGCTGCTTCCATCTTCAATGAGCACAATGCTGCCGCGAATCTCACACTTTCATCGATCGGATGATCGATCCTCCAAGCAAGATACGCAGCAAAGGTCGTATCCCCCCTGCCGGTTCTCCCCGAGAGGTTTTTGGGAGTGTAGGGAGCACGGCACACCTGATCATGTGAGGCAACGATCACCTCTCGGTTATGTGTCACCATGACCTCTCCTGCCCCCCAGGCTATCAACATTCGTGCTGCTTCGACTCGGTCCTCGGTCCCTGTCAGGATGAATGCTTCTGCAGCATCTGTTTTCAGATAGGTGACCATGGGAAGATACGTTCGTTTTTCCTTCCAGTCATTGAAGGAGAGGGATGTGCCGTCATTGCACCGAAGCACCCCCTGTGCATCTAGAGCGACTTTACCGCTTCTCTGGCATACAGGAATCAATTCATCCGGGATCTCACCACGAAATAAGCCTGCAAGATGAATGATCTCTCCTGAAAGGTGCTGTTCGATATCCGGGGTGAACGATGACGCCTGAGACAGCAGAGTCACATCCCGTTTCTCACAATCTGCTGTATGATAGACGTTATGAATGCTTGTCGTCGCCGGCGAATCTATTCGAATGACGTCAATCCCCCGTCCCCTGATCTCATCGAGAGCCCCATCATCAGCGGCTGCCGCTGCAGTGATCACGCGTATGCGCTTACCGGTACATCGTGCTGCAGCGGAACTGTAGATCACCGGACCACCGGTAAACTTCTGTGTTCCATCGACATACTCCATGATGTCTTGTGAAATATGGCCTATCATCGTTATATCCATAAGGATCTATCCCTTCCTGTATCTAAAATTTGGTTCGTTCTATCCAACGCTTATCGTACAGTCTGCGATCTCGGTACATCATACGATCTATGACTGCATTGAGCAGTTCCACCCTGTTAGTCGTGATCGAATACACCCCATAGAGCATCAACTGTTCCATTGCACTCTCTTCATCCACCGTCCAGACGAACACTGGCACATCATACAATTTCGAATACCCCAGGAATTCCGGTTTCAGATCCTCAAAGGAGATATTCAAGCCAAAGCAGTGGAGCCGTTGTGACTGTTCGAACTGGTCTTTGACATATGAGGAATAATCTGACCTTCTGTCCCACGGAGCTGCATTGTACAGCACCCTTGCACCGATAAAAGTACGATAGATAGCCGCGACCTCTTTCTCCTGACATCCTGAGAAGATATGTGCCTCATGCGCAGCCGTATCTCTCACCAGAGCGGCAGCAAGCTCGACTGCATCGTGCGATTTGATATCGATATTCAATCCAATAGCACGGTCTTTGCAGAAGTCCAGCGCATATTCCAGCGTCAGTAGTTCTGGTTCCAGCCGCTGCAACTGAACAAAGGTACTTGCTGCTATCTCCCCAGAGTCCCCGGAGACTGAAGGATCATGGTGAAGGACAAGGACATGATCAGAAGTAGCTCTGACATCTACCTCTATGATATCCGGCTTGCAGGCAGCTGCTCGACTGAGATAAGCTTTTGTGTTTGCCGGAACGTCAAACGCTCCACTGTGTGCGGTGATCAAAGGAATATGATCTTTCATCATTTCAAACTCATCGAGAAGCCCTTTGTGTAATACTTATACACAAAGTTCGAGAACAGCAGTACCGGGACTGTTGTCAGCAGACCTATACTCATCAATTCACCCCAAAGGTCTCATACTCGCCGATATAGTTTACGATCACCAACGGCAGCGTCTGAAGGGATGGTGTCCTGATGAACAGCAGCGCAAACAGAAACTCATCCCATGCTGCGATGACAGCGAATATTGATGTAGCGATGATCCCCGTCCTCGCAAGGGGAAGGACTATATTCCCAAGGATATACCAACGGCTGGCCCCATCGATCAGAGCAGCCTCTTCGAACGTGATGGGAACCCCTTTGAGAAACCCGTAGATCATCCAGATGCAGTAGGGAAGCGTATATACCTGATACACCAGTACCAATCCAACCAGACGGTTGATCAGATGCAGTGAATTGAACATCGTATACAACGGAATAGCAAGGACTACAGGGGGAAGGATCTTCACCACAAGGACCCATATGAGAAAGAGCGTATTGAGGATCCAGGGAAACTTGAATCTGATCAATGCATATGCAGCAAAGAACGATAACGTCAGGGATAGCACAGTAGCACTTACCGAGACTATCAGAGAGTTATACATGTTCGTGATGAATCCTGACTCCAGTACTGCCTGGTAGTTCATGAAGGTCACATCAACCGGGAAGAACGTGGGATGCGGCAAGACCACTTCGATCGGACTTTTCAGGGATGTCACCAGAATCCAATAGATGGGAAACAATATGATCAGCAGGGTCACCGCCATGACAAGAGGGAATAAGATCTTCGATCGTTTTTTTCGTGTACTTGAACTCATGCATCATCTCCTAAGATGTTCTTGATGTATATCATGGAGATCGCAGCTACGATGAATAACGTCATCAATGATGCAGTCGAAGCTTTGCCCAGATTGAAATATGAGAATCCTTCACGGTAGATATAGTAGGACAGGGTCTCAGTCGAGTTACCCGGACCGCCTTGCGTCAGAGCATAGACCTTGCTGAATAATTTGAACGTGTCTATAGTTCTGAGCATGATCAGAAGCATGATCTGTGGTGCCAGTATAGGAAGAGTGATACGAACTACTTCCTGATGATACTTCGCACCATCGATCTGGGCAGCTTCATAGATTTCATAGGGAATAGAGCTCATCGCTGCCTGTGTCATGATGAATGCAAAAGGGGTCCATTGCCAGATATCTACCAGCATGATCGAAAACAGTGCTGTATCCTGATGGATAAGCCAACCCACTGGATCAGCACCCCATGAGGTGAGCAGTGAATTCAACAGACCTATGTCATAATGGTAGAGAGTTTTCCAAATGGCACAAATGACCATGGTAGAGACCATCATGGGAAAGATGGTAATAGTCAGGAATGTTCTTTTCCCGAAGAAGTTCCCTTCGAAGATCAATGCAAGCAGGATCCCCAGAGAGACTTCTGACATCGTGGCAACAACAGAGAACAGCAGAGTGTTCCAGAATGCCCTGCGAAACAGTCGTTCCTGCAGGATCTCCAGGTAGTTGCCAAATCCGACGAACGTCTTGACATCTGATATGTAATTATACTTGAATAACGACAACACGATCACATGCAGAACTGGATACAAGGTAAGCCATGCCATGATGATCACTGCAGGTGCGATCAGCGTATAGAAAAACACAGGGTTGTGTATCGATGTCTTTGTCCTTAACACGAACAGTCCTCCTCTATGGCAGAGGACCTCTTCAAACGAGAGGCCCTCTGCCGATGCTTCATCGATCTTATTTCAGAACCGCTTTAATATTCTTCTCTGCTTCAGCAAGAGCCTGAGTACTACTCATATCTCCGAGGAGAGCGAATTGCAGGACTGTACCGAGCTGATCCTCTATCTCTTTCCACTTGGTTGTTCTCGTTCGAGCTACCCCGTTGTTCAGCGCATCAAGCTGAGCTTCGTACCAGGGATATTTCTTCTGCTGGTCTGCAAGCGAGTAGACAGCTGCCCTTGTTGGGGGCAATCCATACGTATCGGACATGCTGTGCTGTATGTCATAACTGGTAAGGAACTGCAGGAACTCGAAAGCGGCATCTTTGTTCTTTGATGCTTCGGGGATACCGGCCATCCAGACACCGATCATCGGCGATGATTTCTCGACTTCTCCAGGATGCTTGATGACTTTCACCTTACCGACAACTGAAGATTTCTCAGGATTTTCCAAATCCCCGATCCATCCCGGCCATACCTCTGTCACTACCGCACCAACACCTGAATAGATCGCATCTTTGACCTGTGCAGACTGATACATAGCCACACCTTCCGGTGCATAGGCGCTCAGTTCAAGGAAGTAGTCCAAGGCATTCTTCGCTTCGGGTGAGTTGATGACTACATTCCCCTGATCATCCAGTATGTGCCCTCCGAAAGCCCAGAAGATAGGAAGGAATCCTGTGACGATCGGGTTACCTTTGACACCTCTGAAGACCACTCCGTCAATGTCCGGTTCGTTCTTGTCTATGATCTTGACAGCTTCAAGCACACCGCTCCAGGTCGCAGGTTCAGGAAGTCCATACTTTGCAAAGAGATCAGTTCTGTATGCGAACAGTTCCACGTTACCGGCAAAAGGAAGCGCGTACAGCGTCCCATCATCGGTATAGGGATACCTTCCGAGCTTGAGAGCTGGTTTGATGAAATCAGGATCGATACTGAGATTATGCTTTGCATACAACTCATCCATATCAGCAAGCCAGCCGACTTCCTGAAACTGTGTGATATTGGGATCATCGATCAAGATCACATCATAGGTTCCGCTGCCGCTTCTCATATCGATCACCGTCTTTTCGAACAGACTGCTGCCGGAAAGTTTCAGGATCTCAAAAGAGACTTCAGGGTGTTTCTCCTGATAGGCATCAGCAGCAAGCTGCAGAGCCTCACCGTAGGACCCGTCACGTCCTGCGATCGTCAATGTCAGTGATTGTTCGGTATCTTCCTGTGCCCCGCCTGCAAACAGCAGCGTTGAAACAACAAAGAACATACTTAATGCTACAGTTAATTTCCTCATATTATCCTCCTAATGATAGGGTATTCTATCATGTCCGGTCTTCCTGACAACAATATCCGAAATATCTCTTAACAACCTACTTGCTTATGTGTTATGTTTTTATCTTGACAAGTGAAAATCACTTATCAAGTGACTTTTCCGGGAGGAACGATGAGTAATCACCGAGTCAAGAGAAAAGACCTCATCACTGCACTGTTTGTGCTGTTCTCTTCTGAGTATGATCGCCAGATGCATGAATCCATTCTTGAAATAGCTATTCCTGTATCCAGCATCAAGCAGTACATCGAAGAACGCTTTGATGTGTCCTATTCAGGTTTCAAATGGATCTACACCCAGATAAAGAACTATGAAGAAGATATCGGCTATGTACTCTTCGATCGTATACTGAAAGATGACCGGGAGTACTATCTCAGGATCCATCATACGATCGAAGCGTTCACTCAGAAGCGGCACATGTATATCACACAGAAGATCAAAGTCAGTAATGCACTCTATGATATGATCTCGCACCAATGTGAAGCAAAGAAAGAGGCTCCCTCTGTGGTTCCCTGTACGACCCTGCTCATCGATGCCGGCAGCAGTGTCCTGCATCTGGCAGATATCATAGCAAAGCAGAGCGCTGAACACACGATCCGTTATACCATCCATACCCATAACATCAGTGTGATCAAACGGATGCTCGAACCGCATGTGGACCATGATTACATCTCCCTCGAATGTCCCAGAGGAATAATCGATCCGATCACCAACTCGATACTCGGTGAGAATATGGCCCTGTACCGGAACACTACCTACGACATGGTCATTCAGGGAACATCAATTCTATACAATGGGAGAGTAGCTGTAGAGCAGGAATCTGAAAGCACGATCAAGCATGAACTGCTTCATGAAGTGGCAGGATCAAAGATCCTGATCCTGACCGGACATGAAGTACGTACAGAACAGCCGAGTAAAACATATTGGTATTTCGGGGACCTGAAGGATTTTGATTATTTGATTGTCCCCTACAATTCAGAAGGAAGAAGTAAGAACCTGAATACGATGCTGCTTGAGATGGGACAGATCCTGGAACCACATATCCTGAACTGGAATTACCGTATCTACCGCATCCGGCAGAACTGAAACTTCACGAGAGAGAAGACAACCAGGTTGGACTTCGTAAACAGCTGAACAAGAACTGACTGTTATCTCATGCGGGTTCAAAGGTCAGAGGCGGTGGCAGCACAATATACTGCTTCCATGGGCTGTGACCTGCTTGCACGCTTCCTGTCTATGTTTGAGTGAGTACCACAGGCTGTGCACTCGATCGATTCGGTTATCTACCGAACGATCTTATAATGCCGGCAGCATCCGAGACGCAAAATCAGCGAAGACCGAAGTGATCAGCTGATGGCCTTTCTCTGTCGGGTGTATACCATCTTTACACAGCAGCGAAGGGAAGTCCTTCCTCATGAGAAAGCTCGATCTGATATCTACGATCTGCGTATGGGTCTGTGCTGCGATATTGAAGAGGGAAAGAGAATAGAGTTCCTGGAATCTGGCAATAGCCTGAACATCACCACCGAGGAACTGGAGGATACGAGTTTTATCGGGACCGTAATGACAGATCCAGTCAAGATAGCGCGTTGCATCGATAGGTGGTATCGTCATCATCAGTGGATGGATATGCTGCCTGCGAAGATCACTTATCATTGCGATATAACTCTGTTCGAACACATCAAGTGGTGTATTGGGCTGATGCTCTCTTTCTGGATGTTCTGAAACCTCTGCCCAGTTGAAATCACAGTCATTTCCCCCGAACTCCAGCAGCACCACATCAGCATCATAGCCCACACTGCACGATGAAAAACCGTATAATAGCATCCCCTATCCGCATCTTCCGATATACATTGACGCCATACTGCTGCTGATATACCATGATATATGAAAACCATGTACCGATAGGGTGCGGTCGTTCTCAGAAGCGATTGTCCCAGCTGAATCTCCCATGATGCGGTATGATTCTGCGATTACCCGCACACGTGCCTGAACACCAATCCCATCCTAGCCTGACCCGAAGTCTTTATGCGTGAAGGACTCTCACAGTTGAGGAGAACTGTTGACAGATGAGGATCATCACCATCCCCGTGAACACTGCCGAAGGCAGAAAGGAAGATACGATGGATACGAAGAAGAGACTCACGAGTACCAATGGCGCACCGGTAGCTGACAACCAGAATGTCATGACCGCAGGAAAGCGTGGACCGATGCTCCTGCAGGACGTCTGGTATCTGGAGAAACTCGCTCACTTCGATCGAGAAGTGATACCTGAGCGGCGTATGCATGCCAAAGGCTCGGGAGCTTCGGGGATTTCACCGTCACTCATGATATCACCCGCTATACCAAAGCCGATATCTTCTCTCAGATCGGTAAGAAGACAGAACTGTTCGCCCGATTCTCCACGGTCGCAGGAGAGCGGGGAGCAGCTGATGCAGAACGAGATATCAGAGGATTCGCAGTCAAGTTCTACACAGGAGACGGTAACTGGGACCTCGTCGGTAACAACACCCCGGTATTCTTCCTGCGGGATCCCCTGAAGTTCCCGATCTCAACCATGCGGTCAAGCGGGACCCCCATACCAACATGCGAAGTGCCAGGAACAACTGGGACTTCTGGACCTCCCTTCCCGAAGCGCTCCACCAGGTGACGATCACCATGAGTGATCGCGGGATCCCTGCCTCCTACCGCCATATGAACGGCTACGGCAGCCATACCTTCAGTCTCATCAATGCACAGAATGAACGGATCTGGGTTAAATTCCATCTGAAGACCCAGCAGGGCATCAAGAACCTGACAGATCAGGAAGCTGAAGCGGTGGTGGCCAAGGACCGGGAGAGTAACCAGAGAGATCTGATGGAGAGCATAGACCGCGGCGACTTTCCCAGATGGACCATGTACATCCAGGTGATGACTATCGAAGAAGCAGAGGCGATGCCGTATAATCCCTTCGACCTGACAAAAGTATGGTCCCATGCCGATTTCCCGCTGATCGAAGTGGGCGTGATGGAACTGAACCGGAATCCGGAGAACTACTTTGCCGATGTCGAGCAGGCTGCCTTCAATCCTGCGAACATCGTCCCGGGTATCGGGTTCTCCCCTGACAAGATGCTGCACGGCAGACTCTTCTCCTATGCGGATGCCCAGCGATACCGACTGGGAGTGAACCATCACCTCATTCCGGTGAACGCACCGAAGAACGGGGCACACAGCTATCACAGAGACGGACAGATGCGAGTAGACGGGAACTACGGAGCGACACTCGGGTATGAACCGAACAGCTACGAACAGTGGCAGCAGCAGCCTGAGTTCGCAGAACCTCCCCTGCCGGTATACGGCAATGCAGATCACTGGGACTTCAGAGAAGATGATGAGGACTACTACACCCAGCCGGGCAGACTCTTCAATCTGATGACCCCGGAACAGCAGCAGGTACTCTTCGAGAACACCGCACGTGCTATGGGTGGTGCTCCGAAGATGATCAAGGTACGTCACATAACAAACTGCATGAAGGCGGACAAGGCCTATGGTGAAGGTGTGGCAGCAGCCCTTGGGATCTCTCCTGATACGGTATGATCAGCATACTGTGTATCATGTGACCAGATGATACCCTCCTGCGGGATTGCAGGAACCACAGCTACCTGCTATGATTGCTGCCTGCTGCGTTACGATGCAGCAGGCAGCAGCTATTCTACGATCGTACAGAAGGAGTGAGCAGACGTGAAAAGATACCTCATGATCACAGCCGGCAGCCTCTCCCTCATACTGGGGATCATCGGCATCGTGCTCCCGCTGCTGCCCACTACCCCGTTTCTGCTGCTCTCGGCCTACCTGTTCACCGGAAGCAGTGAACGACTCTACAGATGGCTGACCGATCATCGGGTGTTCGGCAACTACATCCTCTGCTATCGCAAGTACCGCGCCATATCGAAACGGACGCTGGTACTCAATCTGATCCTGCTGTGGGGACTCATCGGATTCTCGGTGCTGTTCGTCCTGACCGAACTCTGGCTGCAGCTGCTGCTTGCAGGTATTGCCATCGGTGTCACTGTGCACCTCACAAGCCTCAACTCCCTCACCCCTGAGATGCTCATCCACTGCAGAGATGAGGAACCTGCTGATCACCAGCAAAGCAGCTGATCAGCAGATACACGTGATACATTGTAGTGACCTGATGTGGTATACTCTCATATAGTAGCAGATACAGGAGGAGAGTTCTCATGACACGATACCTCGTTGGATATATCACAGAGACCGGTACGACCGAAGAGGCAGCAGGTGCGATCGCAGAGCAGCTGAGGTCTTCAGGTGATCAGGCGGATGTGCTGCCTCTTGATGAGATCGACACGATCGATCAGTACGAGAGAATCATCCTCGGTTCCCCGATCCACGGGATGAAGGTGCTCCCGGCTTTCACCGAATTCCTCGAAACCCATGCAGCCGACCTTGAGGGACGTCTGTACGGACTGTTCATCCTCTCCTACATCTATCCACTGGGAGGGTCCTTCTGGAAGAAGATCATCCGAAACGGACTCAGACAGCTGGAAGAGCAGTACCATCTCTCACACACAGTGATCTTCGGCGGAAAGGTCGAAAAACCCATGCCTGCATTGATCAGATCCCTCTTTGGTATCAGAGGCAGCAGGAGCCTGGACTCACGAGATGCTCAGGAGATCCCGCGTTGGGTCGCCGGCTTGAAGCAGTCCTGAGAAGCTTCACCACAGCAGTCGCTGCAGTGAAGCTATCCCTCATCAGCTATCGTGAAACAGGCTCTACTCAGTCCAGATAGGTTTTGATGAGCTGAGCACAGGGGTTCTCACGCACTTTGAGGATCTGCATCTCACGTTCGGCATTCTCAAGCGAGCTGGATGCATGTGCGGTATTGACCATGATGTTCATACCGAACTCACGTCTGACCGTCCCTCCCGGCGCTTTTGTCGGATCTGTAGGACCAAGGATCTTCCTGATGTTGTTCACAGCATGCTCACCCTCATAGATGAGGATCATACACTTCACCGAACCGGGTTTCTGCAGGTCCTCCACTGAACACTCTTCTGCCCGCTTGCCGGTCATGAACTGTATGACCTGCTGGAACTGATCCTCAGCATATTCTGCTCCGAAGCTCTGTGCCAGCGATACAGATACATCTGAACTCAGGGGCGATTCGAATGCTCCCTCAAGGATCTCTTTAGCCTGCTCACCGATCGCCTCGGCGAATTTGGTCTTCAGGGAACTGCGAAGCGGCTCATAGAATGCAAGGGTCTCAGCCACACTCATATGATGCACTTTCATACCGATGATCCTCGCTCCCGTTCTGGAGAACATATCGATGATGGTCCCGGGCCGTGAAGAGGCCTGCTTCCAGTTATCGGGCTTGATGATCACGAGCGTCTGTTCGATACTGCCGGGATTCACATAGGTGATGTTCTTCACTATGGGATTCTGCGCAGGGAGCCAGTTGGCGAACAGCTTCAACCCCTCATCTGCGAGCTCCTGGTTTCGCGGGGTCAGGACAGCCGGTTCGAAATAGATGATCTTGTTCGCATCTTCAGGATCAAGGATCAGGTCTGCATAGGTATCACGGATGGTCTCACCGGTTATCGATTCCATGCTGCGGTTCTCCGCATAGAGGGCTCCGCAGATATCCGAGAGCTTCCTGCAGGGGTCTTCCCCTTGAAAGAGCAGCAGCAGAGAACGGTGCGGCCGGCCTCCCGAAGGTCCGAGGTTGTTCCTGACATACTCAGAGAGCAGTCGGGCAGCCCACGGATTCGCAGGATCCTGCTGCGTTTCGAGAAGAGCAGCGAATTCTTCAGTGAATACGGCATCAGGAGCGATCATCTGTGCACCGACAAGCTCGAGATCTGCACGAAGCAGCAACCGGGAGACCACTCCTCCTGTACGGCTCTTTGCTACGGTATAGGGAGAGATCAGCACATATGAGAGATTCTGTTTCATCACGAGGTACTCCTTAACTCTGTTCTTCTGCACTCAGCATATCCTGCATCCAAGCAGTATGTCCACTATCTTCTGCCGCAGATGAAGCGGTTAATCCCCATCCAGGGGGAGATCAGCCGCACGTAAGCATGTCTATGGGCTGTTCTGTGATGATCGCTCAACGTTTGCCTCGGGTGGGGAGGAATGGAGAGCTCCGCACACGTGCAGAACTCTCCGGTCCTCATCCGGGCATCAGGTACTGCACTTCGTCACCGGTATCTGCAGTTCTGTCAGCCACTGCTGCGGGTCCTCTCGATCCCATATCCCGTGAATATAGGATTCTCTCGGACTGTCAGTCACCCTGAAACCATTCTCACCGATCCATGAGAACAACCTGTTATAACTCTCCCGCAGGGTCGCATACGGTCCGGTATGCATCAGACAGGCTGCCTGCGTCACCTCCTTCACCGTCTTGAACTTCACCTGCTCTGACTCTCTGCAGGCTCTATGACCGCTTCACAGATCTCTACATCGATATCATGCTCACGGTATTCGCCGTCATGGTAGATGGTGAAACAGTAGGCAGGTTCACTGCAGATAGCTCCCACTGAGCCCATATACTCCCCCATCTTCGGTACGATGTCAAAATAGCTCTCATACCCGGGTACGACCGTCCTCATCGATGCGACGGTGACTTCCGGTAACCGTTTGATACTCACTGATGATCCCATAGCTTCTGGTACTCCTTCTGATGTGATCAGATACTCTTCAAGCCGTGCAAGACGGCTCTCTGCCTGCTCGATCACCCGTCTCTGACGCTGCTGCTGAGCCTTGAGCAGCAGCGTTGCCTGCTCAGGCCTGGTAATGAACTCCCGTACCTCATCAAGAGAAAGACCGAGGTCCTTCAATCTGAGGATCTTCCGTATCATCGGCAGCTGTTCGGTGCTGTAGTATCGATACCCTGTCACAGCATCGATCCGAGCCGGCTTCAGCAGACCGATCTGCTCATAGTATCGCAGCGTCTTCGGGTGATCCGATTGATCTTTGAGAATTCTCCTATCGTATACATCTTCACTCCTGCGCAAGAGATGTATAGAAGCTACACCCTCCCCAAGGGGAAGGTCAAGCCCATTGTTCATATGTTTCTCATGTTGTGCAGGATCCATCTGAAAGCAGGTACGACTGCTCGCTGTACCTGATGATATGATGAACATTCCAGACGCAGGAGGAAGGGACCTTGCATATCCTGCCTCATGCAGGTACACTTCCCGGGATCGTTCCCTGTATCAGTTGAGCTGTGCTCCTGTGCAGAAGAAAAAGGAGTATGTGATGAGATGGTATGTGGAGGTGCTCAGACAGTATGCCGTGTTCAGAGGTCGGTCGGCGCGAACAGAGTATTGGATGTTCATCATCATCAATCTGGTCATGACCCTGCTGCTGGATCTGTTCGATTCAGCACTCCTTGGTGACATGGTCTATGCCTCGGGACCGCTGACCTCCATCTATATGCTGGCGGTGCTGCTCCCCAATCTGGCAGTAGCGGTCAGAAGACTGCACGATACTGGAAGGAGTGGGTGGTACCTGCTGATGCTGCTTATCCCCTTCGTCGGACTGCTGCTGTTTCTGATCCTCATGGCACAGGACAGTCATCCCGGGGACAACCGGTACGGCGCTGATCCGAAACACAGGACAGCAGGCTGAACGGTACAGGATCGTGGGGCCAGATCCTACCAGCAGTTCCTGTCCTGCCTTCATGAGTTGGCTCAGCGATACTGCATCTGCAGCATGCGGTCCTGAGTGCCTCCCGCTGTCCCGTGACCGCAGCAGCTTCACATCCGTGCCAGGCGTACTTTCTCTGCCCGCTGGGACCTCCGATGGATCAGCATGCTCTTTCGCTGCAGTGCCAGCTGCCTCTGGCTCTCCCGATGGATCTCATCGAGTGTTGCCCGTATATGCTCTGGTATGTGATAGTTCAGCTCTTTTGCCAGACTCAGATACCGTACCGCCATCTCTTCTTTGGAATTCCCTTTGATGTTGGACTGCAGGAAGAATCGTTCCAGGATCTCCAGTTCCGATTTAGCATCATGAGCCAGTCTGAACACATGCGCGAGCTCCTTATAGGGAGCTGAACTTACCCCATAGCAGGATATGCAGTTCGCTTCGAACTCTTTTAACAAAATCAACTTGGTCAATAATTCTATAGCCTGTCCATAGGCTTTCATGCTCTCGAGTTCCTCTACCCGCTCATAATACGCCAGGGTTTCCTGTGCCAATGATTCTCTCAGTTCTCTGTTCACGACTCGTTTCTCCCTTGATTTGTCATCATCTGTGTAGATTTCCAAATCACCTCTTTGAAGAACTTGCTTTAGTACATGTCATGAAGTTCACTCATAGATTCTTGTAAGGGTGAATTCTTATTCTACACCAACCTTCGGGTAAATACAGATTACAGAATGCCGATTACCAGAGATTCTTTCATGATCATTGATGAGAGATCACAGCTTCTGAACGTCTCAGGGCTCTTACTGAGAACCCACTCATGCAAGCCCTCATGCTGACATGATCACTCAAGAACACCTCACGAAGCTATGAGAATGGAGATCATGGGAATACTGCCTGGAAGCTTCGGTGAATATCTTGGGAGCTGCCGGTCCGGCAGCTCCCATGTCCTACTTTGCATCAAGCAGTTCGATCACTTTGGTGAACTGAGAGAGATCCGATATGATCATATCGGCATTCCCAAGCAGCTCTTCGTTGAAGCTGGTGGTCAGAGCCACACAGAAGGCCCCTGCCGCTTGTGCGGCTTCGATCCCGTTCACCGCATCTTCTACGACCAGACACTGGTGAGGATCCACCCCGATCTGAGCAGCTGCGAACTGATAGATATCGGGAAATGGCTTCTTCCTCTCTACCTGGAGACCGTTCACTGTCGCATCGAAGAGACTCAGCGGCAGTCCGATCTCTGCAAGGTTCGCCTTCATCTTCACCTCATCCGCACTGGTGGCTACTGCGACCTTCCAGCCCCTGTCCTTACAGATACGCAGGCAGGATCCGACACCGGGGAGTGCTTTGAGCTCTCCTTTGATCACTTCCAGATACAGCTCATAGGTCCGCTTCTTGTCACGCTCAATATCGATGGCAAAACCATACTGGGCGGCGACACCGCCGAGATAGGCATTCTCCCCTGCTCCGACGAACGGCAGGAAATCCTCTTCCCGGACTATGACCCCGTGTTCAGCGAACATGGCCATGGCGGCCCTGCAGATGAACGGTTCTGAATCGGCCAGTACCCCATCCATATCAAAGAGGACGGCCTCTATGGTTCTTCTCATATCGTGCTCCTTCTGTTCATCGTTCACATGGCTATTCTACGGTATCCTCTGCCTGCATGACAAGCTGTATCCGACCGAAGCTGCACTCTTGCATCCCCGCGGATCGTCTTATGCTGCAAGGATTCCCACAGCCATCAGAGAGGCACTGCCCTCTGCATGATTCAGGTATTCACAGAGCAGTTCCTTGTGTTTCAACCCGTTACGGAGTATAATCATAACAGAGAGAGAAGAGTAAAAAAAGTCTATAAGAAAAAGGTACGGAGCTATGAAAAGAAGTATACGAAACACTGCAGCAGGTGCTGTACTGCTGTGTGCTTGTATCGTGTGTGTCGGCTGTGACCTGTTTGAGTGGCATGAGCGATAGACAGCGACGATAGCACAGAATTCACTTGATCTTGAGGCTGTGGACGGGAAGGAACTCGACCTGATGATCCTCAGGAACATCTTCCCCGGATGTATCACCGATGCCCTCGAAGACCAGAGAGCTGCCGCTCGTGGTGCCCACACTCGCTCGGTCTACATCCATACCAGCTATATTGACGACATCGGCACACCTGCCGAGACCTGTGGAGAAAGTACAGGACCCCTGCGGGTCCCGGCCGAAGGTCTCGAAGAGAGATATCTGCAAGCCATACAAGCAGACCCATCCGATCATGGATACTTCCTCACGATCGAGAAGGTAGAACACGAGGTCTTCAAAGTCGTGTTCACCACCGTCAAAGAGCTCATCAGTTCGGTGGATCACATAGAGACCACCTTCTATACGGGAGCAGATGACTGGGAGGCCTATGACTCTGCAGTGCTCACTCAGAAAGGCTGGGCATCCGAGCGGGTATACTACTGTGATGATACTATCATGGCAGACAGGACCTCTATCGCAAGATGGTACGACGACGATGCAAAAGGTGCCTTCATGGCACCTGACTACTCCCCTTTCAGCCCTGAAGAGCAGGAACTGGGAGTTGATGCACTGTTCACGATCAATATAGATCGTCTCTACCGCGAGGACTCCAACCATGACCTCGACTACTACTTCAATCGGTTCTGGGATCAGAGAGCGATCGTTCACAGCCCGGATGACTACTCCTCCTTCACCAGGAGTTTCGATTTCCGCACCTCTGATGATGACCAGCCGGGATTCACCTACTCACGCGAGGATGCACTCACCGAGCAGAATGACTACTACACCGAGACCGCGACGACCTCCTACCCTGCGATCCTGCAGATCCCAGAGGGAACCCCGGGACGTGTGGCTGCCGGTATCAGCTACTACATGAGCCTTGGGGATGAGGATCCCGACCAGATCGTCAATGCCCATGCGATCTACCGTGACAGCAGCGGAGACTTCCTCATGAAGGACGTCAAGACGCTCGAGCGTTCGCCTCACAGCGATGTCTACCCATACCTGCACCGACACTACCAGCTCTACTACCTCGATGGTCAGCCCACCTACCACAATCAGCTCTATTACTTCCGCGGGGATGACCTGAATGCTGTCAGGGATGCAGGCACAGAGAACTGCGATACCTATGTGTCTTTCATGATGAACGATCGGTTCGGCTACTGGGAGGGGCTCTACCGGATGAGGATCACAGAGGTGACCGGAGACCGGGAGATCGTGCTCAACTCCCGTCTGGTGAACCGATACCTGCATTATCAGGCATTCTTCAACGGCACCCTCTATGAGATCATCCCTGACACGGATGGCAACCTCGACTTCCAGCTGCCGGGAGGCGGAGTCTTCTCAGGACGCGTCTCATCAGCAGGAGTCCTGAGCGGTGTCTACACCGCCAGTGACTGGAGTCAGTACGAACTGCATTGAACCGATCCAGAGGACCGGGAGGCACTCTCATCGTTCACGGTACAGATCCCCTTGAGACCTGACCGGGTACGATCGGGAGCGCCGTATCCTCCTACGGGTAGGCAAGCTCATACGTCCAGCGGCTGATACCGCCGAAATCTACGATATGCGTATACCCCAACCCTTCGAGGATCCCTTTGGCCACAGCAGATCTGTTACCTGATCTGCAGTAGAGGATGATCAGCTCATCACGGTCGACCTCCTCTATGGCGGTCCCGATCACATCTACCGGGATATTGATCGCCTGCGGTATATACCCTCCGGCATATTCCCCCGGAGTCCGTACGTCGATGAGCAGATACGGGATCTCTGCCTCAGAGATGAGTTCCTTGAGCTGCAGGGGATCACGGTAATCCCTATCAGCTGAGACCACCTCTTCCTGACTGCCGCCGGCAGCCAACACCCCCGCGGTGATGAGGAACGACAGGGTCAGGATCTTCAGATAGCTGTGCATATATTCCCTCCGATGATCGATGAGTGTTCGTATGTAGAGAAGAATATACTGACACAGACAGCCGGGTGTCTACCGTATGCGTACAGGAACTGCTGTCTGCCGGGATGATACCGGATTCAGAGCTCTTCCACCCCGGCAAGCAATTGGGCGAGATCCTGCATCTTGAACGGTTTTGAGATACTGCCGTTGAACCCGTACTGGTGGGGGTCAGCGATCACCGGATCCTCAGAGTACCCGCTGGAAGCGAAGATCGGCAGATCAGGGCAGAAGGAACGGATCTGCCTTACCGTCTCCTTTCCCCCCATCCCGCCTGGTATGGTCAGGTCGAAGATCGCTGCGGTGAACCCATGGTCTTCGATCTCACCTGATTCCTGCCTGCTGTGCAGATCGATACACAACTCGAGCACGTCTTTCCCATCGGCAGCTTCCACTGCCGTATACCCCAGGGCAGAGAGCATCTTACCGATGATATCCCTCAGGATCTTCTCATCATCGAGGATGAGTACCTTGCCTGTTCCTCGCTGCAGTGCTGCTGATCCCTTGGCTGCAGTCTTCTCAATCATGACCGATCGGGGAAGATGAATATGGAAGACAGCACCCTCACCGGGTGCAGACTCGACGGTGAGCATGCCGTTATGTTTGGTGATGATCGAGTAACAGGTGGCAAGTCCCAGCCCGTTCCCCTGCTGTTTGGTGGTGAAGAAGGGATCGAATATCCTGCGCTGAATATCATGGGGGATACCCTCCCCGGTATCAGCGATCATGATATGGACATAGTCACCCGTCTTCTGCAGAGCAGGATGATCACTGCCGAGATGTACATTCTCCGCTGTCACGGTGATCGTCCCGCCCCGGGGCATCGCCTGCTGGGCATTGATCACCAGGTTGTCGAACACCTGTCCCATCTGATTCTCATCCGCATCGCACAGCCACAGATCATCCTGAAGCTGGTATGAGCAGCCGTGGGACGAGCCTGAGAGGGCAAAGGAGACACTGCTGGTGAGCAGTTCTCCCAGATCGACGGGTTTGAGTGCGGGAGTCCCTCCCTGCGAGAACGTCAGCAGCTGCTGTGTCAGATCCTTCGCACGATGGAAGACGGAGATCACCTCATCGAGATACTCCATCCCGTCTTCACCGGCTGAGATACGCTCCTGAGCAAGCTGTACATACCCGAAGATCCCGCTGAGCAGGTTGTTGAAGTCATGGGCGATCCCGCCGGCAAGGACTCCGAGCGAGTCGAGTTTTGCCGTCTGCTGGATACGTTCCTGCACCAGATACGCCTCGGTCATGTCACGAAATACCAGAACGATCCCGATGATCTGATCATCACGGTTTCTGATCGGAGCCCCGCTGTCTGCGATACTGTATCGCTTCCCCTGTCTGGAGATCAGCATGGTATGGTTCTCAAGCTCGACGATCGCCCCGGTCTCAAGGACCCGGGAGACGGGGTCTCTGCATTCGAGACCTGTCTGTTCATTGATGATATGGAAGACCTCGGTAAGAGGACGACCGGTCGCCTCCGCCTGTGTCCAGCCGGTGAGCCGTTCTGCTATGGCATTGATCAGCACCACCCTGCCTGTCACATCAGTGGTGATCACCCCGTCACCGATACTCCTGAGAGTCACGCTCAACCGCTCCCGATCGAACAGCAGCTCATCCTGGACCTGTTTGATCTCCGTGATATCGGTGATGAAACCCAGCACCTCATGCGCTGAGAGCTTGTACACATCTACTTTCAGATGTGAACTCCTGTGACCCTTTCTGCGCGGCTGTTCCTGAGACCCGAGTCGCTCGCCCTGCTTCAGCTGCACGAACTGCTGATAGTGCGTATCATCGAAGGCAGGGTCGAACAGTTCGAACAGGCTCCTGCCGGGCAGTTCATCACGCATATAGCCGGTCATGACAGCGACAGCACCGTTTGCTTCCATGATCGTTCCCAGTTCATCAGAGACGATGATCCCAACCGGGGAGTTCGCGATATACTCTTTGAATCTGGCCTCATTCTCCAGTGCCTGCCGTTCAGCCTCTTCCTTCTTGTCGATCTCTGTATGCAGCTCGCTGGTTCGCTGCTCGAGCTCCCGGGTCCTCTGCTGCACACGATTGCGGAGCATCACCGACCAGAGCAGGCTCAGCAGCAGGATCACCACGAAGGGGACGAAGATATAGGCGAAGGCCTTCAGCACTTCCAGCAGGGTGACTGACTGCTGTTCATAGGTACCGAACCATTTTGTGGTCAACTCCCGGTAGGTCCCGTCGGACCTGAGCGTGGTAAGTCCTGCAGAGAACCGGGCAAGCAGGAGATCTGTCTCAGCATCAGCGAGACCAGCGTAGTTGTATTCAGGAGTCATGACCTGCTGTCCGACCCTCAGGTCCTCCCAACCGTTCTCCTCTATCCAGTAGAGCGCCGGGATCTCTGCGACCAGGGCACAGTCACCGACCCCTTCAGAAAGGAGCCTGAGGGCTTCCTTCTGACTGGCCACCAGGATCAGCTCTGCATCGATACCCATCTCGATGACCCGATCCTGCATGATATCGCGTTCCATGACCAGCAGCTGCAGACCGGCCAGGTCCTCAAGGGACCCAAGCTCTTCGAACTCACCTCGTCTGGTCACGATCGAATGATTCACCACCGTATAGGGGGTAGAGAAATCAAGATACTCATCACGATCGAACGAGTAGTAGACTCCCTGCACCAGATCGATCTGCTCATTCAGCAGCTTGCCAAAGGTCTCTGACCAGGGGCGAGGATGACCTCCACATCGATACCGATCTCCCGGGCTATGGCCTGCGTCAGTTCCACATTGAAGCCTGCAGGTTCCCCGTTCCCATCAAGATACTCATAGGGTGGATAGTCATGATCCCCGCCTACCAGCACTCGGGCATAGCTGTTCTTCAGCACCTGAAGCGGTCCGAACCATTTGGCATAGAGACGGTCATAGGTGCCATCGGCGATACTGATGGCAAGCCCTTCATTGAGGATATTCAGCAGAGAGGCATCCCCCTCCTGAACCGCGAAACAGAAGGACTGAGAGAAGTCCATGATCGGCTTGCCGACGAACCTGAGATCGGAGATCGACAGGTCCTGCATCAGCTGCAGGGCAAGGAACTGCTGGATGACCACCGCATCCACCTCTCTGGCCGACAGTGCCACGAGGGCATCGGCGAAGGTGTCGGTAGTGATGATCTGTGTCTCATAGGTGGATGCTCTGAGGAACTCCTGAGCATTATCACCGGCCATCACGGCAGTCCTTCTTCCTGTGAGGTCTTCCAGAGAGGTGATGGCAGTCTCATCTTCATGCACCAGCAGTGCCCCGTGCATCGTCAGATAGGGGAAGGTGAAGTCATAGACATCCTCCCGATCAGGAGTACGCCCGACAAGCGGCAGGGCATCGATGGCCCCCACTTCCAGCTGCTGCTTCACCACCGACCACTGATCGATGACATACTCGGTCCGAAAGCCCATCGCATCGAGAGATGCGGACAGCAGCTCTACCGAGAACCCGTCAGCCTCACCGTTCTCATCGACGATACAGTACGGAGGATACCCGATCTCAGAACCTGCACGGATGACAGGCTCTTCAGCAGCGAGGATCCCTGCAGGGCTCAACAGAGTAAGGATCATGATGACTGTACAGATGAGGGGCGTTCTTCTCGTTCTTCCTGCTGCTGACAATGATGCATTCCTTTTTGTACGGGACTCTTCAGTGCTGCTGATCCTATGGTGCTGCGAAATAGACCAGCAGGGGTTCTGACTCCAGTGACAATCGTTGTACACAGACCCTCTGAGAACCGACCTGTTCTCCTGACACTACAGAACTACTCTCATCACTATACCATATATGGCTGCTGTTCTGCATCAAAAATCCGAATATCCATCTGTTGGGACAGGGAACGGCAGCTCTGATCACGATCAGCGAGTCCCTACTCTGCAGGACCTATCCAGCAGTCGTGACCATGGAAGAAACCGGCTGCACGTACCGGTAATCCTTGTGAAACAAACCATACCCATGATACTGTTATCATCATGTTCTCAGGTCTGCAGCTTCTGAGATACAGAGAGGTATCCGCCCCAGCAGACTGAAGCAGTTCCCGTATGAAGAGGCACATCGATGAAACAACTACTTTCTTTGTGTATCACCATCATGCTCGCCGGTTCGCTCATCAGCTGTGAAGACCCGATGTTCGAACCGGTCGTACTGCCGTTCGCCTACGATGGAGAGCTCATCTGGACACAGGAGATTGGACCTGCGGCCTTCTCTCCCCGATACGACCATGCCTCGGTGGTCTATGATGGTGCGATGTGGATCATCGGCGGGTATGACCCGACTGTGAGGGGCACCGAAGACAGCTATCAGGAAGACCTCTGGAGAAGTGTGGACGGCACGTCCTGGGAGCTGATCACCGATTCTTCCCCGCTCAAAGGCAGACGGGGACATGCTGCAGTCCTCTTTGGTGATAAGATCCTCATAGCAGGAGGGTTCGCCGTAGATGAGACGACCGGGGAGCGGAGCTACTGCAATGACGTGTGGACCTACTCTACCACTGAAGGTTGGGAGCAGCTCACTGCTGATGCAGAGTGGAGAGCACGGATGAACCATGCTCTGGTCGCTGCAGGCGATACCCTCTATCTGTTCGGCGGGTTCTATGACGGAAGATACTACTGTGATGACATGTACAAGAGCACTGATGGGACCAGTTGGGAACAGGTGACCGATGCAGACGAAGCACCGGTCCTCATCCCCGGAGCCCGTGCATCGTTCGCCTCCTGCCTTGCAGGGGACGGGAAGATCTATCTGCAGGGAGGCTCCTACTACGATGCGGTCGGCAGTAACAGGGGCACGATCAACCCTTCTGGACCTGCCTGGCATCAGCTGTGGGTCTTCGATCCTACCGCTGAATCTGCCGGATGGGTGGTAGGAAAGAACCCGAGCGGGAACGCGACCAGACGAGCTGAGCACGAGCTGGCAGTCTTTGGAGAGAGGCTGTGGATGCTCTCAGGCAAGGCGAATTCCAGTCTGCACTTCTCCAGATATCATGAACTGTATTCCACTCAGTCTACGACACGATTGAAGAAAGCTGGACTGATGATTCTTCAGGCTCCGGGTTCGGTCCGCGCTACAGCTACACCACAGAGGTCTTCCGCCCGACAGGCTGCGATGAGGACCGCCTCTATATCCTGGGCGGGTTCACCGACAGCAGCGCTGTCAACGACATCGTCTATGCCACCATGGAGAGAGAGTAAGATGAACAGACACTCTGCTGCGATCATCCTGCTGCTGCTGATCCTGGCAGCGTCCCCGATCTCAGCGTTCCCCTACGCCTCGAACGAGCCGATACCGCTGGGCCCCCTGCCGTTCTCCTACACAGGTCTGCCCGATGACTTCCTCTACCCCTCATACCTTGCAGACCCGCTGGCAGTGCATTCACAGATAGCCTTTCGGCAGTACCGGATCGATGAGATCCATCCCGGATCAGACGGGACCGAGGGGCATTTTGATATCACGATAGGGACCCGCTACTCGTTCATGAGGATCTCCCCGACCGGTCATCCGAACCTGGGGATCGAGATGGACTGGGGCATGGGGCTTGCGACGTTCATGGATACGGGAAGGACAGACCTGCTCGGGATAGACGCCATCTACTACTTCGCCCTCTCCCTGAAGCCGGTCGACTGGGCGGCCTTCCGGCTGACCCGCCACCATATCTGCTCGCATGCGGGAGATCAGCTGGACCGTCTGGGAGATGGGTCTGAATTTGTCGATTTCGACCTCAACCCGCTGATACACAGCGGCTCCTTCGTCCGTGATGACTACCTCATCTCGACAACGTTCGAGCCGTTCTTCTTCCTGCGGCCGCTGCTCCCCGAGTTCTCGAAGATCCTTCGGCTCTACGGGGATTACAGTGCCTATCTCCCAGGATCCGATCTGCTCGGCTCTCGTGCCAACTCCCCATCGGCTCATGCCTATATCTGGTACCAGTACGGTGCTGAGCTGGAACTTCCTCTGGCACAGAAGAATCTCGGTTCGGTCTTCGCTGCAGCCCAGATCAGCAGATGGCAGGAATCTGCCTATGCACCGAACTACAGCATCCAGGCAGGCTACATCCTGCCCGACGGTAAATCAGGACAGCGCATGAAGTTCGCTGCCTCCCTCTATGACGGGCAGTCGATCATGAACAACTTCCGTAACCGGAGATCGAGGTACTGGGGAATCGTCTTTACCATCGATAAGTGATGAGGGATGAAGGACCTCAGACTATGAGAGTGCTTCACTGCTCACAGTCTGAGATTCTCTGATGCAGGGGTTATCGGTTCTTCTTCTTCTCTTCTTTAGCCTGTTTCTTCTCTTTTGCCGTCTTGAGCGGTTTCTTCTTCTCCGCTTTCTTGGAATCTTGTGACTTTCCCATACGATCCTCCGTTGCAGGATTCTACTGCAGTTCTTCGAATTCTTCAATCACCCACATACCAGAAGGTCAGCGAATCACTCGGTATGGAGAACGGTGATCCGGTCCCCTTCTGACGCTTTTTTAGAACGATAGTCCAACGCGCAGCTGCATACCCGGCAGACTATCGCCGGAGGGTACCGGAAGTAGAGCAAGGGAGATGGGCACATCGGCTGCAGCCTCATCAGAGGCCTGCAGCTGTTCTGCCTCCGGGGGTATCCTCGAGGTGAGGTAGACAGCTGCGGCCTGTCCGGCGACCGCTGAGGACATGACCGCAGTGAAGACCTCAGAGACCCCGAGATCCAGAGCCTCTCCGACGACCATCGTCCCGAACCATCCCAGAAGGGCCCCTCCCAGTCCGCCGACAGTCACCAGACCGGTTCGCATCGGTGTCCATCTGAGGGAATCCCACAGAGAGAGACTCCCTGCAAGGGCAAGATCGGTCACGGCAAGACCGATGGTGCTGGTACGCTTGAGATCACTGCTCTGAGCGATCACCGCTGCCATCCAGTAGTACGCATTAGCCCACGCATAACTGTGCAGGGCAAAGCTTGCCTTCCCCGCAGAGACATCACGATCTCTCAGGGAGAAGTAGGATCCCAGCAGGGAACCGTTGAGGGTCAGCAGCTGACCTCCAAGAAAGACCTTCATCTCTGCATCCTGCCCTACCAGCTGCCCGAGATCGATGATACCATTGAGGTAGAGATAGTTCCCCAGAGATACCAGCTGGGAGGTGGTGATCGCCCAGCTGAGTCCTGAGGTCACAGGATAGTCAGAGGCCATCGCGGCAGACCCGGCAAGACCGAGGGCCACACCGCCGAGCCCTGAGAGACCGATGGTCACTGCGCTCTGATCCAGTTCGAAGATCGTCGGCAGCATCGATGCCGTGTAGGTAGCCGTCGCAAGATTCCCCAGATAGAACGGGACGATCCCTGAGTTATCGACACGGCTGTGCAGATCCTCAAGATACGCTGATGCCTTCGGAGCGAATGGTGACCGGGGGTACCGGTCGACAATTTGCATGAACGAACTCTCGGCAGGGGCTGTCTGCTGTTCTGCAAGTGATTCGAGCCCTTCGATATAGAGCGACACATCCGGCTGCAGGGACTCCTGAGCGACGAGCATCCCCCCCGATCCGAGAACGATAACCAGAGCCAGTGCGCACCATAAGTTCTTTACCATCTTGTACATCCTTTTTGTCATATCTGCCGGCAGCTTGAAAAAGCAGCCTGCTGGAACCTTCCCACAGCATATGGGGTATGATACACGCAGGAGCACCTCTGATCCGGTAACCGGAGAAACTCCAATGACAGGATACCTCCTGATCTGCTGTTCGACATATCGATCATATCATTGAAACAACCGAAACACCAACGGGTTTCATCATTCTGATACGATCCCCCTTCCCCCCGATCATCCTTATCACTACCGCTGCCGATCCCGGTCTCCCAGATAAAACAGCATTCCTCCCTCTTTTTTCCACAGATCGATCATGCAGGAGCTATGCTAAACCGCCATTACCGGTATGATAGGGGTATGTATGACATCATAATCATCGGAGGAGGCGCAAGTGCACTCTTCCTGGCTGCGAACATCACCGATACCCGGGTCCTGCTGCTTGAGAAGACCGCTCAAGTGGGGAACAAGCTGCGCATCACAGGAGGGGGGATGTGCAATCTCACCAACTGTGACGAGCCTGACAGGTTCCTCATCCACTTCGGCAGCCCGCAGCAGCGTACGTTCCTCAAACCTGCCTGATGAACCTCTCCCCTGCGGCGACGCAAGTCTGGTTCACCGAACGGGGAGTCCCCCTGACGGTCAGGGAGGACGGGAAGGTGTTCCCCCGATCCCTTGATGCCCGAACGGTCATCTCGATGCTCAAAGATCAGGCACAGCAGAACGGGGTAGAGATCACCTGCGATGCACAGGTCACAGAGGTCTCCGTTCAAGATCAGATCTTCACCGTACGAACCGCAGCCCGCTCCTATCAGAGCCTGCAGGTGGTCATCGCCACAGGAGGCATGAGCTACCCTGCCACCGGTTCAGACGGTTCAGGCTACGCCCTTGCCCGGTCCCTCGGCCACACGATCATCGAACCGACGCAGGCTCTGACCTCGCTGGTGATCAAAGACTACGGCCTCTCCGAGCTTTCGGGCAACTCCATCAGAGACAGTCATATAACATGCTTTCATGAACATGAGCAGAGACGCTACCTGCAGGCAGATGGGGATCTGCTGTTCACCCATAAGGGTCTTTCCGGACCGGTGATCCTCAACAGCTCGCGACACATCCGCACAGGAGACCTGATCACCGCATCACTGTTCCCCTCACAGGGAGGGGAGACGGCACGAGAAGAGATGCATCGGGCACTGCTGAGTGATCCGAAGAAGCAGGTCAGTACGATCCTGAAATCCTACGGGCTGATCGGAAGACTGATCGAGCACCTGCTCGATCAGCTGCAGCTCTCCCGGGATGTGCGATGTGCTGAGCTGTCGAAGAAGGACCGGACAGCTCTGGTGCAGCTGCTTGCAGCCTACCCGTTCACCGTATCACGAAAGGGGTATTTCTCCTCATCCATGGTGACTGCAGGCGGGGTATCACTTGCTGAAGTGCAGCGGACGACCATGGGATCACGCATCGTCCCGGGGCTCTTCCTGGCAGGAGAGGTACTCGATATCGACGGTGATACCGGCGGGTATAATCTTCAGGCGGCCTTCTCGACAGCCAAACTCATAGCTGATCACTTCAGCAGGACCCTCGTGACCAGATGAACTGCACACACCTGCTGCGCAGCAGGTGCTATCCTGCGATCCTCTGATGCTCCCTACAGCGGTATGATCTCCTGCTCGACTCCGAGCTTAGTGGCTGACAGCACACAGGAGAGCTCTTCAAAGCGGGGATCGGTCACCCGGGCGAGTTTACTGAGCTCTGAGGGAATGAGTTCATAGCCGTAGGCACGATAGGCCTCATAGGTCTCCAGATCCATATGCCTGAGATCCACCAGACCCCCAGCGATCTTCTGCACCTGCTGGGCGATGAGCAGGCCTGAGGGATCAAGATCACAGAAGCAGGAGAGGTGGACAGAAGATGCGGCAAGAAGCCTGATGAGCTGAGCATCTGCCTGATTGGGGAATCCCCGAGATAGACGAACCCATGAAAGCCTGAGAGCAGACCGTCGGGCTGCAGATGCAGGCGGTGTACGGCAGTGTAGTAGCTCTCTTTGTTCTCAAGCAGCAGGATCCGTTCATCCTCTCGAGCCGGTCGATAGCACAGGACCTCGGACACGGTGATCAGCGGGAGGGTCACACTGCGGGAGGAGAGGTCCCAGGGTCCCCGTTCTGAGAACTGCAGCGTACCGGGAAGGGCGCAGGTGGTCTCGGGATAGGACCTCTTCAGATCGAGCAGATCCGAGAGCGAAGCTCCCAGCGTGCGGCCGACCAGCCGGTCGGTGCGCCCCAGAATATGCTCTATGCGTTTTGAGTCATGAAAGAGCAGGATGCTCAGCTCACGGATCGTATGGGAACGGGTCCGATCCGGGTCAGCCGCCTCGATGAGGATGAACAGATCATCAAGCAGCAGCTTGAGCAGCTGGAGCTCTCCTGCGCCCTGTACCTTGAAGAGTTCGGTGGTGATGGCCTGATCAGCATCGAGCTGATCGATCAGTGCAGCTCTCAGACGTACAGACAGAGGTTCATGGACTTCGATCTGCTGCAGATGATCAAGGATCTGCTGTGCGGCCCCTCTGGGGTGGAGCACACCGGTGAACCCATAGAGTGCCTCTGCAGAATCGAGATAGATCGCCTCGATCTCCTCACCGGTACGATAGCGTTTCCATCTCGCCTCGATGATCCCCCTGCTCTCCAATTCCAGCAGCGCATCGAGAAACGCATTCTTGGCCTCAAAATCTTCAAGAGTCTCAGGGAACCTGCGGTACCAGTTCCCTACCCTCAGCCTCCTGCCCCCGCTGAATGCAGCAGATGAAGGATACTTCTGCATCAGGATCGTGCAGATCTCATCAAGATATTCTCTCACATCATCCTCACTGCGCTGCCGGCTCCTGCAGGATCCGGTAATCCCGGATGCAGGCCCGGTAATCTTTTCTCAGGATCAGGTTGATTCGGTCCACATGCGGGGCGATCGTCTCGATCTTCTCTGTGGGTACCGCAGTAAGCACCTGGATGCCCATGTTCTTGAAGAAGTTGAGCATGTTCCCGATCCTGTCATCATCCATCTTGTTGAAGGCCTCATCGAACAGGACCAGTCGCACCGCCTGATCATCATCCTTGAAGAAGCGGTAGAACGACGCGGCTATCGCCACATAGTAGGGGGTCTGGGTCTCACCCCCCGACTTCTCCCTCAGACTCTTGCTCAGTGACGACTCAAGGATCTTCCCGGTCTTCTTCACGATCGTCGCGGTGTGCCGTATGCGGATGTCATAGGTATAGTAGGTACGGTAGTCACAGATCTCCCGGACCTCTTCGGAGTCCAGTTCGTGTTCGAGGATGCTGTCGAACAGCGTCTCGATGCTCTTTCGCTGTCCGTCATCGACCATCTGATCGAACAGGGTACCCTCATACTCCCTGATCTGTGCAGCATCGGAGATCACCGAGAGCAGCTGGCGCTTCTCCTGTTTCTGCTCGAGGGTGAACCGGTACTGATCCTGACCGAAGGTCATCTCCTTCAGGATACTGTTGAGTTCTGAGAAGCTCTCTTTCGCATCGATGAGATACTCATTGAGCCGTGAGACGAAGTGTTCCTTGAACTGCCTCTCTGCCTCTTCCCTCGCGCCGGTGATCTTCTCACGGTACTGGGGGAGCTCGGTACGGATGTATCGCTGCAGGGTCTGGTTGAACTGTATGGACTGATCCCCATCGACGGGCATATAGGTGTTGTGTGTCCGGTTATAGGCCTCCTTTCCCGCTCTGAGCACTCTGCGTGCTTCAGTCAGGCGTGTGGCAGTGCCTTTCTTGGTCGTGCTGATACTCGAGAGCTTCTTCTTGAGCTCTTCGGTCTCAGTCTGTGAAGCGGTATGCTTCTGATAGAACTGCTCGAACTCCTTCTCCAGCTCCTCATGAGAGAGCAGGAACTGCTTGTACTCCTCCACTGCTGCTTCCAGCTGCAGCTGCAGCTCCTCGTATGAGATCTCCAGACCTTTGAGACGCTGATCCAGCCGCCCTGTCTGCATCAGCTGTGCATCGAGTTCATGCTGCAGGGTATCGAGCTGCTGCTTGATCTGCTGCAGCACCAGCTTGAGCTCATCGAACTCACTGGTATCGATCTGCGCGATCTGCCGCTGTACCTCAGAGAGCTCGGCGGTATGCCTGCTCTCGGACTCGAAACAGCCCTCCAGATTCAGCAGACGATGGACAGCATCCTTTGCCCGCTCATGCATGGTGACATGGAGGATAGTTCCTCGAGTTCCTGCTGAGCCTTCTGGATCTCTCCTTCGAGTTCTTTCAGCCGTGCCCTGATACGCTCCAGCCGCTGCTTCTTCGCAGATGCCCCGATGAACCACCTGCTGTAGATAGACTCCTTGATCCGGGATGCGGTCTTACCGGAATACTTCATGCACTCGATCGTGACCGCTTTCTCATGATCCTTCAGGTGAGCGAGGGAGGACATCATCACATCCCCGAGCAGATAGGAGCAGTACCGCCTGGCCAGAGGAGAATGGGCTTCCACGAGCTCTGCGAGCGACCCCGGTCTGATCTCTGATCGGGTCATCCGTGAGAGGTGCGGGATACCTACCCCGGCGATCGATCTGGGCAGCCGGTCGTAGATCTCGACAGCCTTCTGAAAGGAGTGCTCTTCGACCAGGATGTTGAACCGCTGGGTATTGAGCCAGCCTTCGACGGCGTTCTGCCACTCAGGCCGCAGGACTTCCAGCATGTCCGCAAGCACGAAGGCCTCTATGCCCTCTTCTTTGAGCGCCTTCTGCAGCATCTGGGTGTTCTCCGGATACCGAAGGATCCCCCGTGAGACCTCATACTCCTCCTGATGGAGTTCCCTGGATTCCTCGATGAGCGTAGCGCACAGCTGTTCCTGCCGGTCATGATCCTTGAGATACTGTTTGTACTCCTGTGAGATCCTGCTGATCTCCGCCTCAAGATCCTCTCCCAGAGGTCGGTCAAGCAGTGCTTCGATCTGTCCCCTGGTGGTCTGGAAGGTATCTATCTGCCTGCGGTCCTCAAGGAGTCTCTGTTCCAGCTCATCTTTGTCCCGGGTGAACTGCAGATACATGCGGTGGGTATCGTTACTGCTCAATGCGGCATGTGCCTCATCATAACGATGCTGCAGGTTCCCCTTGAGCTGCTGGTTATCGGCCATCTGCTGCTGAAGCAGCTGCAGAGCATGCTCGGTCTTCGCATGCTCCTCCCGGTTGCTCCTCTGGCGGTTACGCCCGATCTCGACCGGGAGCCGCTTCTCCAGATACTCCTGTTTGAGCACCTGTGCATAGAGCTGTTCGGTGTGCAGCTGCTGCTGTGCGATCTGCTCGAGCTGAGCGATCTTCTCTTCCATCAGCAGAGCTTCCCGTTCGGCCTCTTTATAGTTGAGCAGGTTCTCCTTCATGGCACTGATGTCGACCTGTCGTTCTTCGAGGATGTAGTCACAGACGAACCGGTCTACCGAGTGCAGTGGTCTGAACGAGACGGATCTGATCAATGCCTCGAAGTAGGGATTGAAGGCTGCGTTCTTCCTGTGCACATGCAGCAGCTGGGTCAGTCTGCTGTTGTATTCGGTCTTGGTCTTGCAGACGGTCCCCCCGAGCTGTTTGATCTGTGTCTTGAACGTCCTGGGGATCAGCATCCGGCTGCCTTCAGCGATCGAGACATCTTCCAGCCTGCCGTGTCCGAGCAGCCAGAAGTGCTCCTTCAGCTCCGATGCTGCCGAGGCCTCCACCTGCACCCCGGCGATGAAGGTCTTCTCAGTGTCCTGGAACTCCAGCATGATATGGGTGATCGTGTCATTCCGGTAGTATTCGAGTCCGGCAGCACCGATCTTGCACCGGCAGTACCCTTCGAGCGTCCGTTCGGTACGGACCTCAGCTGCAGCGGCATTGAATCGGATCTTCCGGATATCGGCAATGAGTGCATACTGGATCGCATCGATGATCGTGGACTTCCCGCTGCCGTTATCGCCGGCGATCAGGGTGGTCATATCGAGGTCGATCAGTACATCATCGAAGTAGTGCCAGTTCACCAGTCGTACTCTATGCAGTCTCAGCATCGGTGTGTCTCCTTGGGTTCTCACAGTCCCTGCATCGTGATCTGTTACCGGTCATAATCGCCATCTTCCTCATCGAACCTGATATCTTCCGCATCATCGTCTATGCGCTCGTCGGGTTCGTCGGTCGCCGATCGAGAAGCCCCCGCGTCCGGCTGTTTCCCGGAAAGCCGTGCGATACGGTCATAGACATCATCTATGACCTGGCTGTCCACCACGAAGGCAAGAGAGGGATAGAGCACGATCAGAGTCTCAGGATCCAGCTCATCACCCCGGACCAGGATCAGCTTCAGTGCTTTGAGGGTATGCAGGACCTCCCTCATGCGGGTCTTACCCAGCATCCGGTCTGTCAGGATCTTGTACTTCTCATGGAACTCACACTGCCTGACCGTATGCTCCTTCTGCAGAGAGATCACATGCTGCTTCTCTTCATAGAGCAGCCGAAAGATCAGCAGGGACAGGGTCTCCTCCAGATTGAGCGAAGTGCTCACCGCTGAGGGTCCTCCACAGGCGATGATCCCGAGATGTTCATCTTTTCTCAGGTGCAGTTCCGCATACGAAAGGTAGGCTTCGACGATCCGGTAGTTACTCATGACGAACCGGTAGAGTTCCTTGTCCTTGTCGATCTGTTTGATGATGAATGTCGATGAGAGCAGCACCTGGATCGCACGGGCGAAGGTGCTCTGCTGCTGATCGGTCATCAGGTGCAGGGCTTCGAGTCTATGCTCCATGATCTATCTTCCCTTTTGGTATGAATCGGTGTTCGAGGAACTCGTAGCGTCCCCAGCGTACCGGTCTGTCTCCCCATACCACCGTGTATGGGAACCGGTGTTCGCGTCCCTCTGCATAGGCTGCCGCATAGATCACACGAACAAGATCCTCCATACTCCCGATGAGTTCGGTCGCTTCTGTGGGGGAACCGTCGGCATGACAATGCTCAGAGAGGAATGCGCAGATCTTCTCATGGTTGAGCTGATGAGCTATCCTCATACGCATCTCCAGCTCGATCTGTTCCATGTCATCTTCAGGGACCGAAGGCTTCTCTACGGTCATCTCAGCCTGTCGTGAGACCCTGGGGGTGAAGAGCGAACGGTCCTGGACAAGAGCGGTCCTGCGAATATTGGGACGCAGCAGCAGATAGGCAGTCTCCTCTTCCTTCATCCCCCTGATGATCTTCTGTACCTTCCCCTTGAGCGATGCATCGGCATAGACCTGTGCCTTGATCTTCTCTGTCGAGATCCTTGAATACTGCCGGTTCTTATCATCGATCTCCTCAAGGATCGGGTCGATGTTCCGCAGTTCATCACGGATCTCACGAAGCATGCTGCACAGGGAGGCATGGGCCTCTTCTTTGGTGCAGCCTCTCATGACCGACAGCTTATGAGCCGACTTGAGCAGCCAGATGTCCTGCTGCAGCAGAGCATTGATCTGTGAGGTGATCAGGGGGCGGTACTTGGAAAGGTTGTCGGAGGTCTTCAGCCGGTTATAGGCCTTATCGACGATCTCATGCATATAGAGATCATAATGGATGTGCAGCAGATCCCTGACCTCGGCATCTTCGCTGAACATGCTCTCGATATGAGTCTTCATGTTCTGCGAGAGGGTCTTCAGGGACTCTATCAGTCTTCTTGTATGATCGAGCCCGATGAGCACCGCGTGAGCTCCCTGTTCCTCCACCGCATCCGAGCAGATCGCTGAGTAGATACCGATCACATGGCTCTCATACTCCATGCTCGAACCTTTCACCGTCTCAGCGATCGCCGTATAGAACAGGCGTGACCACATGGTGATGTTGATCACCTCAGTGTAGTCTGCAAGGATCTCCTCGCTCATCCACCCGCAGGAGATCAGTCTTCTGAGGAACATCGATGCGATGTTCCGTGCGAACGTACCGGCATTCCCGATCTGTGTCCCGGCAGATTCATCGGAGGGGACATAGGACAGACCGCTCACAGCCGACTCCTCAGGGTCATCGAAGAGTTCTGAGGGGTGTGAGAGCAGCCCTGATCGTTCCGTGATATATTCGGTGAAGGATCCGATCACCAGTTCCCGTTCCACCCCGGTGCTGTAGGTCTCGAAGAGCCGGTAATAACACAGCAGCAATTCGCTGTAGTGGACCTTGTGCTTTGAGGCAAGCGGGGAGAAGAATGATTCGGGGACCTCTGAGAACAGTGTCTTTGCCATATCATGTCATACTACCAGAATAGCCTGCAGGAGACAACTGCAATGGTGCACAAAGAGAAGCTGCACGTGCAGGAAACAGGCTCTCATCCTCTGTTCAGGATCTCACCTCGAACGGCGGACACAGTGACAGCGGTAGTCCGTGCAGAGGGTCCCGGTCACCAGAGGTGCAGCACATGGCCGCTCTTCAGTGCCCGCTGCTCCTGTCTACAGAGGTGTATCACCTTCGGCATACTCATCTGCGATCTTCTTCACCTTCATCAGAGTCAGATCCAGATGCCGCTCCATGACGGCCTTCGCCTGTGCCCCGTCGTGCATGATCAGCGCTTCGAGCATCAGATGATGGTCGGTGCAGCTGGTCTCGATACTGCCGCGGACATAGCCGGTCTTCTCGAAACAGCGCACGAGCAGATCCCACATGTACTTATACAGTGAGATGATGATCGTGTTCTCGGTCGCATCGATGATGGACTTGTGCAGCTGTACATCCAGAAGATTATAGGCATCGATGTCATGCTGCTCTGCCTTCTGGTCAAGCTGATCCACAATCGATGCGAACCGGGAGATGAAGCCCTTGGGCGGGTCCTGTGCCACATCGAAGATGGACTGGGACTCGATCATCCTTCTCGTGAGGGTGAGATCCACCAGCAGGTGCTTCATGGTGGGGAACTTGAACACGAACGATCCCATGAGGGTCTCCAGGAAATATTCCAGATTGCTGTGCTTGACGAAGACGCCCTTCCCTGCCGGGTCTCGACCATCCCCCGTGATTCCAGGGATCTGACAGCCTCCCTGATCGAACGGGTCCCCACATGCAGTTTCTGTGACAGTTCTGCCTGAGACGGGAGCATATCACCGGCCTGGAGCTTGTTCTCGATGATGATCTGCTCCAAGGCCTGTGTGACTTCATCTGAGAGTTTCTTTCGTTTGATGGGAGGTATATCTTTGATCACTGGCATGCCCTTTCTGCGTATCTTGTATGATAATCAGTATAAGCCAATAACCACTTATGTCAAGAGTTAAAATTTATTGTTGACTTATGACACAAGTCATAATACAATGACCATACAGTTGATAACAGCTGTGTATGATTCACTTATCAAAGGAGCATGTAATGAACAGATTCTCAGCTATTCTTCTTGTCTGCATCCTGGCAACCGCATCGGTGTTTGCCGCAGGACAGCAGGAAGCATCCCAAAAACCCATAGAGATCAATTTCTCGAGTGTCAGCGTACCCGGAGATGCCCACACAGAGGCTATGACCGTCTTCAAGAATGAACTTGAACGACTCTCTGACGGGACGATGATCGTGAACGTCTACCATTCAGGTCAGCTCTACTCACAGGAAGGCGAGCAGTCTGCCGTACGTCAGGGCACCGTGGACATGGTCTACACCAGTGCTCCATGGCTTGCAGAGTTCATCCCCTACCTCTCCATGTTCTCCGCCGTCTACACCTTTCAGGGGTATGACCACATGACCAGTGTACTGAACGGGGAGATCGGACAGAAGATCTTCGATGATGTGGTAGCTTCACAGGGGATCAGACCCCTCGCAGCCTACTATCTGGGGACCAGACAGTTGAACCTGGTCGAGAAAGTCGGTCCGGTGCGGACTCCTGAGGACATGGCAGGCGTGAAACTGCGAACTCCGGGAAGCCCCTCATGGCTGGCACTCGGTAAAGCTCTGGGCGGTAACCCCACTCCCATGGCCTTCAACGAAGTCTACATGGGCCTCAAGACCGGGGCTGTAGAAGGACAGGATAACCCCCTTGCCACCGATAAGAACGCGAAGTTCTATGAGGTGACCAAGTACATCGTCCTCACCAACCACGTAGTCGACTCCACCTGGCCTACGATCAATGAGAAGAAGTGGCAGTCCTTCACCGATCAGCAGAAAGCATGGGTCATGGAAGCGATCGACACCTCACGAGCATTCTGTGATACCAGGAACATCGAAACAGAAGAGGGCATCCTTGATTTCTTCAGGGGTGAAGGCATGATCATCATCGAAGATCCGGACATCCCCGCCTTTGCCGAATATGCTCGGAACTCCTATCTCACTGAGAGCAAGGATATCTCGAAAGACTGGGATATGGATCTGTATGACAAGGTCCAATCTCTGGTACGATAACCCCGACCCGTTCGAACACAGCTCCGGCATCAGCTGCCGGAGCTGTATACTACACATGAGGTGACACATGACCTACTGGCTCAAGAAAGTCGGGAAGATCGCCGTTGATACGATAGAAGTCTATATACCGTTCATGGCCTTCCTTGGACTGTTCATCATCTTCATCCTGGGGATCGTGTTCAGGTATTTCTTCAGACCCCTGACCTGGACCCTGGAACTCTCACTGCTCTGTTTCATCTGGACAGCACTGCTCGGTGGCATCTATGCCAAACGGGACGACTCTCACGTCATGTTCACCATGGTCTATGACGCTGTCAGTCAGAAGACCCGGCTGTGGATGAGGATCATCGGGAACCTGCTGCTGGTGATCTCGTTCTCCATCGCCTTCCTGCCCTCTGTGCGGTATGTCCTGTTCATGGGGTACAAGAAGTCAAATGTGCTGAAGATCCCGATGGATCTGGCATTCTCGCCATTCATCATCTTCCTGGCGTTCATGATCGTACGCTACGCTATCGATGTCTATCATGACATCAGACTACTACTGAAGGGGAGCTCATCATGAATCTGGCACTACTGGTCTTCCTGATCTGTTTCATCCTGATCTTCGTCATCAGGATACCGATCGCCCCGGGCATGCTCATGGCCTCGATCTTCTATTTCGCCATCGCACAGAGTCCTGCCGCTGATATAAGCATGGCTGCAAGTCAGTTCCTCACCAATATGAACTCGAAGTTCGTCCTGATCGCCGTTCCGCTCTTCGTCTTCATGGCAGAGGTGATGAACACCGGTAAGGTGACCGATATGATCTTCGATTTCGCCAACGCCGTGGTCGGACAGCGACGGGGAGCCCTGGGGCACGTGAACGTCGTAGCTTCGATCATCTTCTCCGGTATGACCGGGTCTGCCCTTGCCGATGCATCGGGACTGGGCATGATGGAGATCAAGGCGATGAATGATAACGGGTATGACAGGGGATTCAGCAGTGCCATCACTGCAGCATCCGCTACCATCGGCCCGATCTTCCCGCCCAGTATCCCCATGATCTTCTATTCGATGCTCTCGGGAGCCTCGATAGGGGCCCTGTTCATCGGAGGCATGCTGCCGGGGATCCTCATCGGCATAGCGCTGATGATCTACATCGCCATCATCGCCCGGGTGAGGGATTACCCCAAAGGGGCGAAACTGGCTCTGAGAGAGATCCTGGGGATCACGGTGAAGGCCTTTCCCGCTCTGCTTTCGGTCCTTGTCCTGCTCGGGGGTATCTATACGGGTATCGTCACCCCGACAGAGGCCGGTGCTCTTGCTGCACTGTATGCCATGATCGTCTCGCTCGTGGTCTATAAAGCCATGGGGATCAGGGATCTCGGGACGATCATTCTCAAGACCGTGAAGACCACCGGGACCCTGTCACTGCTTGTCGGTACTGCCTATGCCTTCTCCTATATCGTGGCTATCGAGCATATACCCGATCTGGTGGCAACCTGGCTGCTGACAGTGACAGAGAACAAGTACGTCCTGCTGCTGCTGATCAATATCGTGTTCATCATCCTCGGCATGTTCATCGATACCATGGCGATCACGCTGGTGTTCATCCCCATCGTGCTCCCTCTGGTAAATGCCCTGGGGATAGACCTGGTACACTTCGGTGTCCTGATCACCCTGAACATGATGATCGGACTGTCGACCCCGCCCTTCGGCATGCTGCTGTTCATCGTCTCGGGCATTTCCGACACACCGCTGATCCAGGTGATCAAGGAGATCCTGCCGATGCTGCTCGTTCTGTTCATCGTACTGTTCTTCGTCACCTATTTCCCACCGATCGTCACATTCCTGCCCAACCTGCTGGGCATGTGATCATACGCAATAGAAGGAGTCTGCATCCATGATAAGAAAACCACTAGTCTCCGGGGTCTATCCCACCATGATAACCCCGTTCAATACCGACAGGAGCATCGACTATGGTGCCCTCAGGTCGCTGATCGAATGGTACAGCGACCGGGGGATAGACGGGCTGTTCGCCGTCTGCCAGTCGAGTGCCATGTTCGAACTCTCAAGACGGGAACGCACGCAGTTGTGCTCACAGACCGTGGCATACTCTACCGGTCGCTATCCAGTCATGGCTTCAGGTCATGTGGCCGACACCCTCGCAGATCAGATCGACGAACTCAAGGCGATGGCTGACGCCGGGGCAGATGCTCTGGTGCTGGTCTCGAACAGACTCGCTTCGTTCGATGAACCTGATGAGGTGCTGCTCAAGAATCTTGATACGGTCATCAGCGCGCTCCCCGATGATATCCCGCTGGGAGTCTATGAATGCCCTACCCCGTACAAGCGCCTGCTGTCGACCGAAGTACTCTCTTCGATGATCGCATCCGGGCGTTCGAGTTCGTGAAGGACACCTGCTGTGATACGGCACTGATCGAAGAACGGGCAGCCCTGGCAGCAGGTACGCAGCTGAGACTCTTCAATGCGAATGCCGCAACGCTGCTGTTCAGTCTTCAGCAGGGGTATGCGGGCTACAGCGGCATCATGACCAACTTCCATGCTGATCTCTATCACCGCATCTGCCATGACTGGCAGGAGATGGGTCCTGATGCTCAGACGCTGCAGGATTTCATCGGACTGGCTTCGATCATCGAATACCAGAGCTATCCGGCGAATGCGAAGTATGCCTGATGCAGGAGGGAGTCCTGAAGAACACCGTCTGCAGGCGAACTGATGCCCTGCACAGCCGTCTGACCGAGTCACAGATGCTGGAGATCGATCAGTTCCGTGCGGTCTCAGCACGGATGAGCGAGCTGTTCGGCAGATGATCGGCTGAACCAGAGGATGTGCTGCAGATCCCTCCACCGGGAGCATCTGCAGCACCTCTGCCATGCACTTCCTCTTTCAGAGCCTGCTCTGATGCAGTGACTGCAGGATCCCCTGTCAGGCACACCATCAACGATCCCCTCCCCTTGAACCTCTCACCTCGTTCCCCACAAGCTCAGCAAGAAGCCCTTCGATCACCTCCGATAAGGGCTCTGCCCTGTTCAGGTCCACCACGATGGCATCATCGGGTTCCTCAAGTGCTGAGAACTGACTGTGAAGAAGGGAGGCTGGGAAGAAATGATCGGTGCGCATCGCAAACTGCCGTTCAATGGTCTTCAGATCACCCTTGAGGTAGATATAGCGTACCGAAGAGGTACTGCCGAGCAGTTCCCGGTAGGAGCGCTTGAGCGCTGAGCAGGCAAGCACGATACCCCGGGTCCTGCCCTCTTCCGCGATCAGTGAGGCAAGTCTCCTGAGCCAGGGTAATCGACTCTGATCATCGAGCGGTATCCCCCGATGCATCTGTTCGATACTCATGCTGTCATGTTCATCATCGGCATCGATGAACAGGTAGTCCATCCGTTCTGCGAGCAGTCGGGCACAGGTCGTCTTACCGGACCCCGATACCCCCATCACGATGAGCGTCTCTGCACTCTTTTCCATAGCTCGATCATACCACAGGCAGGTCGATCGGTGAATCACAAGCTGCTTTTTGATAATGAATATCAAAAATCTTAGTATTTTTAGCATATGCCACCTTGAATATTGCGCTCTGCAGTGTGATACTTGACTGGCAGATCATCATGACTGTGTATAAAAACGTTAAGGAGCTTAGTATGAGAAATATCGATGTCCTGGTTGTCGGAGGCGGTGCTTCAGGGCTGCAGGCAGCCATCACCACAAAGTCCACCTACCCGGAAAAAGAGGTCGTGTTAGTCAGACGTGAACCGAAGGCCCTCGTTCCCTGTGGTATCCCCTACATCTTCGGATCACTGGAGAGCAGCGACAAGAATATCATGCCTGACACCCTGCTGACCCAGCTGGGTATCGAGATCATCATCGATGAGATGACCGAGTTCGATCCTGAAGATCATGAATGCACCTTCACCAGCGGCGTGAAGTTCTACTATAAGAAACTCGTACTGGCTACCGGTTCGATCCCGACCAAACCCAAATGGCTCAAAGGCGCCGAACTGACTCATGTCTATACCATCCCGAAGAACAAGGTCTATCTTGATCTCATGGTATCGGAGATACAGCAGATGAAGAAGATCATCGTCGTAGGCGCCGGGTTCATCGGTGTCGAAGTCTCAGATGAACTGAACAAGAAGGGCTTTCATGTGACCCTCGTCGAGCTTGAGAATACCATCCTCAGCAGAGCGTTCGATCCTGAGTTCGGTAAGATAGCCACCGAGCATCTGATCGAACGCGGAGTGCATGTGATCACCGGGAAGGGGATCAAAGAAGTACTCGGAACCGACGGGAAAGTCTCAGGGATCTCACTGACTACCGGAGAGCAGCTTGATGCCGATGCAGTGATCCTCTCCATGGGGTACTCACCCAACACCAAGATGGCAGCGGATGCCGGCCTGGAACTCAACGAACTGGGATTCATCAAGACCTGTGAGTACATGAGAGTGCTGCCGTGCACTACCGATATCGTAGCGGTCGGTGACTGCGCGGAGAAGCGGGACTTCATCACCAGAAAACTGGATGCCACCATGCTTGCATCCACCGCATGTGCTGAGGCACGGATCGCCGCCATGAACCTCTACACCCTCAGTCCCTGTAAGCCGTTCAATGGGACGATCGCCATCTATGCCACTGCCATCGGAGAACATGCCTTCGGTACCGCAGGGATCACTGAGACCCGTGCCCGAAATGAGAACTTCGCGATCGTCAGCGGCAGTTTCACCGGGATCGATACCCATCCCGGCAACCTTGCACATACCCATAAACAGACGGTCAAACTGATCGCTGCTGCCGACTGTGGGATGATCCTCGGTGGTGAGGTCTACGGAGGGTTGAGTGCCGGAGAACTGACGAACGCCATAGGGTTCCTGATTCAGAACAGGGTCACGGTGAAGACCCTGCTGACGATGCAGATCGGCACCCAGCCGCTGCTGACCGGATCACCTGCAGGATACCCGCTGATCAAGGCTGCTGAAGTCCTTGTGAAGAAGATGCGATAACACACGACCTGCAAGCCCGGGACTGCTGAGTACATCGATACTCAGCAGTCCCGGGTCCTGTATCACAGAACGATCGCTGTCTTCTGAACATGCTGCTGCAGCTGATCCATTCCTGTCAGTTCGCCGGGATGCCGGCTGACCACCTCGATCGAGGAGCGCGGGAAGGCGGCTCGGATCCTCTGCACATAGGGGGATGACCTGCCGGCCTTATTGAGCAGGACTCTGTGTACCGACAACCCCAGCACTTCCAGCTCCTGCCTGATCATCAGACTCTCAGCAAGACTCAGTTCATCCTCATTCATCACCAGATCGATCTCGGTGGTACTGCTGTCCTCAAGAAAGGCAATCAGCGACCGATAGCGATCACTCATGGTCATCAACCGTGCATAGACCGGATCCTCCTCGAGTGTCGCCATCTGCTCCTTACGTATCTTCGCCACCCCGTTCTTCTTGCTGATGATCTGTCTTCGCATCTCGACCAGACGGCTGATCCATTCCAGATTGACTTTCGGCAGGGCCAGCATCTTCAGTGTCAGTGCAGTCGGCGGGGTATCGATGATGATCTGCTCATGTCTGTGATCCTCATAGCAGCGCTGCAGCACCAGCAGCGCTGCATGCTCTTCCATCCCCGGGGCATGGGAGAGGATCGAGAAATAGCTGTCGATGTTCAGTGCCTGCTGATAGTGGTAGATCCCTTTGAGCTCTGTGCGGATGCTCTTCAGGTATGCTCTGATCATCTTCTGCTTATCTGATTCCCTGATCGTCAGTCCCGGCATGATGCGGGTCCCCCGGGAACTCAGCGGCACGCGAAAGATGTCATGAAGATTATGTGCCGGATCCATGGAATCAAGCAGGGTATCGATACCGCCTGCCTGAGACCTCACGGCTTCGAGGGAGGCACAGGTCGATTTCCCCACCCCTCCCTTTCCGATGAAGATCCGCACACTCGCCATCTATGGTTCCCCCATGATGCTGGCCAGTTCACTCAGCCCGTTCCCCGTCTGAGATGCCCGAAGGAGCATCAGCTCCAGATCCCCACTCATCAGGGGCAGCAGCTCCAGCGTGACTGTGATCGGCGGAGAGGGAAGCCCCACGGCATTGCCGAAGAGCATCAGGGCAAAGGAGTGCTCCATCTCACGCGCCTCGTACTCGATCTGGGCCGTCGCCTTGTGCATGGCAGCTTCCCCGAACCCCTGCAGAAACCCTCTGAATGACTGCAGCAGCCTAAGAAGATAGTTCATCATCATGTACCCCGAAGCTCTTGAGATCCCGTTCATAGCTCGTTCTCACCGGAAGGATGGTATAGATCCCGTACAGTGCCGACAGCACGCTCATATATAGATGCACTACATAAATCACCCTATAGTAGGAATACACGGCACAGAGTGATCCGATGCAGACAGAGAGGATGCTCAACTTCTGCATACGGATGAAGTCCTTCACCGGTAATCCTCCGCTTCGCATCCCCCGGGCATAGAACAGAAACCTCAGCAATACCGGGAGTGCGACAGAGAAGGTCACCGCAGCCATGAGGCATATCATGGAGAGGACTCTTCCCGGATCAGAGGGGACAGGATCAGCACCCCAGAAGTGATGTACAGCCAGTACCGAGAGCACTGCTGCGACCGAAATACCGATGACTGATAGAGCATACCACCTGATCGACCGTACAGCCCCTTCGAACTTCATTGCCCCCTCCTTCGATGTGATGCCCGTACGGTCTGCATGCAGGCCGTGCGGGCTGTTCTTCGTCCTCACGCCTCAGCTGAGACGCTCTTCAGTTGTTTTCTGCTCAAGGCCCGTATACTCTCTACGGCAACGAACACGACGATGACGATGATCACCAGGTTGATCATTCCCAGAAGCACTTTGCCTCCGGCTACATAGCCAGCTTCATTTTCGATCAATGCCCAGAGGGTCATGAACAGCATGAAGACAGCAGGCAGCAGGGTCACCAGATAACTCTTTCCCCCGTGCTCTTTCAGATACACCGATGCGGTGAACAGGGCAAGGGCAGCAAGAGTCTGGTTGTTGGCTCCGAACAGAGGCCAGAGGGCCAAAGCCCCCTTACCATCCACCCCGGTGGAGAAGGCAAGCAGACCTGCGGTGAGCAGCGCAAGGATCGTAGCTCCGTACTTGTTGATGAAGAAGTTCTTTGATTCTGAGGCCCCCACTCTGTTGGCTCCCAGCAGTTCCTGGATGACATACCGCTGCAGTCTGGTCGTCGTATCAAGGGAGGTCCCGGCAAACGATGCCACGAACACCCCCATGATGATCAGACCGAGGAACTTGGGTATGCCAGATAACTGATCATATTCGCAGAACCTTCCACGAAGGCCCCGACCTTTGCCGCAAGTCCTGATGCGGCACCCCAGGATGCATAGTGTTCAGACCACTTGGCGATACCGGTAAGGGCACCGACCTCTCCCCGTGCGGCCAGACCTATCCCAGCTGCAGTGGCCACGATGACCAGGACGGCAAGAGCTCCTTCCATGAGCATGGATCCGTATCCTACGAACATCGCATCATCTTCGTTCGCCACCTGCTTCGCAGTCGTACCCGAGGCTACCACCGCATGAAAACCGGAGATCGCCCCGCAGGCGATGGTGATGAAGAGGAACGGCCACATCGAAGGTGCACCTTCCGGTGAGACCTGGATAGCAGGTGCTGCGATCTCAAGACCGTTGAACGCTGATACGAACACCCCAAGGACCAGAAGCCCCATGGCGATCAGCAGCTGCCAGGCATTGATGTAGTCTCTCGGCTGCAGCAGGGTCGTGACCGGCAGGGTCGATGCGACGAAGGCATAGATGAACAGGATGATCGTCCATGATCCGGTATTTGGCATGGCTCCGATCGCCGGCATGTTGATCGGCAGGAAGTGTCCGAGCACCACCGTGATGTACATGGCTGTCACAGCCAGTACGGTCACTCCGGTCACCCCCACCTGTCTCTTATAGATAGCCCAGCCAAGCAGAACAGCTATGGGAATTTCCATCCACACCGGGAATACCGCTTCAGGGTACATGCTGAAGATCACGGCGATGATCATTCCCAGGATGGCAAGAAACAACCACAGCTCGATGAAGACGATCAGAAAGAATGCGAACCGTATTCTTTTACTGATGTACTGTGCAGCTATCTCGGAGATCGATTTACCCTGGTTGCGCAGGGACATGACCAGTGCGGAGAAGTCATGGACCGCTCCCATGACGATCGATCCGACGACTACCCAGATCAGGGCCGGCAGCCACCCCCAGATCACACCGATAGCCGGTCCCACGATGGGTCCGGTTCCCGCGATGGATGTGAAATGATGGCCGAAGATGATTCCCTTCTTCGTCGGTACATAATCGACCCCATCTTCGAATTCCTGAGCAGGTGTCTTGTTCTTCATCGTCAATTTGAAGATCTTCTTTCCGACGAACTGCCCGTACAGCCTGTATGCTATGATATAGCCTGCAAAAGCTAACACCATAATGAGTACAGCATCCATTGATTCCCTCCTGATTTGTGGTAATAGATATATCTATTAAACACCTTAAGAGGTCAGTTGTCAAAAAATATTACAGGGTGATACACAGGGTATATATGATCACTACCTTGCAGTAATGATCATATATAATATACACCCATATATCGTACTGTATCTACACCATTATTTTTGAGCAGACAGGCGCAGGAGTTCTGCATCGGGATTCTTCCCGAGTCGCTTGACGAGCAGGATCAGGATCACTGTTCCCACTGCAAGTGATATCCAGGGAGAGAGTCCGAACCCGGCCGGGATGAACCCGACCACCGCTGCGACGAGGGCGGCGGTGATCGCATAGGGTATCTGCGTCCTGACATGGGCGATATGATCGGATCCGGCACCGGAGGATGAAAGGATCGTCGTATCTGAGATCGGGGAACAGTGGTCACCGAAGACCGCACCGGTCAGGACCGCACCTATGGTGGAGATGATCAGCGGAGTGAGTTCCCCGTTCGACTGTGATACCCCGGCGGCGATCGGGATGACCAGCGGCATGAGAATGGAGTTCGTACCCCAGGCAGTACCGGTGGCAAAGGAGACGAGCATGGCGGTGAAGAAGACCAGCAGCGGAAGGATCTTCCCAGAGAGCACCCCTTCTGAGATGGAGACGAGCCACTGAGCAAGTCCGAGTTCGGAGATGACGCTCTTGAGTGAGAAGGCCAGCGCGAGAATGATCACAGCGATGAGCATGCTCTTCATACCCCCGACAAAGGCATCCATGGCCTTGGCAAACGGCAGTTCCCGGGTGACCGAGCCGATGATGATCGCGGTGATCGATCCGATGAAGGCAGCCCAGGTCAGTACGACTGAAGCATCGGCGTCCCCGAAGGACTCCATGACACTCTTACCGGTTTCATGTCCGTTGTAGTAGAGTCCGAAGATGGTGACCAGGATGAAGAGTCCGATGGGGATGATCATATACCAGATCGATCCTTTCGTCCCCTCATCAGGAAGGATCGATGCATCCTCGGAGATCAGGGGGTCAGAGCCCGGTTCGAACACATCACCGGTCGCCCTCGCTCTGATCTCAGCCTTCAGCATGGGACCGTAGTCCTTACCGGAGAACAGCAGCGTGAAGACCAGCACCAGGGCAAAGAGCGAATAGAATCTGAAGGGGACCGACTGAAAGAAGACCATCAGGGCATTCGCCTCTATATTCACACTCGAGAGACCCACCGAGATGAGCCCGAGTTCCATGGCGATCCACGTGGAGACCGGCACCATGGAACTGACCGGTGCTGCAGTCGAATCGCAGATGTACGCCAGTTTCTCACGTGAGACGCGGTTGCTGTCTGTCAGCGGTCGCATGGTGTTGCCGACGATCATGGAGTTCGCATAATCATCGATGAACATCAGGACCCCGAGCAGTGCGGCACTGATCTGGGTCATCTTCCCGTCCTGTGCCCTCGCGACCACCTTCTCGGCGATCGCCTTCGTACCACCGAGCTTTCCGATGATACCCACCATGCCGCCGATGACCAGGCAGAACACGATGATCCCCATGTTCCAGCTGTCAGCCAGTGAGTTGGCGACCAGATGGGTGGAGAAACTCTCCAGCAGTCCGGTGAGGGGGTTCCAGCCAGTCAGGACCGTCGATCCCATCCAGACTCCGAGAAACAGCGATACGATGACTTGTTTTGTCCAGATTGCCAGGACGATAGCGATCAGGGGAGGAAGCAGTGCGATCCATCCATATTCCATATAACACCTCTTTTCGATTTATAGCATATCTGACAAGTATATAACAAACTGTTATTTATTCAATAGTTTGTTACAATTTGTAGCATTATGTTCATACAGGAGGAGGGACCGCCGTCACCGAAGGAAGGACTCCCAGCTTGAAGGGAAGACCCGTTTGTGATACAAGAGTACAGTATGACAGGACGTACTATAAGGAGTGATCTATCAACGAGAAACAGGAGCAGCCGAACAATCCTCTGCATGGGAAGACCCTGAAGACGGTGCTGACCGTCCTGGTCGAGTACTATGGGTGGGATGAACTGTTCGATATGATCTCTCTGAGGTGTTTCTACCATGAACCGAGCATCGCATCGAGTCTGAAATTCCTCAGACACAATCTCTGGGCACGGGAGAAGGTGGAAGAGCAGTACCTGAATCTGATGTATGAGCTGGAGAAGGGCCGCTGAGGCACCTCACTCGGTCACAGGCAGATACCTGCTGAGGATCCTTCTGATCTCTGCAGGGTCGACTGGCTTACTCACATACTCATTCATCCCGCTGTCCATGCACTGCTGCCGCTCATGCGCCGAGGCTCCTGCTGATACGGCAATGATGGGAACCTCCTTCCCCAGCTTTGTGTTCCTGATGTGCAGGGTGGCACTGATCCCATCGACGACCGGCATCTGGACATCCATCAGGATCAGATCAACCGCATGATCTTTGACCAGAGCGATGCACTGGGCACCATCTGAGACCTGCAGGATCTCAACATCATCAATGATCTTCTGTATCATGGCGGTAAGCAGTACCCGGTTCATATGCACATCCTCAGCGATCACGATGGTACTGCGCCTGCCGGCGCGGACTGCTTCAGGAAGCTGCCCCTGCTGCGCTCCAGCTGCAGCCGGCTGAGTCGGCACAGCTGAGAGTGCCGCATGCAGCATGTCAGTCATGATCGGTTTATCGATCCTGCAGATGACCCGCTCACTGTCGATCCGGCACTCCCGCTGTACGATATCGCACTGCACTCCGGTACCTGCGAGTATACAGGGGATCGTCGTCTCAGAGAACAGACCGTTGCGGCACAGGCCTGCAGTATCTCCTGAAGAGACCATCCGATCACAGTCGATAAGCAGCAGATCCAGGGTGTCGATCGCTGTGGTCGATCGCCGGTCGCAGGACAGGAGAACCGGTTCGATGCCCCAGCAGGAAAGAAGAGAGGAGACACCCTGTAGCTCAGTACCTGTGGCGAATACCAGTCCCACGCGCTTCACACTGCTGTGGAGCCTCTTACAGGGCCGCTGCTCTGATCCATCGATGACCGGCAGAGTGAACGAGAACTTCGACCCGCTTCCCGGTACGCTCTCCAGATGTATGGAAGAGCCCATCATCTGGGCGAGTCGTGCCGATATGTTCAGTCCCAGCCCCGTCCCCCGAACTGTCTGCTGATCGATGCATCAGCCTGGGTGAATGCCGAGAACAGCTGATCCTTCTGTTCTGCAGAGATACCGATACCGGTATCTCTGACCGAGAATTCGATGGATTCCCCGTTCCCTCCCCATTTGCAGAGAACAGAGAGTTCTACCTCTCCATGCAAGGTGAATTTGGCTGCATTGCTCAGAAAGTTCACCAGGACCTGTCTGAGCCGCAGCGGATCTGCCATGACCGTCTTCGGCAGCCGGGTATCGATCGTCGTGATGAACTCAAGCTTCTTCTCCTCGATGCTGAAGCGGGTGATCTCGATGGCCTGTCTGAGCAGGGCATAGAGATCTGTCGGGACACAGGAGAGTTCCAGTTTACCGGCTTCGATCTTGGAGAAATCGAGCACGTCACTGACGATATCGATCAGAGAACGGGCAGAGCTCAAGACATAATCGACATACTGCCGCTGGGTCAGATCAAGCTCTGTTCCGCTGAGCAGCTGGGTGAACCCGATCACGCCGTTGAGCGGTGTCCTGATCTCATGGCTCATGTTGGCGAGGAACTGCCGCTTCGCCTGGTTCGCCACCTCCGCAGCATCAGCCCTGCCGGCTTTGGCATGGGCCTCTTCGAGTATATGCTGCTGCTGATTCCTGATCATCACTGCACCAATGGTGTTGCACAGCACCCGAAGCAGGTTGATATATTCTTCATCCCAGCTCGTGTGTTCACCTATGGTATCAAGGCTGAGCAGCCCCAGGAAGTGGGTACCGATCCTGATGGGGAGCACCAGCAGCGACTCGACTCCCAGCAGTCCGAAGGCCGCCCGTTCTGCAGCCCACCCCTCGGGTATATCATCGAGGCACTCAACTGTGACAGCTTCCCCGGCTCTGAGGCTGCGGATCCAGTGGGGCACCTGCTCGGTGGAGAATTCGAGGAAGACTCTCTGATCATGAGGCTTCCACCACGAAGTACGCACCCGGTACTGATCACTGGATGAATCATAGGAGAGCAGGTTCATGCGATCGATATCGAGATACCCGGCGATCTCACTGAAGGCCTGATAGAGGGTCTCACTGAAGGTCTCTTCGGCTGAGTCGATCAGGCGGGAAGAACACGTGACCAGGATACGTTCGAAGTCGATCATCCGGTGCAGCTTTCGTTCAGCCGCCTTCTGTCCCGTGATATCGATCATGACCGTGAGGTCGAACTCCTCACCGAAGGTCTGCACGGTCTGCACGAAACTGAGCACCTCGATGGACTCGCCGTCTCGGGTCCTTATCGTCTGTGCCCCACCCTCAGCACCGCTGTCTGATCGCTGATCATAGAGCGGGATCGCTTCGATCGGAATACCGATCACCTCATCGCGTGCATACCCGAGCGTATCAAGGAAGGAACTGTTGACTTCAAGGACCTGATGATCACCGCAGGTACTGAGCATGAGCAGTGCCGGGTTCTGTTCGAACAGAGCATCGAACTTCTGCAGGGCTGCAAGCTCAGTGGAGATATCGTTGAACAGATGATACCGGCACTCCCGATTATCCCAGATCCCGTTCCACTGGGTGAGCTCGGCTGCGACCTGTACTCCATCAGCACGCTCAAGCAGGCAGTACTTCTCCTGCCGGTATCTCGCATCCCTCCTGTAGAGATCGGAGACATCCCTGCCGACGAGCAGATCTTGATCCACACCGAGCAGCTCACAGGTCTGCCGGTTGGCAAACAGGATCTTCGAGTTGTTGTCAGTGATCACGATCGGATCACCTACGGTCTCGAAGAAGGTACGATAGTTCTTCTCCCGTTCGATGATAGACTCCTGCGTCTGCTGCAGGGACTCTTTCATCTTCACACTCTCGGTGATATCACGAGTGACCGCAAAGACCGACTCCAGACGGTATGGGATCATACGTGCTTCGAAGCGGCGCAGTTCATCACCGCTTTGCAGGGAGTACTCATAGATCTGGATCTGAGAGCTCTCAAGGGCCCGGGAGATCTTCTCAGCAGTCAGATCTGCCACCTGTTCGGGCAGCACCTCTGAGACATGCCGTCCGATGAACTCCGAAGGAGGCCTGTAGAGCAGATCCTCCTGACTGAACTGGACATCTGCGACGATTCCATCGGGGGTGAACATGAACATCAGATCAGGCACCGCCTCGGTGAAGGCCATATTCCGTGCCCTGCTCTCCTGGAGTTCTTTGAACTGCAGGCTCCTCTCGATCGCCTTCGATGCCGATGCGGCGAAGAGTTCCAGAAGAGATCGCTCGCCACTGCTCCATCTGCGCTCACTGGTGCAGTCATCGTAGCCGATGAACCCGTAGAACTTCCCGCTGACAAAAAGCGGCAGTACCAGGATCGACTTGATATCCTGGGCCTGAAGGTCCTGCCTCACCAGATCATCACTGATCCTCTCGACTACCGCCTCATAGTGACTACCGGAGGAGAGCGGTCTGAGGAACTCACCGATCCGATCGGCTGCTATCTGCTGAAGATGGGGATTACCGATCTGCGGCAGCTGCCCGGGAGCACACCACTCGAGCTGCTGGCTTGCAGAGACCACCGCACCGTCGGGACCCGATGATACGGTGAACAGATAGACTCGATCGACACCCGCAGCCTCCCCGATCAGACAGAGGGACCTGTTGATAGCGGCAAAGGGATCCTCTGCTGAGAGCATATCATAGCTGGAGACGGTTATCGCATAGAGCAGCGTGTCGCGCAGGATCAGATCATCAGCTGTACCGGTAGAATCTCCGATACCTGCCAGAGAGAGCATCTCAGGAAGTGCAGCAGGTCGACAGCAGGTCTTGCATACGTCTGTGGTCTCCGTATCCGGCAGGAGATAGCAGACGAGCTGTCGGTCTGCAGCTTCACAGAGACTCACCCGGTACTGTCTGCCCTCAGCAGCCGTACATGATACCGCTTCAGGCCAAGAGAACTCCGAGGTCAGCTCATCGAGTGCATCGACCAAGGATCCCGTACACTGCAGATGGGCACGCAGAAGATCTGTCAGGGCACTCCCTGCAAGCACCTCGGCAGCTATCCCGGTGATCTCAGATAACGATCTGTTGGAAAAGGTGATGATGAGTCTGCCTGAACGGGCATCGGGAGTACAGAGTGCGATACCCATCGGGGCCTGAGATGCTATCACGTGTAAAGACTCGGCTGTTATCATGTCTCTGTATCCTGTGAGAATGAACCAGCTGCAGGCTGACGTATGCAAAGACAGCCGGAGAAGCAGTTCATCTGGTGTCGTATTGATATTAGAATACCAGTATACGGCAGGGCAAACATATTCC
>LQAJ01000093.1_pt1 | contig 60359 bp, 57 predicted proteins | sample 1535811 | NCBI WGS metagenome assembly LQAJ01 (sample SAMN04331587, study PRJNA305678) | bioreactor metagenome | isolation source: bioreactor_6 inoculated with Wadden Sea sediment 2nd replicate of a... | place: Germany: Wadden Sea, Janssand Flat
TATACTTATTATACACATTGTAGCCACTCCAAATGAATGAAATCTAACTAAATTTTTTGCTACAAGTGTTGTATTTGCAATCTGTTGTGTTAATGTTATAAGTGATGGCATGATTAAAAGTAATGTAATGTAATAAGCGCTTGAAAACTCTTTCCCCAGCCATAATTCAACAAAATCTTTACCTAAAGTCAGGAATCCAGTAAATAATAATCCTATAATTATTAACTGAATTCGTCCAACCTTAATCATAAGTAATTCTACTTCTTCAAAAGCATTATTATTTGATAATAAATTTGTGATCTTTGGCAGGAATAATCCATTTAGTGCTGAAGCTATCATCCAAACATATCCCTCCATAGTTGATGCAATAGAAAACACAGCAATCTCAATTGTTCCTGAAAAAGCACCTAGTACAGAAGGTGTTATCGTAAATATAAACCTTTGAGAAAAAAACAATAATAGCTATCCATATTGAAAAAGAAAGAATGTCCCTTAATATTTTTTTTGTCCCAGGCTTTAAAATTCACTCTCGTCATTTTATTTTGCATAAATATATAATAAATTTTGAGAATTATAGCAATGAATCCAGTCAACGCATTAACAATAACTAGACCGTATAAACGAAAACCTAGCGATAAAACTAGAATCATTGTGAATACCGTTAGTAGCCGATGAAATAAATCTGTTGCTTTTAAAAATACAAACCTCTCATGGGAAATAAGGATACCATTTAGAGGCTGAAAAGGAAATGACCCAATTGCATAAAAAGCGGCTATAATAAAAACTGTTTTGAATTTTTCTAGTTCTTGGGGAGTTAACTCTGAGTATATTGTATCTGCCAATAAAAAGACTGTTAGTAATGCAATGAATATAATTATATCAATTACTATGTATAGCTTAAAAGTTATGCCCAAGAAATCACTTTTTTTCTCATCTTGATCTTCTGTATTATACTTGGTTAAGAATCGCGATACTGACTCACCTAAACCAAAATCAATAGTAAAAAAAACAATTACTGATAATGCTAAAGCATATAATCCATAATCAGCTTGCCCTATTTGACTGATCATCCAAGGTGTATACACTAAACCTGCGATAATGTTTACAAATACAGCTGTATATGACATTAAGGCACCGTACTTTATTTGTTTTGATGACTGATTTATATTTTTTTGTCAGTATTCATTTTACGACGATACCTCCTAATGAACTTGAATCATTATTTGTTTTTTATCATTTTCTCAGCATCATAATATATCTTCCTAGTTAAAACCTCTATTCGTCTAAAAATCTTAACAGCCATACTTCTTCCCATAACTTTGTATAGAAGTTTTTCATATTTTTTATCTTCAATCATATATTTAGGGTGTTTCATTGGCATATTTATTTCATACGTCTTCATATTAAACATTTTCTGTACAGCTTTAGGTAGTTTTCTAATATCATCAGAGAAGTGAGTATTACCTTCACCATACCCTATATTGCAAACCATATTTTTTTTGGGGACTATATTCAATTGATTTTGAGAAAACATCGTTAAGGCTAGATAAAACTCTGGACCTGCAGGGTGACCATTATAATTATAATCATTTGAGTACCCCACTAGTGATCTTTGAAATTGTTTATAATCCTTCGCATTTTCGACAAGTAAATTAAGTGAATACTTATCTCCCCCATAAGCAAAGTCATAAAAAAGATTATATGTCCTTTTCCATAATGCAAATCCCCAAATAGACGCTCCTTTTGTAAAAAAGTAATCTGCACTCGCCTCATTATAGGTTTCTAAATGATTCATTCCACATACCATGTTGACTCTTAAATCATCTTTGTACTTTTCTAGCATTTCTCTACAATAATCAAAAAAACTTACAGAAGTAATCACATCATCTTCTAAGAAAATGCATCTATCTACTCTTTCAAAAACATAATCCATTGCTTTTCTAAATGTTTCATACATCCCTTGATTCTCATTAAAATAAATTCTGTGTACTTCACAATCCCAATCAATATCTTCTACAATTTTCCTACTTTGCTGAATCTTAATCTTATCCGTACTATTATTTTCTCTAGGGCCATCAGAGACCAAAAATAGCCTGCTAGGTCTAGCTTCTTTTATTACATCAAAAACTTTTGTTAAAGTATCTGGTCTTATAAAGACAAATAGTAGTACAGGAACATCTACTAGAAATGGTTTCATATTCACTCCCCTTAAATCTTTTTTAAAAAATTTCTATATCATTTCAAGATTAAAAAATTCTTAGCCTTCGAATAGAATGTAGGACTAAGTCGAAATAATCTCGAAGCCAATCTAAAACTTTTTTCTTCATTCCTTTCTTCATCACTTCCAAAAGTCATACTAAAGTAATTGTTAAAGTGTTCTATAAGCGTTTGATGAACTTCACTCTTCTTTAAAGCTTTGTTTCTATCAAGTTCTTTTACAACAAGCATAATGTATTTTAGATATTTTATTAATGCATAATTAATAAAACTCTCATTACTTATTTTAATATGATTTATTATGAACTCATGTACTGAAATTCCTGCTCTAATATTTTCTATTGTATATGTAGCACGTGAAACACTACCTTGTCTATGATAAACATAGTAGTATGCTTTATCTATAGTTACATATGCTTCGCACTTTGTAATTTAATTGGATGTATGCTGTTTCATCAACGCCAACGCTTCTCTCGAACATCTTGATCCCCTTAAACAAGCTAGTTTTAAATAATCTGCATGCCAAAGATGGAGTCTTAACTTTAGTAAAATGCTCGAAAAGTATATTTTTATTTTCATATACAATTGCATTTCCTGGTATCTCAGTTCTATAAATTTTTCCGCTCTCGTTAAATCTATGCATCCCAAACTGTACAATATCTGCTTTACGACTTGCAATGATTTTAACTAACTCTTCGTACATCTCAAGCGCAATATAATCGTCGCTATCAACGAATGAAACGTAATCTCCCGTCATTTTCTCAAAAGCAATTTGATACGCAGAACCTATTCCACCATTATCTTTATGTATATCAATAATTCTTGTGTCTTTCATAGAGTATTCATGAATAATATCTTTCGAGCCATCTATTGATCCATCATTGACTAATATTATCTCTAGGTTTGTATATGTCTGGTTAATTATGCTATCTAAACATTTATTCAGATACTTTTCAGCATTATAAATCGGTACAATTACGGATATTTTTGGGTTACTCATACGCTAAAAATTCCTTTCAAACATGATTTTGCAATTACCTATCGGCCTATTGAACATGACATTTCCTTGAAAATTGACACCTTTTAAGTTCACTTCACCGCAATGTTTTTTCCAGCCAGATTTTTCGTAAAAGCTAGTTAAATCTGATTTACACATTAGGACAGCTCTATTATCAAAATTGTTCAAATAAAAATTGCAAACATTCATAAGTAATTTTCCTAACCCTTGCCCTGAATATTTTTTATCTACACATACATTTCCAATCCCAATTACATTTTCTTTAATACTATTATACGTAATCGATGTTCTAACTATGTTCAAATAAGCAACAACTTCATTACTTGACCCAATAATAATTAAATGATATTCATCTTCATTAACATTCTGTTGCAACCACTTTTTATGTTCCTGTTCTGAGTATCCCCAATAATGTTTTTTAATTTTAATAATTTTCTCAATCATATCGTCAGTAATTTTTGAATTTTCAATGAAAAGTATTTTAAGTTGATCTATAAACATATATCATTCACCCACCATCCGCTTGGTAAAGCGATAAAGCTCTCATAAAATTTCTCAACACCCAGTAATTTAGAACTATCTTTAAAAACGCTATATCTATTATTATTTATGTGGACACCTGATGCATAATAACCTTTTTCTCTCAATTCCAATATTGAGTTTCTTTTATTTTTTGATAATGTTCCATATACCCAATAATTAGGGTTTGATTGCAATCTAGAATAGCTGTTAACCCATATTGCTCTAAATTGATTTTATTCCAACTTTCAGCATTTTTTTCTTTGCTTATTTAATATCCAACTCACATTTTCCATTTGCTGAACACCAATATAACTGCTTACTTCATCCATAGTAGCGCTATGACCTACCATTGATATGTCACAATCTGGATTTATTTCTCCTAACTCGTCTCTAAATCGTGATCTATCTATTCCTGCATCTCTTATTAGTAGACTCTTATCGTACATATCCTTATCCTTAAATATGACTGCACCACCATCTAATGTATTGGGAAACCTCACTGGACCAAAAGAAAAAACAGTAACATCCGTTCCAACATTCCCCATTTTTCTACCCTTATATTCACTACCAAAGGCCTCAATACAGTCATCAATAACGGGGATATCATACTTTTTACCAATACTATTTATTTCATTAACAAACCCAACATGTCCACAAAAATGATTATGAATTATTGCATTTGGTTTTGATTCAGCTAATTTTTTAACACTATCTGGCGATAGTGTACCTGTCGATGGTTCCACATCAGCCCATAATATGTTTATTCCCATTGTCAGCAGTGGTTGAGTTGATGCTAAACATGCCATCGGCGAGGCGATAACAGTATCTCCCGATTTAATTCCTAATGTTGATAAAGCTACTAAAATAGACATATTAAATGTATTAGTAGTTATTAATCTCTCCACTCCAATAAATTCTTTGAGTTTTCTCTCAAATGCTCTTCCGTATTTCCCATAAGCTAACTGACCACTATGTAAAATCTCATTAACTAGTGGCACTTCAGGCATAAAGGGTTTATATAAGGGTATCATTCAACTACCAGCCCCTTCTAATTGTGCTAACTATATATTCTCTATCTTCATCTGTTAACCACCAACCACAAGGTATATGCACAAAAGATTCATAAAATTCGTCTAAGTTTGGCATTATTACATCCTTAGCATCAAATATAGTGTGTCTATCATTTCTTAAGTGTAGTGGCGAAGCAGATATGCCATTTTTTTTCATCATCATAACAAAATCGTCTCGCCGCTCCACTTTCATTGTATACAGCCAATAGCTAGGTTCTGTATTTGGATAATATGATACTAGTTCTAATCCCGTAATCCCACTTAAACATTCATCGTAGTACTGACCGTTCTCAATATATCTAAAAACATTTTCTTTTATATTTTCTAATTGCACTAAGCCAATCGTCGCATTTACGTTATTCATATGATACTTGTATCCAGCTTCTAAGATATCATTTTTCATTCTTGGTATTGTTTTGTCCAAACCGAACCAGCGTAGTTTCCTCGCTCTTTTGTATTCCTCTTCATTTTTTAGCAAGAGAAGTCCACCATCAACAGTTGTCAAATGTTTAATGGCTTGAAATGAAAAGCAAGTGTAGGGTGAGTTGTTACCGATATACTCATTATCATACTTACTCAAAAAAGCGTGAGCTGCATCTTCAATAACAGGTATATCGTACTTTTTAGAGATCTTGTTTATTTTGTCCATATCGCATACCATTCCTGCATAATGAACAACCATAATTGCTTTGGTTTTAGATGTGATATTATCTTCAATAGACTCTGGTAATATTAATCCAGTATGAATGTCAACGTCGGCAAATACAATCTTAGCACCTGTTAATGCTATGGCAGTATTTGTCGGTTCTGCAGTTAATGCCGTGCTAATAACTTCATCATCTTTTCCTACCCCTATCAGCATCAAAGCAATATGTAAGGCAGCTGTTCCCGAATTTAATGTTAAACAATATGGATTACCTAATAGTTCAGAAAGTTTTTTCTCAAACTCTAATACCGATTCTCCTTCAGCTATGTAGCCGCTATAAAGAATTTCTTCTAATTTGGGCATCAATTGTTCTTTTTGGTGGTATATATGGTTTTATTAAAGGTATCATTATACCTCTCCCTTCACAGTAAGCTCCTTGTTTCTATACCATAAACTTTTCTTCTTATACTAATTTCCCCAAACAACCCTATCCACATAATCTCTGTATGATAATATAATTCTCAGAACCTTATCAGAAACGTTAGGCATACTATAGTCTGCAACCAGCTTCAATGTATTCTCCATTTGCGTTTCCAATATTTCTAGACCTTGTAATATTCTTTCTTTCCTAAGTCCAACCATCATTACAACTGCTTCTTCCATAGCTTCCGGTCTCTCATGAGTTTGTCTAATATTTAGTGCCTTGAATCCAAGGATTGATGATTCCTCACTAATTGTTCCGCTATCACTTAGAACTACTTTAGCATTCTTCTGAAGCTGCACATAATCATTAAATCCAAGAGGCTTCATAATTTTAACCAGTGGATTGAATTCAACACCTTTTGATTCAATCATTTTTCTTGTCCTCGGATGCGCACTTACAATTAATGGAATTTCGTATTTTTTAGCAATTGTATTCAAAGTATCTACTAGATCAATAAAATTTTGCTCTGAGCTAATGTTTTCTTCCCTATGTGCCGAAACAACAAAATACTTCCTTGTTTCAAGACCTAATCTATCAAGCACATCTGATTTCTCGATGGAAACTTTTCTTGAATTTAAAACCTCAAACATAGGCTACCAGTTTGATTACTCTGTCTGCTGGTATGCCTTCTCTTAAGAGGTATTCTCTTGCAATATCACTATACGTTAAGTTAATGTCTGAAATATGATCTACAATTTTCCTATTTGTCTCCTCTGGTACTCTCTGATCAAAGCATCTATTGCCAGCCTCCATATGGAATATAGGAATATGCTTTCTCTTCGCTGCTATTGCACATAAACAACTATTAGTATCTCCTAAAACCAAAAACGCATCTGGTTCAACTTCATGTAGAATAGGGTCTATCTTTACTAGAATATTTCCGATTGTTTCTACAGATGTTCCCGTAGCAGCATTTAAAAAATAATCTGGTTTCTTTAATTGAAAGTCATTAAAAAAAAACCTCATTAAGTTCATAATCATAATTCTGCCCAGTATGCACAAGTATATGTTCAATTGCTTCTGATTCATTCAATTTATTTATAACAGCTGATAGTCTTATAATTTCCGGTCTAGTACCTACAACAGTCATTACTTTCAGTTTCTTCATTTCTTATACCTCCATAAAGTAAGTGTCTGGATTTTCAGGATCATAAGCTTCATTGGCCCACATAATTGTGACCATATCTGTATCTCCTAAATTTTCAATATTGTGCGTATAACCATTAGGAATATCTACGACTATCATTTTATCCCCACTTACGAAGTACTTAATTACTTCTTCTGAATCTATTCTCCTAAAACGAATAACTCCATTACCACTAACGACTAAGAATTTTTCGTTTTTAGTTTGGTGCCAGTGATTCCCCTTTATGACACCTGGTTTAGATATGTTTACAGATATTTGACCTCTATCTATTGTTTTTATAAACTCGGTAAAAGAACCTTTTTATTTTCGTGCTTTAACAATGGATAAGAAAACTTATCTTCTGGTAAATAACTTATATATGTGCTATACAGTTTTTTTGTAAACTCATTCGCCATATTTGGAACCGATCTATCACTTCTACTTTTCTTAAAAGAGTATATCAAGTCTACTATCTCACCTAGAGTTATTGTGTGAACAACAGGTACTTCACAAAACTTATCAACCTTATTTTCTTTACCTTCTAATGCATTAATCAGTTCATTTACAAGATCATCAATATATACCAGATTCATTACTACACTTGAGTCATTTATTTGAATTGGTATATTATGTGCTATATTATGACAAAATGTTGAAACTGCACTATTGTAATTTGGCCTACACCATTTCCCGAATACATTAGGAAATCTATATACTAGTACTTTTGCACCCATTTCTTTGCTATATTCATATAGTAAATCTTCTCCTGCTTTTTTACTTTCACCGTAAGGAGTACTGTTCTCAGCTTGAATTGATGATGAAATCATTACAGGACAAGGATTATTGTTTTTTCTGAGATATCTTAACAATTTTGATGTAAATCCAAAATTTCCTTCCATGAACTCTGATTGTGCCTCAGGACGGTTTATCCCTGCAAGATGAAATACAAAATCAGACTCTTTGCAATAATCATCTAGTAAACTAGGATCTGTTTCCCTATCAAATTCAAAAATATCATTGTACTTTCTGTTCTTAAGTTCGGTTATTAAGTTCTTTCCAATAAATCCTTTAGCTCCAGTGACTAATATTTTCATTTTTTATCCCAACTTTCTAGTTCCTGTCTAACATAATCAAGTTGTAATAACCTTTCTTTAATTTGATCAATATTAAGTCTTTTTGTATTATGTGAGTTGTACTCGACATCAGATGATAATTTTTCATCCCCATCAACAAAGTACTTATCATAGTTTAAGTCTCTCTTATCCGCAGGTACTCTATAAAATTCCCCCATGTCCTTTGCCACTACGTTTTCTTCTTTAGTAAGAAGGGTTTCATAAAGTTTCTCTCCGTGACGAGTTCCAATAATTTTAATCTCATTATCTACATTGAAAAGTTCTTTTAAAGCTTGGGCTAAATCACCAACTGTAGATGCTGGTGACTTTTGAACCATAATATCCCCTGCTTCTGCATTTTCAAAGGCGAAAACAACTAGCTCAACAGCTTCTTCGAGGCTCATTAAGAATCTTGTCATGTTTGGATCTGTCACGGTTAGAGCACGCTTATTTTTTATTTGGTCAATAAATAGAGGAATAACTGATCCTCTTGAAGCCATAACATTTCCATATCTTGTTCCACATATTAATGTTCTTTCAGCATCTACCGTCTTTGCTTTCGCTACAAAAACTTTCTCCATCATAGCCTTTGAAATCCCCATAGCATTTATAGGATAAGCTGCTTTATCTGTAGAAAGACAGATAACCTTCTTAACACCCATTTCTATCGCACCTGTCAAAACATTATCCGTACCTAGAACATTTGTTTTAACTGCTTCAAGAGGGAAAAACTCACACGAAGGCACTTGCTTAAGTGCTGCTGCATGATAAATAAAATCTACTCCATACATTGCACTTTTTACACTTGCCAAATCTCTAACGTCTCCTAAATAGAACTTCAATTTATCATTATTGTAATGCTTCCTCATATCATCTTGCTTCTTCTCATCACGAGAAAAAATTCGAATTTCCTTTTATATCTGTATTCAAAAATCTTTTCATTACTGCGTTACCAAAAGATCCTGTACCACCTGTAATTAATAGTGTTTTTTCTTTGAACATAGTATTTCCTCCAATATTATGTAAACTCGTTATAGCTATTTGAAAGATCGTAATCTCATATGAAGACTCAACTTCTTCTGAACAAAGGTTATTACCTACACTTACTCTTAAAGAAGGGGGATTGCACTCAACATAAACCATTTAATGAACCTGAATTTATAAAGTACTATCTAAATAATTAATACTTTTAAAATCCATTGGTTGACAAACATTTTTTTTGATACATACATCAACATATGTATAAGTAAATCAGTTTTTACTATTTTGTTGAATTTTATAAAATTCATAGCCCTATATTAGTAAGAAGCTTCTACTTTGATATAATTATTATTGCCAAAAGAATAAATATTGTGGATTATTTCTAACTAATAGTAGTACTAGAAGTCCAATACCAGCATAATATACTAAATTCTTTTCACTTGGTTTAAATGCTTGAAACACTTCAGGCACAAGAAACATTAAGAACAATGAGTAGTATTGAACCGCTCTCATTGCGCTTGGATTAACCCATGTTAATGGTGTAAGAAATAAAGCGATTAAGGTAGCATTAAAAAAGTGCTTTGCTAATGAGTTTCTATTAATTATAGATTTAATTTTCCAAGCACTTAGAATAACTACTGCTATCAACATAACTGTAAAATTATATGTTCCCGCACCTTCATGCAATCCATAGTTATATCCACTCAGTTGCATAATATTACTTGCAATAGGTATACGAAATAATATTAGAAATGGGAAACAAACCAGTGAAGTAATTATATGCATCCGAGTAATATTAAAATTTGCAATAAAAATAAAAAGGGAAAAAAATCAGCGATGATTTATGAATTGTAAAAGCTAATAATGTTATTAAACTAAAAGGAATAAACTTCCGCTTTTTAACATACTCATATCCAATAAACACCACTATCGCAGTTGCAATTGTCTGTCTATGTCCAGTAAATGCAAAAAAATAGTAAAACAACGTAGAATATATCACAAAACTTATCAATGGATCCTTTGAGTTTTTGTAAATCCAAATGCCTAGTGTTGTAGTGAAAAAAACAGCTATGATAATTAGAAGAAACTGATACTCTGGTAATATTACCTGTGTTATTTTTTGAAACAAATAGTAACCAGGCCCAACTCCAAAAACATCATCAGCAAAATAGCTTTTAATATCAAGAATGTAATATGAGAACGAATGTCCAAATGTTCTTTCATATATCACAGAATAGCTTAATGTATCTTCACCTATGGTAATATGTCTAAAACCAGAAATAATAATCCACTGAATAGTTGCTAACGCAACAAAAATTTTTCTCCCATTTCTGAGTCTTTTATTCTTCAGAATAAAAATTCCACCTAGAATTAACAAAACAAGATTTATATACAAAGGGTTAGTTAACATGCTAATCATTATTTTTTACACTTTCATCTATTTTTTTGTATAGATCCCAATAATCTTTAAGTCTATCTTCAATATCGAAGTTCTTCTTTGCGTATTTTACACACTCACCCGAATACTTCTGTTTACCATTACCTCTTATTTCCTTTATTGATTGTAGTAATAGGTTCGCATCAATATCACTTAAAACAATACCACAGTTTTCCCCAATCAATTCTTTATTTGCAGTTAAGTTGTTTGTAATCACTGGGGTTCCACATGCTAATGCTTCAGCTGTTACTTTTCCAAAGGACTCCTCTTTTGAAAGATTTAAAAAAATATCTGCCATCGAATAATACTCTGCTAATTTTTTTGCGTTATGCGTCTCATTTATATGGATAACATTACTAGGTAGTTTTACTCGACTATCAATATACCCGATAAGAACTATAGTCTCATCTCCTTGTAACCTACTAGATAATTCGATAAAATCACTCAAACCTTTTCTATTCGTCCATTCACTAGCGACCCCTAGCAATACAAATTTGTCACTAATTCCCAGTTGTTCTTTAATGCCATTGTTGTATATTGGTTTGAATGTATAAAAATCAACCCAATTATAAATCCTTGTAATACTTTTTGCGCTAGATAAAATTGATTTTCTTGCCTCATTAGTAATCCAATCAGATACACCAACAACAGCTAACCGAGGAATGTTTTGAAACCACTTTTTTTTATCTTCTAACATTATTTGAGTACGATCAAAAAACCAGCTTTTATTATCTTTTCTTAATCTAATACATTCTCCACATTCATTTTTCCATTTATAACAATCATCTACAGTATAATGTGTGCATTTTCCAGTGAAAAACCAGCAATCATGTAATGTCAATACTGTCGGGATATCTTTTTTGGCACAATATTTTAGCAACATTCCTAGGTTTATATAGTTACCATGCAAGTTGTGTAAATGTATAATATTGGGTCCAATTTTTTCAATATAGTTGATTAAATCGGTTGTTCCCTTTTTTGAATAATATGCTTGTTTACCTAACAATCTTGATCCAAATGCATGTAACTTTTTTTTCAATTTTTCGTCCCAATTACATATTCGTTTTCAACATTAACAGAGGGACCATATGAATAAGCCACAATTCCTGTTCCATCTAAATTATTAATATAGTTAGCTAATTCAGTACAAATCCTTCCTGTACTTTTTATATTATTAACTACGTTAATCTGTAAAACTATCATATTTTACACCCTCAATAATTTCTTTGAAATCCCCTTGTAAGCTTTTCTGTATTTTATTTTTTGTTATGATTGTTCAAGCCACATGCTCTTGATTTAGTAGCATACTCCGATATCAATGAATGAGATTCTATAATCATTTTTTAGCTTACTTTTTATCATATCAACACTAGTGGCTACTATTGCTGCATCATTTTCTATTAAATAATCGATGGAGTTTGCTTTATCCCAACCAACAGCAAAAAATACATTTACTGTTTTGAAAATAATCAACTAGTTTCGTTGAAAAAGATAATCTTGTTTGCAATTTATATTTTAATCTAAATGATTCAACATGAACTACTACATCTGACTTTCTTTGAATTTCCTTAACTTTATTTGAATCAACTGCTCCCATAAATAGTACTTGGTCATTGCTGCCCAACTGACGTTTCATTTTATTAGTCAATTGATTAGTACTATATATTTCAAGTTTTGCACGTAATTTGGTTTTGTTAAGCTCATTAATAGCATCACCAATTGAAATCAGCGTTCTCCATCTCCCCAACGTCAAGTTTCCAGTATATACGAATTTCACAATTTCATTTGTGCTTTTAATTTCACACTCATTTTCATCGCTAGTATTAACTAAATCAGAACCTTTTCGGAGAATTTTAAATTTTCCGCCAAATTCTCGACTGAGTTCTTTAACTTGAACATCACTCATCGAATAACAGACACTTGCTTTACTAATACTTTTTCTAATTTTCTTTCTTAAAAGAACTCGATTTATCCAATATAGTGGTGACAAAGAGAATTGCTTTAACGAATACATATCATCTGCAGTTATCAAAACAATTTTAGCTCTTGTAACTTCTGATACAAAACTCAAAACATCATGCATATAAAAACAGTCATGAACAGGCATATAAATGATGTCAGGGTTAAAGTCTTTAATGAATTTTCTAAGCTTATTGCCCTTCCAATTTGAAATTGACCATAATATCTCCCTTGCCCACAAAAGTATAGTCAATCGATTATTCCTAAAATAATCATATATTTTTTTTTCATTGCGCTGGCTGGTGTTATATTCTAGATTAGTTTCATCTACATTTTTACTATAATATAAACGTTCTCCAATTTCACTTCTTTTAAAAAGACCCTTTACTAAATCGCTTTCTGATATCCTAAAATACTGTTTGCAAATATCGTTATCAGGTATTTCTGCACGACAAAATAGATTAGCAAACTCCCAATCATTCCAGTTTGAAAAAAAATTAGTTGCTGTATTACCTGTACTATTTGAATTATTCCAGGCATTTCTCGAAATTACTAATATTCTACCTTTCATGACTTGCACTTCCCATCGCTTGTAATTAATTGTCACTAGTCGAATTAAGTATGTTACCTATTTCTAAAACAAGATCCTTTTTGTAAGATTCACATTGATTTAAATAATTTCTTAATTTAGTTTTTACTGATTCTGTTTCATTAACAAGCTTTGAAAACTTAGTCAGTAAATCCTTTGAATTCATCTCACCAATTTCGACAACATACTCTTCTAGACCTATGTCTTCCATAATACCTGTAGTTTTATTACCTGAATATGATATAGCAATTGCTGGCGTTAAGGAAGTCATAGCGAAAATAACAGAATGAAAACGTGTTCCAATAATGTAATCAACTTGTGAATAAAAACTAGTTATATCAAAACAATTCATGTCAGGTTCATCTACATAAGAGTACAACTCTTCTGAAACCCCATCTTCTGTAAGTTTTTTTATAACTCCATATAAAGCTATTCTGTCGTCTTCATGAGAACTTGGCCCCAATGTGTGCGCTACAAACACGGGATGGTAATCTTTTTTTATAAGGTCCTTACATACCATATACATTTCACTTATATATTTTTTATATCTTTCCTCGCCATCAGGGTACTCTGGAAACCTATATGGACGCATTGTAATAGCAACTGTTTTTTTTTGTTTTTTGGAATTTTGAAAAGCATTTTCATATACTTCGCCTTCACTCGGCGAAATATAAAATCCTAAGTCTGGTGAAAGATAGATTTCTCTACCTAATAAATTTTGTAAATATTCTCGTGATATATTTTCCCGAGCATATATTAATTCACATTTGTTTAAGACTTTCTTAACTATACGCTTTTCCAATTTTCCCATAAAAGGTCCAAAAGAATTAGGCATTATGACAATTTTTTTTGCCCATTCTATGTGCGAGAATAATATGAAATAAACTATAGTATAGGTAGTATATATCTGTGAATCTCTTATATGTATGTAGAAATCCCCCACCTTTAACTATTAACAAGTCCATATTTTTAAATTCTTTATACGTCTTGCTCTGTTGATCATTCAGCTTTTTTTCTCCAATTTTGTTAAAATAACTTTTTTTTTGACAGTAACAGTGAGCTATTAAGTAAATCTCTTAAAGCTGTTAGTCCCCATCTCATTTTCACAAAAAAAGAATAGTCAATACCTTTTGTTTTTTTATTTCTTGCCGGATGTAATAACAACGGAGTCATAACATCATAACCCTCTTGTACACTTTGTCTTGATTGCATGTGAACATCTTCGAGAGTATTACCGCTTTGTAATAACTTAGCTTCCACTAAGACTCTTTCTGCTCCCAGGATATCTTTAATTAGCCATATTAACGCTTGATCACCTCTATTTAAATCAGTTATTCCTGGTGTGACTATGATTTTCTTCATATATTAACCTCTCTCCATTGTTAGTGAAATTCTAAACTGTTAGGCCTTTGTATATCAACGTCATTTTTTTCTTTTAATATTTTTTTTTTGTCATATTTTTTTTACTAATTCTAGATTTTTTTTTTCTCATCTCTTTTTTGAACTGTATTGTCAGATACAATCTTTTCTATATATCTAGCAAAGCCATTTACATCCTTTGGATCTACTAAAAAACCATTTACCCCATGTTCAATTAAGTCTATATTTCCACGAATGTTTGAACATACAATAGGTAATCCTGTAGCCATTGATTCCATTAGAGCCACAGGAAGACCTTCTTGTAAAGAAGGAAACACAAAACAATCAGCTGCATGCAATTGTTCAATAACATCATTTCTATAACCAGCTAAAGTTACTCTATTCTCTAGTCCTAATTCAGCGATAAGTTCTCTTAAATAACTTTCTAGTTCACCAAGACCACAAATCAATAATTTTACATTTTTATTTTCAATTGCTGCAAGTGCCTTTATTACTACTTCATGATTTTTTCTTTTTGATAATTGTCCTGCAGTAAAAAGTACAAAATCATCTTCATTTAGATTGAATTCCAATCGTTTCTTGGATTTATCAATATTTACATTTTTTATTTTATCTACATCAATTCCAATACCGGGAACATATTCAGTATTATCAATATTAAATCTTTGTGCATTTTCATAATCTTCTTTATTAATTGTTATCAATGAATCTGTAAATTTTGATGTCATTCTTTCAGCTGTGTAATAGAGCAACCAATTTTTTATTGGCGCACCTTTAAAAAAGTGAAATCCATGTGCTGTATAGATAACTTTCGTTCCTTTTTTTCTAGCTTTTCTACAAGCCATTCTAGCAATTACCCCACCAATTGGAGAGTGACAATGCACTATCTGATAATCATTTTCACTACATAACTTTTCCATTATTCTGTACGAAGTGATAATATCTCCAACTGAAAAAATGCTTCTTGGAACAGGAATGTGATGAACTTCAAAATTATCTCTTATTAGCTCTTCTTTAAATTTATCCACTCTATCTTGACTTGTTATACTACCGTATTCAAAATTACATGCTACATCAACTTCATATTCCAAATTTTTAAGAATCTCCATATTGTCCATATTAAATAAATCAATCATTGATGCAACTGATGCCATCATTAGAGCTTTCTTCATAGTTATCTCCCTCAAAACATATTATTTCTCAGTCAATTCAATTGATTCTCTATAATCTCTTATTCTATAATTCTCTTTATCATAGTCACTCATCGACTTCTCATAAACCAAATTACCAAACACCTTATTTACTATCCCAATTCCAAACATCAATTTAATAAACCAGTTCATCCATCTAATCATCCATATCTTCTTTCCATGAACTTCAGCTATTGTCCTAACCATTTCACTGGTCTTCACATATTCTCTATTCTGTGGAAAGTACAATCCTGTTTCTTCGTAATTAATCATAATCTTAATGAACTCACAAAGGTTATCTATATGAAGCATACTGCGCTCATTATTGATGTCAGGAAATACTGGTATCTTCTTGGCCATGATAGCTAATCTTGGATAATTACCCTTAGACCCTTTTCCATATATCATAGGCGGTCTTATCACTACTATTTTGAAGTCATCACATTCTAAATGACTGATACCTTCCTCTGCCTGCAATTTACTATCTCCATAGAAGTTACTCGGCGTTGGGACTGTATTCTTATCAATAACACGCTTACTACTGCTACCATCTCCATACACAATTATGCTGCTCATAAAAATGAACTGCTTTACACCTTCTGCCTTGGCCTTCTCAGCAGTTTCAATCGTAAGATCTCTATTCACTTTATAGTAGAGGTCTTCAATCTTAGGATCAGATGAAACATGCGCAATCCCAGCCACATGAAATACAACATCATACTGGGAAAAGTCCTTCTTCTTCCATGATCCATCTTTCATATCAATTGTATCTACTTTGTATTTATCAGGTTGTCTCTTGAGCCAATTCTCAAAAGATGTACCTATGTAACTGTTCTTACCAGTGATTAATATGTTTTTCATTACTTCACTGTCTCCTTGGCTTTAGAATTACTGGTAGCATTAGAACTTGTATTAGTTGCCTTGGCCTTAACAGTCCTACCTTCAACAACACCATCACTTTTCAAAACGCTAAATATGGTCCCAAAGAAGCATCTGACATCCATCAGAAGGCCAATCTTGTCAGCGTACTCTCCATCAAGCCTAGCCTTCACATCAATCTCAAGCTCGTCTCTACCATTAATCTGTGCCCATCCTGTAAGACCAACCGGCACATCATTTGCACCGTACTTATCTCTTTCTTCGATCAAGTCATACTGATTCCAAAGCGCTGGCCTTGGACCAATAATGCTCATCTCACCTTTAAAAATGTTGATGATCTGTGGTAGCTCATCTAAGCTTGTCTTTCTCAGGAACTTGCCTACCTTTGTAATCCACTGATCAGGATTCTCTAGTAGATGTGTTGGCATGTCTTTTGGAGTATCAATTTTCATCGTTCTGAACTTCAATATATGAAAATGACTCTTATAGATCCCGACTCTCTTCTGTTTAAAGAGAACAGGTCCAGGGGAGTCAACCTTAATTGCTATAATGAGTAATAAAAAAACAGGAGATAATATTATAAGTCCGAGTGTCGAAAGTATAATATCTATTAACCTTTTTATTTTTAAGTAGACCATTTTAACTCCTTTATTATAATTTGAATCCTTCAAACACACCAATTCCATTCTCGTCGGTAGGTCTGTCTAAGTATAGAACCTTACTTGGAGCACAATCTAACTGTGTCATTGAAATCACATTTTTATTCATACGTCTAGCTACGTCAACAACAACCTGATACACTTCACCATAGTCCCCATCAATATATATAATAGGTTCATCTTCAAATTCACGTTCTAAAATATCTTCCACATGCTCAGAAATCTTACTCACAGCCTCAAAAGAACGCTTTACAAAGCTTACAGTTTTCTCAAGCAAAACTTGAGATCCTTTGGGTGTTAAAATGTATTTTATCTTATTTCCATTTAATTTTTCAGCCTTCAAAAGACCAACTTTTAGAAATTTCTTTATAAGCAAATTGACCATACCAAGTGAAAGTCCTGTTTCCTTAGAAATAGTTCTTTGCGACACATGGTCGTATTTCTGTATGACCTCTAGTATATTGAGTCCTTCCATATTTGCCCCCATTACATCCGTTCATTTTTTGAACACATATACAGTTTAACAGTTTGTTATGAGCTGTTCAAGCTTTGAACGCATGTATTTTATGACAATTCTATGACACCCTATAACGCACAAAAGCCGTAGATTTCTCTACAGCTTTAAAATGTCTATCAAGTTCTTGGTAATATAGTCAACATCATCAAATGTCATGCCCGGAAAGAGGGGGAGGGAGATTTCCCCATCATACATTTTTTCCGTAACTGGATAATCGCCACGTTTTAAATTGAATGTTTTTTGATAAAAGGGCTGGAGATGGAGGGGAATAAAATGGACTGATGTGCCTATTCCCCTATCGTTTAGGGTCGTGATAGTATCCACCCTATTATGTCGATCTAGGTCTTTTAAGACTATAGGATAGAGATGCCATGCATGGTAGACCTCTTCTGTATCATACTGGATGCGAAGACTGTCAGAATACTTTCCAAGGGCCTGGTTATATCTATTAACCAATTGTTCTCTTTTATCCTGCATTTCATCAAACTTTTCAAATTGAGCTATGCCAAGAGCCGCCTGAAGGTCGGTCATATTATATTTATAGCCTGGTGCATGGACCTCATACTGCCAGCTTCCACCTTTTCATAGCGGTTCCAAGCATTTTGGCTCATGCCATGGAGGGATAAGATTCTTGCCTTGTCGGCAATGACATCATCATTTGTAACAAAGAGCCCCCCTTCACCAGTTGTCAGATTCTTAGTTGCATAAAAACTATAGGCTCCTACATGTCCAAAAGTCCCTGCAAACCGGTCTTGATATTTGGCCCCAATGCCATGGGCTGTGTCTTCAATAACAATTAAATTGTGTTTTTTTGCAATGGCCATAATCTTGTCCATTTCACAAACGCCACCACCAAAGTGGACGGGGATAATAGCCTTTGTGTTTTCTGTTATCGCGGCTTCAATTAAGTCTGGATTTATATTAAAGTCTTCACGAATGTCTACAAAAACAGGCTTGGCACCCACATGGACAATAACATTGGCACTAGAGCAAAATGTATAAGAGGATGTAATAACTTCGTCCCCTTGGCCTATACCATAGGCAACGAGGGCCAGATGTAAAGCCGCAGTGCAGGAATTCACACCAATGGCATGTTTCACACCCAACCACTTGGCCAGTTTATCTTCAAACTCTTTGGTTTTCGGTCCCCTTGACAACCATCCTGAGTTAAGGACTTCAGAAACATATTCGTGTTCCAGTTCTGTTATATATGGTTTTGAAAAGGGAATATGTCGTTCGGTCATGATTGTTGTCCTTTCTTTCTGTCGTGTTCTGGTGGTGCATAGGTTGGCACCAGTTCATTTATTGCTTCTTTTAAGCTTTCAACATTCTCAAGTCCAAGGTTAAAGCGCATGGCTTCTAGCTTTTTTGAAACCCATTCTTCATTTACCCCACTTGGCTTTTCAATGAAAATTTTCTCAAACTTAGTTGAAACAGCCTTGTTTTTGTCAAGTATAAGCTCTTCATAGAGCTTTTCGCCTGGCCTAAGACCTGTGACCTCAATATCCATATCCACCCCTGGTTCAAAACCGCTGAGACGGATCATATTCTCCGCTAAGTCTCTAATCTTAACAGGGTCTCCCATGTCTAAAATAAAGATTTCTCCTTCAAGGGCAAGGGATGTTGATTGTATAACAAGTTTTGCCGCTTCAGGAATGGTCATAAAATATCGAATAATATCATCATGGGTTAGGGTGACTGGACCACCTTCCTCGATTTGTTTTTAAATATTGGAATGACACTGCCATTGCTGCCAAGAACATTCCCAAAGCGCACCGCCGAAAGTTTTGTCGTGCCATTTTTACATTTTGACTGAACAATGAGTTCACAGATTCGCTTGGTAGCCCCATTATATTGGTTGGATTGACTGCCTTGTCTGTGGATATAAGGGTAAAACGGTCTGCCTTATACTTTATAGCGGCTTCCACAACATTTTTTGTTCCAAACACATTATTTTTAACAGCTTCCATAGGATTGAACTCCATCAGAGGCACATGCTTATGGGCCGCAGCATGGAAAACGACATCTGGCTTATAAGATTCAAAAATTTCAAAAATACGGTCTCTGTCACGAACCGATGATATAAAAACATCATAGTCTAGGTCTGGGTGCTTCTTTTTCAGTTCAAGTTCAAGACCATAAACATTGTTTTCATAAATATCTAACATATAAAGTTTTTTAGGCTTAAACATGGCTATTTGACGACAGAGTTCTGATCCGATAGACCCGCCTGCCCCTGTGACAAGAACATTCTTATTTTGAATGACAACAGCTATGGAATCAATGTCCAGTTCCACCTCTTCTCGACCAAGAATGTCTTTAATATCCACTTCTCGAATTTGACTGATGGTGATTTTGCCATCAATGAGTTCATATACCCCTGGTACAATTTTGAGCTTGGCCTCTGTTCGGCTGGCAATATCAATAATTTCTTTAATTTCACTGCGGTTTCTTGAAGGCATAGCAATAATGATTTCTTCCGCCTTATACTTCATGGCCGCCCACTCTATATCTTGACGTCCACCAATGACATTGACACCCGACAATTTTCTTTGTTGTTTCATTTTATCGTCATCAATCACAGCAACGGGATGGTAATTGAGTTCTGGATGATCCTGCATTTCTTTTATAATCATAGATCCGGCTTGCCCTGCTCCAACGATAATAACATTGGTGCATTTTGAAAAACGTTTGAACTGCTTGTTTTTCCATAACCTAGCCAACCTATAACTAAACCTAATCCCTCCCAGAAGCAATATATCTATAAACCAGGTCATAATATAAATACTTCTTGGAAATGCAAGTTCCTTTATTATAATAAAACTCATAGACATGGCTGTGGCAAAGGTTACCGCCTTTACAATTTGAACCAGTTCATTGACCCCTGCATGTTTCCAGAGGCTATTGTACATACCAAATAGGTAAAGGACCATAATTTTAATTAAAATGATAGTGAATATGGATCCATACAACAAATCTAAATAGTCTTTTACAATTTGAGAAAACGAAAAACTCAGTATCAAATCGAAGAAGAAAGGCCAGTATATAAGCTGCATATATAGCGACAGCGTCAAATCCAACGAGCACTGATTGTCTTAAAGCTTTTTTCATAGGAAAACTCACCTTCTATCTTACTTGCTTTCATTCCAGTAATGCTTAAAGAAAACATAAAATACGGAAACCATGAGGCCTAAGACCGCTGCGATGGCCATATTTAAAACTTTTTCTGGTCCGACTGGCTTTTCATTGACTAGAGCTTTGGAATTTATAAGTATTGTTGATTTTCCGATGTCTGCCGATTCCGCTACTCGTGTTTCTTCATAACTTTTTACAAATTGATCATAAGATGATTCTGCACGTTGAACGTCTTTCTGAATGAGTTTTTCTGCATTGCTCTTTTCTGCATACTCTACCTTTAGAGATTCAAGCGACTTGGATAAACTTCCAATTTCACTTTCTATGAGTGATTTTGTCGCGTCAAAAGTGATTTTCAAATTTTGCTTTTTTTTGCTCGAGTGACTGTATTTCTACCTTGGCCCTGTTTAAAAGGCGTTGCAGATCCATATAGTTGTCATTTATGATTTCATTTTCAAGAACAATATCAAGAGCTTCCGTTGACGATGCCCCAGTAGAGTTAACAACCGCTGTGGCTGTGTTGTCTTGGAGGACAGACTGCTTTTGTACAATAAATTGTTCTGAAACATTAAGAAGGCTCTGAACATTTTCCAGTTCATTCTTTTTCAGTTTAATAGAATTAACGACACTAAGTTTGTCCCTTTCATAATTGGTTAAAAGGGCATCCAGTTCAGATTTCAGAGCATTGAGTCGACTAGACTTTGATGCGATTTCTGCTTGAATTTCACTTGTTCCTGGAGACTGGGCCAAAAAATCTTTGTACACTTCAAGAGCCGCATCCAGTTTTTCCTTTTCTTCATCCACTTTTTCTTTTAAAAACTCAGATGACTTTGAAAGGCGCTGGCTGTTCATTTGAGCAATAAAGTCTGTGTATTCTTCAGCTAAAGTGTTTGCAATACGTGCAGACAAGTCAGGATCACCACTTGTCACCGAAATATTTAATAGATTCGTATCATTTATATTAGAAACTGTGATTAAACTCTTTAATCCCCCTGGGGAATATGTTTCACCTAAATCTAGCTTTTCAATCACACGAGTCATCATGTCTGTTGTTAGCATTTGCTCCTTGTAGGTTGTGATGGTCTGGGGAATATTTGCAGACAGAGTGTTGACCAAGTTCTCAACACTTGTTCCGCTACCATCAACGGTCACAGGTTTCGCTGATGCATTAGACACTAATAATATGGTATTGGATTCATAGGTGGGATCCAACATATAAAATGAAACCAACGCCGATAATGCAATACTCATTGCCGTTACCAGGGCAATAACTTTCTTTCCTTTAAGTAGAATCATTATAAGTTCTTTTAACGAAATTTCGTCTTCATAATATGCTTGTTCATTCGTCATGTTTGCCTCCACATTTATGTACGTGCCATTTTTTTCTTTCTGAATCCTTATTATACCAAAGGAAATTCTATCATATACATCAGATTCAATAAATATTTATAGCCAATTTGTCTAAAAAGAGTAATATTTACTAGACTTTACTCCTGCATGCCAGTCAAACCACCCAGAATCGAAAAGATGATCGAGGTGGAATACACCATGCTATCATTGAAGAGAAAGACAGCGCCTACAGCAAGTAAGATAGAAATACAACTAATAGACTGATCTGACTTTAAATTTAATGTTTTGATCGATTTAACCAGTAAAAGAACTCCCAACACAAGAAAACTCACTAGACCGGTCACACCGAAACTATATCCAATAAACAAATAAATATTATGTGGTTTATCAAATGTATGTGTATACCTCCCAAGAAGTTGAACCTTACCAATAAAATCATGGTGGGGAAATAAGAATCCAAAAACATCAGCCCCCTTGCCAACAAGTAATGTGTCTTTAAGCATTGGCAAGCCGCGTGACAATATGTAACCACGTCCTGACGCATAGCCCTCATAACCATCCAGTGCTTTAAATCGCTCAACGGAATCTTTCTCATACAAACGACCATATGTGTCAAATACAGCCAGTCCATTTTCCATATTACCAATATAGAATTGTACATTTCCAAAGAGAAGTTCGAGGGTTCTACCATCTCGCATTTTAAACTTAAAGTGTTCAATGGCTTCATTATCAAAAGTATAATAAGCAGCATCATCTAAATCTTGCTTGAGTTCTAATATTTGATCATTATAGTAAAACTGCAGCTGACCGCTACTGCTTTTGACAATAAAATCATTTTGATCAAAAGAGAATACTACGGATTCTTCACTTACATCAATATCTGTTAAACGACCTTCCGCCTGCGAACTCTTAGCAACTGATTCTAGCTGTGTGAGTTCAGCCTCTATTGAACCCCCACCTATAAGTCCACTGATACCTATGTAAATCAGTACAAATAAGATTAATTGAAATCCAAACACTTTTTTTTGATATTCTATTTGATCCTTTAAGTAGAAAATATAGTCCAGCTATGACAATTGCAGCCGCACAGGCTAAGAGCCCTGCAGAAGATTTTGTGAAGATTAGCATAGCGAAAATTAGCGAGTTCAAGGCAAGGTACTTTTTCGAGTCCATCCACTTAAATGGATAGGTTAACATTAATGGGAGTAACAAGGCTATATATGTCCCAGCATGGTTTGGATTTGCAAAGAATGTTGAAAAACGCTTGGAAAAGGCATCATTGACCTGCACACGTGCACTTCCGGGTGTAATCAAATCCATAAATATAGTGCTTTCAAACAAACTATAGCCCATATAGGCAAGTAAGCCCACTGCAAAAATAATGAGAAATGCAACAGCAAGACCCTTTCCGATTGAGTCAAATAAGTCACTTGACATGTATATTTGGGCATAGAAGAAAATTACAATATAGGACACCCAATGAAAAGTTCCTTCCCCTGCTATATATGTTCCAAATGCACTTATTTCTTTAAACTCCGTCAGAGCAAAGGAAAGAAGAACAAAAAACAAAAGAACAAAAGCCGCTATATTATGAAGCTGCTTGGTTTTTTAATAATTTTCGCCTTTGCTTCGTTGTCTTTTATAAAATCATACAGAATTACAATACCCATAAAAAACGCAACCGCTACAATAAACATACCTTTATAATAGGTCAGAAAATCATAAACAACTGGCTTAATACGAACAACTTCAAGCAAATAATCTGGTCGTTCGATTTTGTGTGTTACTGCAATAAATGGTACAAAAACTGTAACAAGATAAAGGAGTAAGCCCCTGAAATTTGACCACTGTTTTTTTTCATGCATTACATGCCCTCCTCTAAAGATGTCATTTTAACCACATCACCACTTAAAATCCCTAAAGAAGTAATTAGTAACCATCCTGTTGTGATGGATATATCATAAAATAAAAAATGCCACCAAGATTGATACTGCGCTTACAATAATAATATTTTTACGCGCCTTCCACAGAACGCCACCAACCCAAATAAGATAGAGTAACAGACCAACAAAGCCAAACTCAACTAAAAATCCGAGATACTGATTGTGAGGCTTGTCTACAATGAGTTCAGGATTTGCAAATGCATTTAGTTTTGAAACATAGTCCGTCTGAGGAAATGACAATACAAACTGGTCTGGTCCATGGCCTAGGAGTGGTTTATCAAAAATAAGAGGCACACTTCTTGACCAAATATACCCTCTATTAGATCCCCACCTCAAGTTGTTTTCAAAGCCAACAAAATCGGCGTCCACCATATCTGTCACCTTGCCATATGAGTTAATATATTTAACCTGATTATCTATATTAACAAAATTCATAGTATATCTATTATTTATATTAAGAGTAACCACAAAACCAACATCCTTACTCCTTGTGATCTGGTAAGACAAGCCTTCTAAAGTAGGCTCTTGGAAAATCAAACTCATATCTTCTAATTGAGTCACAGAAATCGTGTCGCCGTCTGTTGTATATGGCTTAGGGAGCTCATCTTCACTAAAAAAACGCATAACAAGCTTTTGGTCATTATAATCAATTAGCAAGTCACTCTCTTCTATATATAACCCCTGCAATTTGGTATACGAAGCTCGACTTGACCCCATATCAAATAACCGTCTAGAAAGGACATTATCGGCTAAATTATCACCAGCAACGACTAAGACCATTGTTATAATAAGACCTATCAATATTTGCTTTCTAAATTTATAAACAGATTTCATATTGATAATAAAATATAATAGAAAAGCAATCGCAAGCGCACCCAGCCCCCGCACGTGAATATGACCCCATTAAGCTAATAATCGCTCCAAGTACAGTGAGTGACCATATACCTTTAATGATTTTATTGTCCTTAATAATGCCATATACTGCAAAGGGAATCATCCCCGCTACATATACCCCTACATTATTGGGATTATAGAGTGTCATATAAACTCGGTTCAATTCAAAAGTGAACTTCATACTATCCATTCCATTATTTTTAATATACTCTGCTGGTAGTATGAGTTTTTTCAAAATATCCATTCGAAATGGATCCATACTTAAGGCTTGCATCAGTCCAATTGTAACCATAACAACTGCAGACAGTAAGATGAATCTTGTCACGTGAAGTATTTCTTTTTGACTATTAATCACAGTTTTTAAGTAATAATAATATACATAATAGCTGATCCATGTTGCTGCACCATGCCATCTTTCTGAATACCCCCACCAGACCACTATATCCTGGTCTGCGAGAAATGAGGATAGCACAACAAGGCCTACAAAGGCCAATCCTGCCATGTCAGCCCTCGTAAAGCTAAAGCGCACTTTGCCTATAACCCAACCTGCAATTAAAAAGTGCGATTGCTAGCAAGGCCCCGAAGAAAACCATACGCGCTTTATAAAAATTAAATAAATCACCATTTACAATAACACTTGGCAGTCCTTCAACATTTAAGTCCTTTATGACAACTTGCTTTAGGCGAACCGTCAATGGCATTATAGTTACAAATAAGAATATTGGTATGTATTTTAATATTGTCCACCCATTTTTTTTAAGATCTATTTTCAAGTTGGATCAACTCCCATTTTATTATTTTCCACTCCCAATCATATCATATATTGACAATAGGTTCTATGAAAAGACCGTTTTCCCTAGGGAAAACGGTCCATTTTTTTACTCTACTATAACTGTTGTATTTGCGATCTTATCATTATCCACTGATTTAACTTGTACAATGGCTTTTCCCTTTTGCTTACCAATCAGGTTTTTGCCCTCAATAACAAGTGCTGTAAAGGGACTGCCATCTCTATTTTTATAGCCACTTTTTACTGTGGCATAACCCGAACCACTATATCTTAACATATCGTTTATCAGCTTTAATCTTACTTGATGTCTCGCAATTTCTGAACGTGTTGTGTTTGTCACATTTTCAATTGTCTCAAGTTCTTGAAGAACTTTCTCTTCATAGTCTCGTTCCACCTTTAAAACATCTAACGAAATCAGTTCTTGAATCACCTTGAGCTCATATCCATCTTCAAATGGTTCAGTATAAACGCCACCACCACTCACATCAAAGTCTGGCTCAACGAGCTGACTATCATCAACCTTCAAGAGTATTTCTTCTGGCAAACTTATTCTTGTTACCATAGGCACAACACGCATGTCAATTGAATCTGTCCGACCAGAGTCAACTGTTTTAACCGTTAATGTGAACTCACCCAGTTTGTGTGCTGTGACCATATTGCCTTCAACTGTCGCCACATCTTTATCACTTGATGACCAAATCACATCTTTAATTGCAATGTCTTCTAGAGTTCTTCCATGGAGTGGAAAAGTATATGTTCCACTTTATATGTTTGCCCAATATAGAGACCTGGTCGACCTTCTTTCAGAGGCGGCATACTTTCTTCATCCACTTCGACACGCCCTAAATTAGATGATGACCTAAACTCCCATTCAATACGATTGCCATAATCATCAATTATTTGTAACTTGTTTTTCCCTTTTTCCATTGATGTAAAATATATTCCATCATCCCTGTATTCAACTTGATCACTTGGACCATATTGTACAAAAGCCTTTAACTTGCTCAAGTCTAAACCTTCTGGAACATTAATAAAATCAAGTTTGTACGCCTCACCGACAGATATCCCATATGGCATTTTATTAAAATCCATATTTTTTAGATTCAGTCGACTGGACACCGCTTCACTTAACTTGACTTCTACAGAGGCCACATCTTCATAGCCACTGTCTTTTGTTGTTGCAGTAATTCTTACAACACCATTGCTTACAGCTTTCACTAGACCTTTTTCATCCACTGTGGCCACACGACTATCACTCGTTTTCCAAGAAACAGTTTTGTCCACAATAGGTTTGTCACTGTATCGCGAAAGCAGGTTGGCTGTAAACTGATATTCTGGATTTTCTTCTGTGAGCACAAGATTCGTCTTATCCAGTTGTATACCGCTAATACGCGAATTCACCTGTACGCGTATGGCATCTTTATAACCACTCACTGAATCATAAGCATAAACCGTAGTGGCTCCAACCATTTTCCCTGTCACTTGACCTGATTCTGAAACTTGGACAAAGGCTTGACTAACCGGATTCCACTTTGCATTTTCAACAACCTCATACCCAGGACGCCTAACCAGTGTCAGGTTGACTGTTTCCCCTAGTGCTATAGAGATGTTCTCTCCTTGTTCAATATTCACGGAATCATAAGCACTAATTACATAAACTGTGACAGTGTCTTTTTTATGACCATCAGCCGTTACACCTGTAATAATGCATTCCCCTGGCTTTATTGCCTTAATAAGACCATCTTCATAGATTTCCACAATACCAGGTTTATTCACCTGCCAGTTAATTGTACTATTTATTATATCTTGCCCCGGTGTAGAAGCCACCAGTCTGTATGACAATTTTTTTTCTTGACCCGGCTCCAGTTTAAGGGAGCTTTCATCAATAAGTAACTTAGAAACCGCATTTTTTATGGTTATTCGAATGACTTGCGTTTCGGTTGCATTTCCATTGTAGCCGTATAGGAATACTTCTCCTGCTTTTAATGCTTTTAAAGTCTCACCTTCAAAATCTGTCATTGTCTCTTCAGAACGTACCCATTCGTACCCTTCCTCGAGCGTCATGCTTTCACCCACATACAAAACTTTTTGTGAAAGCGTCTGACCAAAAACAATTGAGCCCAGTCCAATAAACAACACAAACAATAGTCCCGCAATCCTGAATTTCATTCAAATTCCCCTCTCTATCTCTCTATTCTTTCAGATCAACCCCCGAGCTGATCTCATCCACTTTAAACTGTCCCGAATAATCGTAGATATCGTACATGTAAAGTCTCACACTGCCATCACCAATCCCAAAGTCCGTTTTCAAAAGAACCTCAGTATGACTTATAAACTCCACATCTGTTGGATAGAATTTCTTTGTTGAATTGCTGTTTCTATATTCAAATAAATAATTATCTGTATCTTCAAGATCAATTTCTCGTCCAATATCAGTGAGCGTAACCCTAATTGTGTCATCTGATATGTATTTAGCGCTTGAAATGTCAATTTGATCTCTTACATGGTCATTGCCATCGAAATCATCGCTGTCTGATTTGTCAGCATCTCGGCCTAAATAGTCTTCAATTGATCCATTATGTCTTAGTGTGTAATCCTCGTCTTCATCAAGATAATCTGACTTTCTGAGATATAATAGGACACGCGTTGGTTGATTCTCATTCCAATAAACATCATCCACATCAGGGTCATCACGTTCTCCATCAATTCTAAAAGATGCTCGCATAACATCATCCGTAAGTGGCTGAGTGAACATGACTTCTACGGTGCTTCTATCCACCGCCCTCACATCATCTATTTCTGGAATGACCTTATCTATATCTTTTTCAGAGAATGAATCTTCATAGTGTTCCACTCTTGTCCCGCTATATATATCAAAGACATCATCAACTTCTATTCTATAGTCTGTTCTTTCAAGAATTGATCCAAACTTGAGAACAACTTTATTTTCACTTATACCATCTTCATCTTGATACCAATAGACTTTCATTGGATTTTGACTGGATCCACGGTCTAAGTTAAAGAGTCTATAATTATCTTCATCTAGAGCAGTTTTCTCTCCGACCGGTCGACTAAACTCCAGCTCTATGTGGTTCTTATCCACAACTTCGTAATCATCCACTTCAAAGGAATTTAGGGCCGATATATTGGCCTCATATATCAAAGTATCGCCTTCACCTTGATTCATTCTCTGTTCGTAGGTGCTTAACAGGTCTCCCCTGACCTGAAGGGCATAAGACTCATCTTCTATCATTGACAGGGATTTAAACTTTATAAGGACTGTTTTAGAGTCGTTCTGTGAAAGTATTTCTAAATTCTTAAAGTTACCATCTACAAGAGCTTGCCCCTCTGCTCCAAATCGGTACATAAGTGGCATTAAGGCTCTTTCATCAACTGGCTGTGTAAAAGTCACCTTAATTAGCTCAGATGTGATTGGTTCTATAAAGGATATTCTGAAATGGTCTGACTCAATTTTTTCCTTTTCATAGCCTTCAAAATCAGCTTCAAGATCTTCAGTTATATTGTTGTCTTCATCTACAATTTGATTAAATTCTACTTTAAAACTTGCCGGTTCATAAAAAGCATCCTTGGATTCAATGATGACTTTTTCACCATCATGAGCAAGACCTATAATATCTATGGTTTTTTCACCATTTGTAAGTCTTATATCAGCTTTAGAAGGTGCTTGTATAGCCTCATTAAACACCACTCGACTTCTGTTTTAGAAGCTGTTACAGCTGTCTCTATCTTTGTTATAAGTTCATCTTCCTTGATCAAATCATGACGCTTGGCCACGACCATATTGGTGACTTTCTCATCGATCAATCTTTCCACAACCGTACGTTTCGAATTTTTCAGTGGTTGTGTCAAAGCATTGTACATGGCCCGAACGACATCGCCCCGGACATATTGATTGTTGTCTTCAGTTCTTACAGCATACTCAATGTTTTCAACAAGACCTTTAGAATAGGCAAAACTCAAGACGGAATCCCAATCAAAGTCGACATCTGCCTTATACTCCATGGCCTGCAGCAACATGGATAAAAATGCTTTTTCACTGACAAAGCTGTCGGGTCTAAATGTTCCGTCTTCAAATCCAGACACGATACCATTTGCGTGACAATAACCGATGAAAGGCGCATACCACATGTCAGATTCCACATCTTCGAACATGGTCTTATTGTAGGAAGAAACGTTATTTAGGACATCCACTTCTTTGCCTAAAAACTTGACAATAAATGTGGCCGCTTCACTTCTTTTAAGCTGGCCGCCTAAATTAAATCCTTTTCCATCACCTTTTAAGAGTTTTAGGTCTTGTAACACTTCTGCATCATGGATTGTATCACCATATGTAAAAGGAATGCTCATCAGCATTATAAGTAAAATAAGCAGTATACTTATACGTTTTTTCATTTTATCGCCTCCAATAGTCTCATCCCCTAAATTATAACATATCTATACACAAAAATGAGTCCCCAAGGAAAAATACAGGAACTCATTTATACTCAATTATCTTATTGTTAATTACTCCGCTGTTATACGAGCAGTGTTCAGCTCAACAAAGTTTGCAAAGTTTTGAACTTGTAAGTATGCTTGCAATTTCGCATCATTAATATTGTAGTAAGCGGTTTCAAATGCCTTTCGACTTTCACTTAGATCAATAAGGCTAACAAGGCCATTATCGTATTTAAGTTCTGCGATTTCATATGTCCTTTTAGCAAGTTCATAGTCAAGTCGACTAACTTCAATGTTCTTTTCAGCTATCTTTGCATCGTTATACTTTGAATACAGATCCAGCTTAAGGGAACGCTTCATATCTTCAATATCACCATCTAGCTTCATGATTTGATCTTCAAGAAGGTCCATTTCGATAGCGACTTCGCCAAACCCCTTAAAGCGTTGCTTTAATTCCAACTCTTTTTCTTTGATGTCTTTTTCTGTTTCCAGTTGTGCAATTTGATAGGAATTTTCTAGCATGGTCTCAAATAGACTTTCTAAATCAAAGGCATCTAGGTCTAAAGTTGTCATACTCGATTCCACTATATCTATATCAATAAGTGGATCTTGGTCAAGAAATATGTTAATTTCTCTTTGTTTTCTTTCCAGACTATTGGCAGCCTTTAAATAATCTACAAAAGCATTTTGAAAGGTCACTTCGAACTCGTCATACTGTAATTGTGTGATTTGTCCAACTTCTAGCTCTGTCATTTTTGATTCCCGTTTAGACTGCATAAAATCATAATAGTCTTTTTTGCTTCTTAGGTCTTCCTTTAGATTAGAAAATGAGTAGAAAAGCTCTTTCGACTTATAGTTAATTTCTTTTTCTTGACTTAAAATTTCATATAATTTATCTTTGTACTCTTTGCCTTCAGTAAGAGGATCTAACTCTAATTTCTGTTTATCTGAAAAAGTGAATGCATCATCAATATCAAAGTTTTGCTCCAATGATACAGCGATCGCCTTTGCAGTAATATAATCATCTCGTTCTCTTGCTTCTTGTTTTTTTAGAACTTGATATGATACATTGCTTTCTTCTGCCAATGTAATCATTCTATTTAGACCGATGGATGTGATATCTTCAGCATATACTGTTGTTGTAGCTAAGGCACTACAAATGAGAGCTGATGCCAAAGTTAATGGTAGTATTTTCTTCATAATTATTGCACCTCTTTTCTATTCATAAGCCACGCCATAGTCAACATACATATCCAGTTTTATCATGGCTGAAGTTAAGTCTCTTTTTGCATTATTTAGATTCATAAGTGCACTGGCTTGACTTACCATTAGACCATGTACATCTGTCTGCTTTATTAGGCCAAGTTCCAATTGCTTTTCAGCTTGCTTCAACTTTTGTGTTGCATTATTGTATGCTTTTGAATATGATTCGATCATTTTCTTCTTGGCTGCTATATCTCCGATAATATAATTTGCATCTGATCGTAAACTTGCTTCATTTTCTCTTAACTCTGATGTTAGCTTTTCGATTTGATACGTTAAATCCTCGTATTCTGTACCAAACTCATAGCCATCGTATTTTTGATACAAGTCATAGTTGTTCTTGTAAAAATCTAGATCAATACGAAGAGCCTCCAGAACCGGACTGTTTTCTACGGCCTTGTTTGCTATATCACGAATGGACACATTGTCTTTATAATACCGAGACTCGAAGTTTCTATCCATTTCTGTCTCTTCAAGCACATCTAGACCAATCATATTATTTAATGTCATGAGTAGCCCCTGCTCTTGAATCTCTAGCTTTTCAATAGCCAATTTCAATTTGGATAATTCCGTTTGACTGCTAAAAAGATCAAACTCCGAGATTAAACCTTGATCATACATTTTAATGAGTTCATCATGTATGTCAGACCGCACGCCATAAAGCATGTTCTGCGTCTCAATGCCTGATTCCATTTCTAGGATGCCCATATAAAGTTTTGTAACGCCTACAGTGACATTCCCTTTAACCAAATCTACATTGTTTTGAAGTTTAGTCAGTTCTTTTTCCGCCTGATATCCAAGCGTCTCTGCATTTTTTTGCATATCGACTATATATCTCTTCATCCGTTAAATCTGGCTCTTCCAGTCCAAAAGTTAATGCATAAGTTATAAAATCAATGTCCTTAAGCATTTTTTTTAATTTTAGAAGGATTTCTATTATTCATAATACGAACACTTAAGTCTGCAAGTTCTTCCATGAGCTCATCAGATGTCATATCAATATACTTATCGTAATCGTCATCCACATCATAGTACATAATTCGGTATGTTTCATACTTTTCTATCATCCATTGATATTGCTTAGCGCCTTCTTTGGCTTTTCTAACTTGTTCCTCAACAGCAGGTATATTGGCATTGATGTCTCGAATATCTGAACTGTTTTCGATAGCCTGTTCAATAGCTTCATTTAGAGACAACTCTGACCCTATCTCAGCAAAACTCGGAAGGCTTCCAAGAACCAATGCACAAGACAAACCTGTTGCTACTATTTTCTTCAACATACTTTCACCTCGATTCAATTCGACTTAACTATACATATTATACGCTATGATTATGATAATTCTCTGAATGAATCCTTAAACTTTCTAATAAACTCTAATATAAGAACTATTTATCGAACATATATAAATCCATATCTTTATCACTTAAATACTTAATATATGTTCCATATTCCCAAAGCCCTTGTTTGGTACCGCCATCATGCTCTGAAAAAGCACCTGCACCATGGAATATTCCCATGTAAAGATAGCCCTTATAGACATCATTATTTGCATATCTAATACGACCATATCCTGTCACTGTTCCATACCGCATTTGTCCTAAATAGTTGCTGCCATCTTTATAAAAAAGCTGGCCTTGACCATGTGGAAGGCCTTTGTCAAAGCTTCCTTTATAGACATCACCATTTTCAAAGATCATTTCCCCTTGGCCACTTGGCAGATTGTTTTTAAATGTCCCATTATAGGCTTTTCCGCTTAACCAGAAAACCTGACCCTGTTTATAGGTCCCATCATCATTATATGTACCAATAAAGACTGCTTCATCCGAGTAAGTGCTTATTTCTTCATGATTTTCCTCAGTAGAATCCACAACCCTATATATCTTCCCATCTTTCTCAATTTCAATATTCATCGCCTTTAAAATATTGGTGAGTTCCAGATATACACGACCCTCAAATTCTACTGTGTCCACAGCGATAAATTCATCTTCTTTTTCAAAAACCATAAGACCAGTGGTTTCTTCTTCATTTGATAAATAACTTTCGTGATCTATGTTCTCACCAAATGTTAACGGATTTAGAATGCATGCTAAAGCTAGCGCTCCGATTGTTACACTAATAAGCTTTTTGGTTTTATTCATTCTAAGCTTCACCTACCTTTGAGCAGTCATTACACACAATCATCTACTATTGATTCTTATACCGCACAATACTTTTATTACTTGGTCACTACATATAAAAAAAGTGGACCAGCGTCTCCGCCAGCCCACTTTTCTATTGTTTACATCTTACTTTTCAAGTTCGATGTTATCAGATGCTTTGATTACTAGATCAGATGCCTTGTCAAGTACAAGTACTTTAACATATGCACCGTCAACGAATGTAGTATCTTTCAGCTCGTCACCATCATGGCTATCCACAGTGATTTCAGAACCGTTCACGAATACCTTAACAACTTCGTCATCTTCGTTATCAAGACCCTTAACTTCAAATGTGTTTGTAGATTCAGTGAATGTACCGAATTCTAGTTCTTCTACAACGCCTTCGAAGCTTTCAGAGAATGACTTAACGTCATTGTCATCTGGAGTGATTGTTACTTTGAAAGTTTGACCTTCAACAAATGCGTAGAACTCATCGTTGAACTTGATCTTAACTTCGTCAGTATCTAGGATTGATACAGTAGCGCGAGTCGTAGCTGTAGTGTTGATTGTAGTTACTTCGTCAGCCGCTTCTTTACCATTCCAGTTGAAGTCCCAGATTACTGTAGAACCGCTTGTCACTTTGTACTGACCAGCAGGTAGATCTTCATCGTCAAGAATCTTAACTGTAGTACCGTTGATTACAGCGATACCATCAATTGTGTTTCAACGTATGGAGTTGAGTTACCAGGGAATTCGAATGGATCATCCATTTCCTCTGCGTCATTACCTTGTAGGTCTTCTGCAAGAGATTTTTGCTCTAGAGTGTACATTTCGTCAGACTTTAGAGTCACGTCGCTATCGAATGTGATAAGAACGATATTGTCCTCGTCACCGATTTCTACTGTCATGATGTCAACATTATCTTCGTCTTCATCTTCAACGTCGTAGCTACCTTCTTCACCTTCAGCGATGTCTTCGTCATATACAACTTCGATCTGACGATCGTTGATTGCACGAACAACTTCGATTTCAGGCTTAGCGTCGTCATCTGCGTCCCACTTGATTTCGATTTCTTGGCTTGCAGCAGCACGGCCAATGATATCTGTTACATTGTCTTTAAGGTTGAACTTAATTACTTCGTTGTCATCAAATTTGTCGCCAGAAACATATTCTAGTACAGCTTCGTTGTCTTCGTCAGTGTCAAGTTCGAATACTGCAGTGTTGTTTTCGTCACCAGTGATTGAGATAGTACCAGTAACAAGGACGTCTTCGTCATACTCAACGTAGATCTTGTTTACATTTTCTTGGTACGCACCATCATACTCGATGTCGTAATCTTTTGAGTCATAATCTTCATCTACATCAAACTCTTCGTCGCCAGCATCGTAATCTGGAACTAGACCAGCAAGGTCAGCAATCATGTGGAATGAAGTGATTTCGTAAGTCTTATCAGCAGTACCTTCTAGTGAGTGACCATCGAATACGATTACTTTGTCACTATCAGCTAGGTATGTAGCCATAAGCTTAGCAGTAGATGTTGCATCATCTTTATCAGTTACGATAATGTAAGCGCCTGTGTCGTAGTCCATTTTTTCGTCGAACTCAACGCGGATCTTACCTTGGTCTTCGTTATCTACATCTTCAACGTTAGGACGAGTAGTGTCTTGTTCAGTTGAAGTTGCGATGAATGAGTACTCAGAGTTATCAGTTGCGTAACCAGAGAATGTTTCAACGCCGTTTACAGTTAGAGTGTAAGACTCGTTGTCATCCATTCTTCGAAAGTTACGATTACCACTGTAGAAGAATCAACGTCTGTTTCAATCGCACGACCGATTTCGCCGTCTACTGAGTAGTTTGTTGGATCTTCCATAGTTGCTTCAGTTACAGGTTGTGCGAAAGTGATTTTTAGAGTTTCTAGATCTTGAACTTCAACAGATTCAACATATGTTGGAGCGTCAACGATTAGATTGTCTCTATCAGTATCGAAAGATACTTTTTCTTCATCTTCCATTGCATTACCAAAAGTATCAGCAACGTTGTTTACAACTAGCTTGTAGCTTTCTTCCTCATCAAGAGCAGAAACTGTTAGCCAGATTGTTGTTTCTTCGTCATCATTGTCCTTGAACTGAGCGTCAAGTACGTCAAACTCGTCGTCTTTTGCTTCGTAGTTTGAAGTATCAAGTGCAGTTGCAGGATCTAGGTAGTTATCTTCGTCGAAGTTAACTTCTAGCATAGTAAGAGAAAGAGCTCTTACATCGCCATTGTTTAGCTTAGGTTCTTTATCATCTTCGTCGCCACCGTAGAATGTTTCAGATAGCTCACTAGTGATTGCATTAGCAGATGTAGAACCATCTACCATGTTAAGAACTTTAAGAGTGTACTTCTTGTTGTTTGACTGCTCAGAAGTTGTAAGAGTTACCTTACCATAGTAATCTGAATCTTTTTCGTCATTTGTTGCAGTTGAGTCATAAACCTTGTCATCAGCTTCAGCTTTAAGGATTTCTAGACCATCAATTGAGTAGTTAGAAATATCTTCAGCAGTTGCTTTGTCAACGCCATGCTCATCATCGAAGTAGATGATTACTTCAACGTTGTTATCATCAGAAGCGTCTACTTCTTCGATTTTAGGTGCTTTTGTATCGAACTCAGGGTAGAATGTCTTAATTTCTTTAGACATTACAACACCGTCAACGCTCATTACATTTTCAACAGTCATCTTAGCAGCTAGAGACTTAGTGAAGCCTTCAACTGTAACAAATACTGTTTTGTTGTCGTCATCAAGACGTGCGTCAGTTACTGTACCGATCTTGTCAACTGAGTAGTTAGCAATATCTTCAGCAGTTGCACGATCTACAGCCATGTCAAATTCAACTTTAACTAGGTCTGTATCTTCGCCTGTGATTGAATCAACTTCTGGCTTGTCAGAATCTTTAGATACGCCAGTGAAGTTAATTGCAGATTCACCAAGAGTTAGAGTGTAAGCTTTGCCACCCTCCATAGCTGCTGTTTCTAGGTTAACCCAGTCAGAACCAACAACAGTTACGTCTTTGATTTCTAGCTCTGTAGAAGTACCTTTTTCAGTGATTACGTAGTCTGCAGCTTCAGCAGCAGCAGCGTCAACGTCGTCAGCGAAGTAAACTTCAACAGTCATGTTACCAATAGCTTCTACTGTGTCAAGACCAGCAGTTAGATCGCCAGCAGGCTCTTCAGTTGGCTCAAGACGTCCAAGTTCAACACCTAGAGCTACGTCTGAATCCTTCTTAGGAAGGTTTACTGTAGACCACATAGCTTTGAAGCCTTGGCCACGAGTAAGTTCAGAAGCTTCATCAATTTCGATGCCCATATCAGCAGCTTGTGCTACAGAAGCATTGTAATCAGTTACTTCGTAGTCAAGAGCTTTCAGCATGAAAGTTGCAGCCATTTTTGAATCAACAGCTACGCCAGCGCCGAATGAGCCGTCGCCCATACCAGCTGTCCAACCTTGGTAAGCTGCATACCATACGTATGGAGCAAACCAGTCATTTTCGTTTACGTCTGTAAAATCGAATGGGATGCTAAAAGTTGCTGCTTCTTCTTTAACACCATTCATTTCTGCGATCAGAACCATCATTTGCTCACGCGTAAGTTTCTGATCTTCGTTTAGATTGCCGTCTTGGTCGCCAGCGACAAAACCAGCCTCTTTAAGCATTTCGCCTGCAGAGTGGTTGTCAGCGAACGCAACCGGCACGCTGCCTAGTGCAAGTACAAGCACTAGAACGAGAGAAAGAATTCTCTTCATTTTGCAATTCCTCCTTGTTATGTAGTAGGTTTTTTGTGTCGAAGGGAAGATTGTACAATACCAACCGGCCCTCCCTTCAACAAGAGCGGTTGTTGCCTGAACGGTTTAATACCTGCTTAGGCACTTCCCCGATTCTAGACTGATTATATCACCTCATTGAAAGGAGGGTCAATCAGCCACCAGGCTTTGTAACATAACTGTAAATTAGAAACAAAGCTCGCATCAGGGAACACAACAGTCTGTATTATACCCCAAATTCCAGCCAATTTACATTACAGTCACATTACAAACACAATCACATGCGGATGAACTCTGTTCAGCCCGCTATTTTACTATACCACAAGAAGGCTTTTATGTCCTCCCTTTCCAGTAAATTTGTGGATACTGTGGATTATGGGGATAAAAATAAGCTGGAGGTGTACGTTTTATGCACCTCCAGCTTAACGCTTAGCTATTTATATGTCTGTATTCATTCTACTTTCTACATTAAAGATAAAAGCTCAGCCAAATAAATTTATCTATCTAATAGTAACACATTGCTTAAACTCACTTTGTTCCCAACATAAGGGTCTATAAGGATTAGTCACGAATGAACTTCTACCTAACTTAAAAACAATACATCGATTAGATGACATAAATCTATATGTTGTCAAATACACTAATTCAACAACAGCTCAACAGCCTGATTGAGTACCAAGTCCCCTTCACCACTCGCCACATCATCAACAGCTTGATAGAGAGCGTTTCGTGTTTCTTCATCTAATAGGCCAGATTGTGGTAGGTTTTTTATCTTTTGAAATTCTATCACAGCCCCTTGAGTCAGATCATCATATGTCCCTGTTGGGTTGACTGTATAGCCTAAATAAATGAGTCTTTCTTGGGCACCATAAACATTGAGACCCACATCACCGGTACCGCTGACTTCATCTTCTATCATTGGTGCAAAATCAGCATTGGTTTTTAGGTCACCTCTCATTTCATTTAAAATCTCTAGATCAGGTGATATACCCACGCCATTGACCTTGTTGCCATTTGCTGTTAAGTATTCTGCAATTGTTAGTTTGATACCGCCACCATTGCTTAGCTCTGTTACAGACTGCACGGTTCCCTTGCCAAAGGATGTTTGACCAACCACAGTTGCCACTTTGTTATCTTGAAGAGCACCCGCTAAAATTTCCGATGCGCTGGCTGAACCTTCATTAATAAGAACAGCAAGGGGGAGTTTTACAAGAGGGGCATCTTCAGAATTGAATACATTGTCTGAATAGGCCCTGTAGTCCACTTGTACTATAGGTGCGCCCACTTCTAAGAACATATCTGCAATATCAATAACCTGGTCCAGTCGACCGCCTGGGTTGTTTCGGAGGTCAATCACAATACCTTTTACAGAAGCATTGGTCTTGATTTCTTCAAGAGCTTCCCGCACGTCTTTTGCAGAATGTTCATTAAAAGACTTCAGTCTAAAATTAACAATTCCGTCTTCACGCACTTCAAAACTCACTGGGTTAACCTCAATAATTTCTCGAATAATATCCACATCAAATGGCTGTAGAATGCTTTCTCGTTTAATTGTCAGTCTAAGTCTTGTGCCTGGCTCACCACGCATGAGTTTAACAGCTTCTTCTAAAGTATAACCTTGAATGCTATTGCCGTTCACACCAATGATTAAATCGTTGGGTTCAATGTCGGCCCGGTCACCCGGAGTGCCTTCTATTGGGGCGATGACTTTAATGAAGTCTGTCTGGTTATCCTTTGTTACTGTAATGCCTACACCACCAAATGATCCGCCTGCATCTTCATTATATCTTTGATATTCTTCTGGTGAAAAATAGGCACTGTACGGATCAAGTTCATTGAAGACACCTCTAAATGCGCCTTCTATCAGGGTGTCTGTGTCCACTTCATTGACATAGTATTCCTGTATCACTTCTATTATAAGGTCTAAATAATCCAGTCGTTCAGAACCCACTGGTTGTATGGGTAGGGCCGCACTGGTTGTTCCCGTTAGGAGTATTATTATTAGTGCAAGGGGCAAGGCTCTTGAGAATATTTTTTTCATGGTTTCACTCTCTTTCTTTAAAAAGGCGCTGTCATCTCTATAATGTATATCTACCACAAAATCACTTGTCTAATACCTATTAATAATCTTCTCTCTATAGTCATAGGTAATATTGTCCTTAATATGACGTATAAAGGTTTCAAGCATGACTGCCGCTTCCGCACGACTGACTATTTTATTGGGACGGATGCTTCCGTCTTCGTAGCCATCAATAAGGCCAATATCATTGGCCACATAAATGGCGTCCCTTGCCCAGTTTGGTATGTCGGCATCATCTGTGAATTCTGTTGAGTAAGGTGGCGATGGCGCCAAGTGGGTCATGCCCAGGGCACTGACCATAATAGAAATGGCTTCCGCCCGTCTTAGGGTTCTGTTTGGCATAAAGTAGTCACCCTCGCCCACCATAAGACCCTTTTCTTTGACAAATTCGACAAAGGCTAGGTCTGGATCTGCGCTATCAATGTCAAGATAGAGTTCCTCACGGTCTCGCTGTCTATCCCGCCTTATAAGGTCTGCCTGTGTAAAGGGCTCCACGCTGGCAATGGATTTTGTTATAGCCTTTGCAAAATCCTTTCTGTTGACAGCTAGGTCCGGTCCAAAGAAGGAGGTGTCTGCCGAAAATATTTCCAAGCTTGTTAGCAGGTAAATACTGCCTTCGGCCCAGTGACCACCTATATCTCTTATTTTTGAAGTGATGAGACTGGTGGAATCCGTGATAATGTCATTCTTGATATTTTCTTCCCCTTCATTTCGAAGGGCTTCATTAATTGTCCCGTCATCTGCAACAGATGGCAGGTTGTAGGTGTACTGGAGGACGTTTTCGTCATTGGCCACTTTAACATAGTTGCCTCTAAAACTGATGTTTTGAGGGTCTGTCGATGAATACTTAAACTGATTCTTTGTCAGTGAACTCATTTTAAGTGTGACCTGTCCCGTCCAGCGTCCCTCTTCTGAGTCGGCATCTGCCGCAGGCAGAGTGCCTGAAATATCATATAAGAGGACCTGGGTTTCTGATTGACCCCATAGGTGCTCATAGCCCACATAGGAATCACTCGTAATTTCCACCGTGACAACACCGTCATTATTAATTTGATCTCCATTGATAAAGTATTTTCTTTTTGCATAGAGGTTTCCATTGAAATAGTCAACAGCTGGTGTATTATCTATGAGCTGCGACTCATCAAAGAGGTAGCCTCCCAGGGTATAGGTATTGGCCCCCGCTGTGATGGTTTCATCAAGGCTGTCAATATCCGCTTTGTAGGTGGTTTGTTGCATAGATTCATTCACAATTTCCACCACATCAAAGGAAACTGACCGCGACAGGGTCACACCCTCTTCTACATTTTGAAGTTCAAAATCATAATCAAGGGAGTACTCCGTCTCGTCATCACCAGGCTGGTCAGGCACCGATACAGTGCCTGTCAGCTTAATTGGTTTTCCTGTTAGAAAGAACATTTCTTCATATTCAAAGGTGTTGTCATCCATAGTTGGGTCTCCAACCGCACCACCTTCAAAGCCTACAATTTCTGCATATGCATTTCCTTGAAGAACCAGGACAAGGATCATCAGTAGTGTCATGCATTTCATTTGTAATTTACCCATGAGATCCTCCTTACTCCGACTCAACAAATATAACTAGGGCTTTTTCATCATTTCTTAGAACAGATATGTTGTCACCAGGGTTTAAATCATCCACCGTGATCACGTCATTGCCTTTTATAATAATGGCATTTTCATATTCCACATAGGTATCAACAGCATTGCTTCTCCACTCTGCCACTGATGAGAACCAGTCGTTTGAATCTGTCAGCTTAATGCGCTCCCATGTTTCATCCACGCTATCAAGAACGCCCCTTGTTAGGAACATGTCTTCAAGCATTTCTTCAAGTTCACCTGCAATGTCATCAATATCTGTAATATCATCATCAATATTTTGATTTTCAAGAAGCCCCTTATGGTTCATGTTCAGCGCAATCACTGACCTTGAAGCGCCATCTGTATCCTTAAGAACCATGATGCCATAGTAACGCTCGTACTCAAGACCTTCATCATCCTTGCCCTTGTTTTCCGTACGGGCATACTCGTCATGGAAGAAGTTCGACGGCTTAATGGTCTCTGGATCATCAAAGTCTGATATGTCATTAATGACAGTATTCGTGTGGTAGAAGAACCTGTCTGAAGCAGAATCATCCACATCATTCCATTCATTATCATCAATGGTTGACCAGTTTCTAATGGTGAAGTAATTGCCACCAACCGTTTCAATAGCGCCTAGATAAACGCGTTCAAATATATTTTCTGTCTTTGTCATAAGCTTTATAACATTGGCATTGTTCTCGCCTAGGTGGTACTCACTCACAACGAGGACATTGTCCTTCTTCGATAAAAGGGATGGATCAATAAAACGGCTGTCTTTAATAACAATGGTCCCCTTTGTCAGGTTCATATTGATGCGATTTTCAAGTTCCATGCTGCCTAGGGCATCATTAACCTCACGAATGGTTTCGCTATAGACATTTTCGCCACCGTACTTAACAGAAACCTTGGATGCCACTGAGTCTCCATAGGAATCTTCTACAACCACATAAACCGTTTGATCTCTATGGTCTCTCTCTAGGTCACCTAGAACAATGGGGAGGTTGCCCACATATATTTCCGCGCCATCTGAGAGCATGAGTTCCTTGGAATATGTTTCTGTTGTTTCCCAGTCTGAATTTTTCAGGTATCTTGGTTCATACAGGGTAATCGAGCGTTTGGTTTCGTTCACACTGCCAAGCTTGCCCTTAAATACCTGCTGAATCAGTCTTTCAATGCCTTCCACTTCAATTTTAGAAATCTTGTCTGTGTAAATATCGTCAAAGAAGAGTTTGACTGAGTCCCCTTCTTTAATGGCATTCTTGGTAATGGCAATGCCACCCTTTGTGATTGGGATGCCATCTGGAATATCGTAAGTCAGACGCTTTTCACCAATTTCAAAGACCAAACTGGCCGGGAAGACTGCAAAGACGGTACCCATTCTTATTTTGCCGTACTTTGGAATGTAACCTGGATTGTCTACAAAGGTTTCTGAATCAATATTTGTAACATAGCCTTGATTTAAGTCTAGGGTCACATCTTGGCCATACTGGAGATCGTCAAGGTTTGCATAGGTGTCATTTATGGTTATATTCACATATGAAGCCACAGGATATTCATAAATCACATCATCATAGCCAAATACTGTGATGGTGGACTGACCTGTTTCCTCATCTTCTGTAACGTAGCGCACCGTTCCGCTTAGGGACGTTTGCCACAAAGGAATGGCGCTCACATAGACAACGCTGTCATTATTTTTGACAACGAAGGAAATGTCATCCCCAACATCCAGAAGATCTATGCCGCCCACTTGCTTGTCTTTATAAACAATCATGTCGTTTGTAACACCTGAATACAGGTCTGTTTCAACGACAAGGTCAAATGTCTGCCCGTCGAATGTGCGAACACGGTAGCGTTTTGACTGAATGTAGCGGTCCTTCACCCAGTGTTTTTGTTCCTGGGTTTCGTAGATGCTGCCAAAATAGGTTGTCATGTTGCCATCTTGTTCTTCACTGATTCTAATTTTTTCAATAATTGTATTGTCATCAATGGCTTCCACATAAACAACTTCATCATTTTTAACAAAATACTGGATCTCATCACCAACCAAAATGGCATCTGAATTAAAAGGTATGCCGTCTTTGTAAACGACAAAGTCCATTTTTTGATTGGTTGATGTGTTCTTATTGGTTTTTAGGGCTGTGGCTGATCCATCAATATTTCGAATCACCAAACTCCGCTCTTCAAGGGCATAGCCCACTTCTTGAACCGTGTTTTCTTGAACCCCTGTAACAAGACCATAATTCACAGTGATGTTGTTTTGATCATAAAGTTCTTCATAAGCATTGTCTAGAACTTCTACAAATTCGCCCCGTGTCATGGAGCCTCTTGGATTGAAGTTGCCATCATTCCCTGAGTTCATGATCTCCTGACGGAGGAGGGCTTCTATGAGACCCCTATTTTCAGGTGTCACCATAGCATAGTCATTGAAGCCAAAAACTTCTTCAAGGTTTTCAACAATCGGCGCAAGGCCAATGGCACGTCCTGTCCAGACACCAATTTGCTCACGGCTTGCAGGTTGGTCTAAATCTAGATACTCCGTTTGAAGGAGCAGTCCCTGAGCTAAAGCCTGAGCCGCATACTCTTCATAGTATAAGGCGTCAATGGCATCGTCAGAAAGGCCTCCGGTTTGAGGCAGAACAGCATTTTGAACCGCCGCCTCTCCACCTGTTAGTTTGACCAAATACTTCATGGCCTCAAAACCTGTTATTTCTGTTTGAGGGTTGAAACTGGCCTCACCTTGCTTGCTGGTCACGCCAAGGGCCGCCATTTTGTGATGTTTCTTTCAATGGATTGTCTGCAATATCGTCGTACTTGGCGTTTGTAAGGAGTTCCACACCATTGGCATATCCATTTATGGTCTCCATTTCTCCAATGTCAAGAACCGCTGCCCTGAACTCTGGAACGGGAATATCCACATTGATGTCCGCAAAGGCAAATGGCGATACCGCCTGAAGAACCAGCGCAAGTGTTAAAACCCATACTTTAATTTTTCTCATAACCATCACCTCTATCTGTCTGCCATTAACATGTAATATCCCGCTTCATTGATGCGAGCATGTACTTCATCTGTTGTCGTGTTCAGTGTGGCAGGGTAATTCACCCACATTTTCATTTCACTATCATACTTATAAAGCTGTATGGTGCTTTCATCGCTGTTTCTGAGCATGAAAGGATCATAAGGGAGAACAATATCCATATTGCCATTGACTGTATTGAAGTCTTTTTCCTCCCTATTGCTCACAGCTGAGAACTGTATCTTGAAGACGCTGCTGGCCGCTCTTTGTCCTCTTGGAATATCACCTTGAAGAAGACTGCTATAGGCTCCGTCCTCCCAGTTGGCTGTGATTCGTCCATAGGTGTCATAATAGAAATTCATTTCTCTGAAAGTGTCTGTGTTTAAGTTGATTGGCATAAACTGAATTTTCATATCACCGTAGTCCACATAAACAACACTACCAGAATTTTTTACGGGTTCTGAAGGCACAGTGATCATTCTTACCACCGTATCAGGCAGTTCGAACTCTCGAAGGTCAATTTCCAGTTTAACTGGAAGGTCCTCTGCGGCAATATCCACCATGGAATCATTGCCATCAGCAATATGCCTGTAGTCTTCACCAGCTGGCACATCCAGTCCGCCATCCACATCAGGCTCTCCAATGTACTCAACATCTTCAAATTCATCAAAGGTCAGATAGGCAATGTTGGACTGTTCAGATGCTCCAAAGGCATTGACCGCTCTAAGAACAAAGGCTATCTTGTCCCCCTTGCCTGCTCTTTCAAAGCCCGGCAATTTTGTAATTTTATAAGGTTCAATATTGGTTGTTGCCAAGTAGGAGAAGTCTTCATAATCATCATTGATAAGCTTATGAACCGCCTTGTCTCCTATATAGTAGTAAATTTCATAATACTCCACATCTTCCGATGCATAGTCAAAGAGTTTGATAAAGTGATCATCCACCAGTTCTACGTCAAGCCCAATCGGGTCTGATGGCACTGGCTGTGAATACTCAACAGTCGTGTCCCCATCCGAAAGACCTGTATCCGGGTTGATGATGGTTAGAACAAGATCATCCTCTTTATTGAGTTGAGGGGTTGTTACTCTTAAAGTCTGCGAATCCACATATTCAACAGAAGCCGCAAGGGTTCCGTTTTCAATAATGTATCGCTTGTCATCTCTCCATAGACCCACTTCTCCGACTTGGTCCACATCGGAATATTCACTTCTTGTGCCCGAGAATATAACCTGGGCACCGTCCTGGAAACTAGAACCTTTAATGGTAATGACCTGACCGCCCTCAACAGAAAGACGCCCGGCTCTTCCTTCTCCATCTTCATCAAGCACCGTCTCAATTTGCGGATAGGATACAACCTTTAATCCACCTTCGAGAACAGCCTGACCGAAGTCAGCATTTGAACCACAACAGCCTTGTCACCCACAACCATATCCTTAGGTGTTGTGAATTTAATAATTGTGCCGTTGTTTTCAATATCAACGTCCGTGATTGGGATACCACCAACCGTACCGATGACCACTATGGCACCTGCACGGAAGTCCTTACCGGTGATAACAACTTCATGTCCCCCATAAACACTGGTTTCAGCTGGTATAACCGATTCAATGGTCGGCGCTGACAGGGGCTTTCTATAAATGAAGTAGAAGGGCAGGGTTTTGGCGCCATAGTTTGGCCCAATAAGATTATCAAGGGTTGCCGAATTTGCAATACCATTGTCTTCATTTTCAACAAGGACTGGATACTTTTGATCCAGGTCTGTATTCGTGCCGTTTGGCACCGTTACAATGAGGACGTCATAAATGACCCCGTCCACTTCCTTTGTGGTTCTTTCTTGTACCGTTGCTTCTTTGTTGCCTATACGCACTGTCAAGTTTTCACGGAAATCCTGACCCAAAATTTCAATTTCAATGTTGCCATTCACAGCGCCCTCAACCATCCAGTATGTCTGGTCAGGCGAGAGGGTGTTGGCCCCTACCGAATAAATTTTCGGATTGGAGTCCGGATTTGTATAGGTGAATGTTGTTGTTGCCGTCCCGCCGTCCGGATTTGTGATAGTCATTGGAACCGGATCAATGGTGTAGTAGGACGGTGTTGTCACAACGATGTGATTGATATTGTCATACTCAACCTTCGGCGCGTAGCCTCGTTCCACCATGAGACGCTTGTCTTTTATATACATGCGGACATACTCAAAAATTTTATTGGTATAGGTTGAGCCGTCCCCTTCGGTGTATCCGTTTGGTGTATAGTAGGTTGACCCGCTCGTCAGCATTTCCATAGGGAAATAAGCTTCCGTGTCATCGTAGTTGTTGAAGACACGGGTATAGACCTTACCATTTTCCTCAACGGACATGGTGATTGTGTTGGCATCACCATCATAGGAAACCGTCAAGCCACCTTCAAGTTCCACGGTTGTTCTCTTATTGAATATAAGACCAGAGTTTGGCTGTTCTCTAGCAATATCTGTATTATCTATAGCGCCAAAGCGTACGATTGTTTCAATGTCAGACAGTTCCACAATAGAATCATCGTCATTGTCTGTATAACCGTAAATAACAGACCGATAGAACTCGGAACCATAAACGTCTTTAATTTCAACACCCTGCTTACGACCCTTGTTTGGACTAACCGTCGTAATTGTCGGTGCAGAAGCTGTAAAGGTAAAGGGAACCTCATTGGAAACACCCAGGTCATTGTTGACCACTGTCACTTGCACAGTGCCCGCTTCACGTTTTGGTGTTATGACCTTCATGTAGCCTTCAGAGAATTCAACAATTTTGGCTTTTTCTTCACCGAAATATACGGTTGGAAGAACCTTAGATTCTAAATAATAATCAAAATACGGTGTTTGAGAATCTGGCACCTTTGTAATGATATCCACAATCTCGTCACCATCTGTATCCGTTGTGTCATTAATATCTAGGAGGTCATCCCACTTTCCATTTGGATGCAGGTCTTCATAGTCATCACCTGGGTTGTACTCTGAACCGCCCACCTTATTTTCATAAGGTTCAAAATAACGGAACTCAAACCCAAGGATTTCAACGATTTCGCCACCCGTTGACGAACCATCAGCAGGGAGAACCTGTTGAATTTGAGGTGAACTCACCGGAATAATATACTTAAAACCATCCGGAAGGGCATCACTGCCACCATCCTGATTTAATACAATCACTGACACATCAATCTCATCCACACCAAAGAGGTCTATAAGATCCTTCTTATACGGTGGCACACGGATGGTTGCCATATCACCATCAATATTCACAAACGTTTCATCTTCAGGCACTTCCACAGAGTCAATAAATATCTTCATGCCTTCTCTGAAATCGTAACCGTAAACATTAATCACATAACCGCCTTCAGTGGCGCCTTTTTTAGGATCAACCCTTGTAATGACAGGGCTTGAACTCGGCTGAGTGATATAGTAAAATCCATTTTCATCAATTTTTTCAGCGTATTTTGTATCAGGATTGACAACCCGAATGTCCTTGTAGCCCTTACCTGTTGTAAGGCCAGGCACGCGTATTGCCACCTGGAACTTACTCACAACGTCTGTTCTATCCCCTGTGATTTGATTGTTGTCAGGGTCAACAACATAAGGTGTTAAGTAGGTTAGGTCTGTGTCCACACCAATTGTGATCTTTGATCCATCGGGCGCCACAGTGACATCTTGTGTACCGCCTGTATCTTTTGTTGCAATCAATTTCTTGTTGTCATCATCCCATCGAATGGTATAGAGGTTGTCTTTACCATTGGATAGTCTAATATCCCCTTCAAAGTTTTTAGTGAGGGTATAATAGGACAGACCATCTGTTAAGACAATGCTTTCTGCATAATCTGCAATATCTGCATAGTCCACACCTGCAGCATCCTTCTTTGTGAGAATCACATTGTTGTTCATGGCAATATGGAAGGTAGACCCGCCAGAAATGGCCACTGTTGTTACCCCATTGATATAGGTCAGGGTCACATTACCAATTTTCTCGCCATCAGTATCAAAGGCTTCATAGCCTGTGTCTGCACTATTTCTTCTAATGTCATACCACTCATCTTCATTGTTTGTGATACGTGGATTCTTATCTTCATCCCGTCCTAAATAGAAGACCTTGCCGTCGGAGTCCCTTGTGACATAGGTGTTTTCATAAAAAGGAGAGTACAGGGCCTTGCCTGCTTCTGAATATATAACCGGCTCATTGTCCGGTGATGTATAGGCTTCAAAGTCAATGTTGCCTAGAGAGTCGTAAACATACTGGTTGACATCCTTACCATCTAGGTAGACACGAGTACCAATGAGTCTAAGTCCGTCATAGCCTGTTGTTCCTGGTGATGTTGGGTCAGGCTTAAGGAAATTATCACCATCGATTACCACAAGGGTGTCTTCTGTCCCCCGCTTTGGATTAAAGTCTTCGAAAACTGGATCCTGAGCAAAGGTTGTTACATAGGTGAAGTCCTTAACCGCTAGACCACCATTGGGGTTAATAACCTGTAACTGAGTTGTACCTGGTCGACCTGGAGGGGCTATAAATGTTAGAAGGATCTTTTCACCATCTGGTGCGATGTCCTTTGTCAGGTCTGTGATTTCCTCACCGTCAAGGAAGACGCGAACGCCGTCTTGGAAATTGGCCCCTGTAATTGTCACATCCACATCACCTTCTACCGTTGTGATTTGCGGATCAACGGTTTCAATGACGGGCACATCTGTGGTTTGAACAAATGAAATGGTATCTGATTTGATGACAGATGCCCCGAATTCGTCACTTTGACGTCTTGGGTTTGTCACCTGAACATGTTTAATACCACCGTCACCAAGGAGAGCGATGCTTGGAATCTTGATGAGGATTTTAGTACCGACATCATTGTCTTCTGTACCATCCATGATGTTGTTGTCAGCATCAACCACTGTGATTTCAAGCTTGACAGGGTCACCATCTTCATCTCTAAGGACGTATTCATCTACTTCGTTTTCATCCGTTTTGTATTTGATGACACCCAGCACACCATCAACGGTTTCATTTGGGAAGAAACCCAGTTGATATTTTGTGGTGAAAGTGTTGTCATTGTTTTTCTTAATAAGGACTGTCGGGTATCTAACGAAGGCATTACCATCTTCATCGACTTCCTTGTCAACTAGGAACTGGGACCCTTTAACAGCTATAAGCGTGTCCTCTGAGAATTTATTAAAGTCGATTGGGCCATCGCCCACATCAATACTGTAATCTTCAATTTGAATGGTATCCGGTGTAACTTCATCTACCACTGGTGTCAGTGTGGATGGTTCAAATTCGTAGCCATCTTGCAGGGTAACGATTTGACTGAATGTATAGGTTTTGCCAGAAACCGTTTCAGTTACAATCGTTTCAATTTCAATAACCACATCTTTAAATGGATCAGTCAAGGCATCATCAATGGTGTCTGTTAAAACAAGCATACTGTCCGGCAAGCCCTTGCTCACATTGAATGTGCCGTCGGGGTTCTGTACAAAGTAAGTCTCCTTACCAATCTGAACCTTGATGTTTCTAACTGTGGTTGCTGCTTGTCCCTTGTAAGTCATACCTGTTTCATCGTACTCAATCTCAAGGGTCTTGTTGTTGTCCTTTCCACTTGGATTCTGGTCTGGTGCAGTCACCGTTTTAAAGTCGCCACTGCCCTCAAGATCGGGAAGGTTGAGGGTTAAAATATTACGGCCTGATATTTGAACATTTGATCCTGTATCTGGACCTTTTTGCGGGAATATACTCTCTATAGTCGGCTGAAAACCTGAACCAATAACAGTGAACTGGTCCGGATTGCCTTCGCTGTTTAAGATAACCTGCTCTGCAATAATTTCATCATTAACGGTGTTGGTAAGGACAACATAATAACTCCTCAGTTCAAAATCCGGGTCATCCGGCACCTTAACGATTAGTCTATCTTCATCTTCAGGAAGTTCACCGAGTTCCAAGGCAACATACTCAGCCTTGTTGTCTTCGCTAAACTGGTCTGAACCATCAAGCGTTTTCAGGAAATAGGCATCATAATTTTTCGTGTCTACAAAGTTTGGTGCTGTGAAATACACAAAATCTTCTTTAGCCCCTGTATTGGGGAACATAAGTGGTTCTGTAAGGCCTAGGTCTTCCATAAATCTAAAAGAATTGGCATATAAATACTCAACACTGGTTGTATAGCCAGCGGTTGTATCTTGTTTTTCAATAATAATATTTTGGAAACCTTTTTCACCTGGAAGAGGCGGTTCGGTTAGTGTTACAGAAGAATAGTCCGGCGAGAAGTCAACATAGGACTGAGTGCTGTCAATTTGTCGGGACTGTACTCGACCGTACTTAGCCGTAATAGATGACCCACTTGTCACTGTGCCAATCTGGTCCAGGTTGTTACCTGTAATGGTTAGAACGGCATCAGAATTTGTCGGTGTTTCACCATATTTTGAAAGGTTAATGTTTTGCTGGTCAATGGCACTGAGGTTTGGAAATGTTTCCAGCCCCAGGTCAATTTCAGAGGTCCCAATACGCATGGCACCTGCAAGGACTTCAGCATCCTCAGGTTCAAAGGTAAACTTAACGAACGTGTCCTCATCGATCACCTTTTCCCCAATTTCTTCAAAACCGCCCCCTAGGCCGGCTTTTTCAAAACGGATGGTCTTGCCCTGTAAGCCAGAACCTGCAATTTCAACATAAGCCCCAACTGTGTTAAATCCATTGTGCTCTCTTACAAATCGAATGCTGGTCACATCGATTTCATCACCCACAGGCACAGCAAAAGACCAGTCCCTTGGTGAGATTGGCATGATGGTCACTAACATTGCTATGATCATAAATGATGATACAACCCTTTTGAGTCTTTTACGAACTTCCCGCGACTTCATAAAACGCTCTCCTCCGTTTGTTTACTTATCTGCTTGCAAAGTTGAGATGCATAGTTTGACTTATATAAAGTATCGACAAATGACTTGTCCTTCTTCATTACTGTTTTATTACAGTTCTCGATTGATTGGTGTTTAATTTTTACTCAAGACCCCAGATGTTTCATCCCTGACATTTTTTATGCACAAGGGTCTCACTTTACATTTCTATATCTTAATTATACTACCGGCTCACTTCATTTGAGATTAAATATTTATGACACTATAGGGGCTTTTGACGTGCTAAAAACCGCCCCATGACACGGAAAACACATGTCCACTGAGCGGTTTTTTCTTTTATTTTTCAAGGCGGATTCTTCTATAAAGTTTTTCACTTTACAAAATCGATCATGAGGCGGTTTCCGCTATGAATCTTAATGTAATTGGAGGCAAATAGAGGTGTTGAACTTTTGGCCCCAGAAGCACCACTAATATATACATCCGATTCAAGTCTATACTCTTTTTTAACACCATCCCAAGCGTCATCAAGACTTTCTGTAAGTGTTGCCACTGTTTCATAGGAATGTCCTGTGTAACGCTCTGAAATTGCCACAATTTGTCTATGGGCTCTCTTTACTTCATCCTGAGATCCCGTAGCACTTAAACCCGTATAGTAAACTCGAATGCCATTCACTGTAGAAGGACTGTAAATGGTTAAGTTTGTTGCTGTTCGAACGGGAACGATAAAGGTTTCCAGTGTTTTTCTTTCCTTGTCCCCTTCAAGAACTGGTCCTTTAATCCAGTTATGAGTCTTGAGGACTCTTAGGAGAACGGTTAGACCATCTTCAGTTGTGGCTGGTGATTTGACATTCAGTGCTCCATCGGCTAGGCCCGAAAGAACGCCTAAACTGTACAAATAGTTCACGGTCGGTCGTATGGATGAAGGTATACTGGAATAATCCGAATAAGGGGCTGTCAGTGAGGACGTGGGTACAATACCCAGTTTTAGCAGGAGACCTTTGACACTTAAAAAAAGCGTCTCCCTACTGATAACCTGATCGGGTGCAAATTGTATGTCCGTTTTACCCATCATAAGACCAGCTTGATAGGCCTTGCCCACAAGAACATTGTCTGTATCTGTATAGGGTTCCCCTGTTGGTAGGGCATCCACTCCAACGCCCGTGGCTTTTGCATAGGCATAAACTAGAATTTCGGCCAAGTCTTCACGGGTCAATTGGTCTGTGTTCATAGTGGCTTTTAAAAGATCTTCTGGAAAAGCACTTTCCGTTCTAGCCCAGTAGGCTGCATCGTAAGCCCAAGTGGATGGATCCGCAAATCCAAAACCTGTATTTGCAACCAGCAGACCTATAATCATAAACAAGCAAAGGCTCGTTTTTATTTTTCTATTCATATAATCCCCCTTTTTAACGCTTAACTTACTATCTGTGGTCAAATCTTACCACCGGCACACCAAATTTATAGATTCATTTTTTATTTTTATCGGCGTTTTAATGCATTCACTTGAATAAGAAAGTACAGCGTCTACAATCATATACCCTTTTCTCTATTTTATTATTATAACATTCTTAGTTATAGAGGGTAGTCCTTAATTCAGAGGATTGGTAAGGAATTAGGTCACTTTTTTAATCGACTGGATAGCCCACCCAGGCCTCCGTCTATTAAGCTCTGTTTTAGATAAAAAAAGCTCTATTTTAAGATAAAAAACAATTTATTTAAGATAAAAACAATTTATTTAAGATGAAAACGCATTATTTTGCACAAAAAGAAAGAAAGCAGGCCTGGGCAGGGCACTGCATTCTTCGGGGTGCAGAGGATTTCATCCACTGCTTGGATATGTTTGGGTTGTCTTTTGGACAATTGAAGAATATCATATCGATGTGTATTTTCTGTGTCCGTTTGAAATTTTTTTATCCATTTTAACTATTCTTATAATTCGCAATCATCAGAACAAAAGGAAAATAATCACGAAATTATAGTAGATTTTGTAAATATATTTCCAAAACCATTTGCATTTTATAAAAAGTAATGTAAAATAGGTATAACGAACTAGCACATGACGTAAGTTGGGCATGAGAAAAACCCGGTGGGGGCCGAGTTTTTCGAGAGAGCTATGTTCTTTACATTCTCATAGAGGGGGCTATGAGTATAAGGGGGATCTATGAATAAACTGCTAATATGTTGCAGTTCATAGCTGCGGGAGTGGGACGATAACATCCCACAATGTCAAAGCTGCCTGAGTTGTTTCTCTCGCGTTTGACAAGTCTAGTATAAAAAACAAATTTGGATATTTTATGACTGCTTTGTGAACAAAGTGTTAAACCAGATTTATTTATTACTATTTCCTTTATACTATTAAACTTTTATATATTTAACTTTCTTGTATTTAACTTCGTACAAGCATTTAATTTCTTATTTGTATATGATAAAATCATAGTGCTAGAAGAAAAAGGCTAAAAATACGTTTTCGGAAACGGAAACATAATTTTTTTACCCTATATTGTTATTTTATGTCTTAGCACCCACTATATTTCATATTCCGCCTTTCAAATGACATGATTGGCACTTGACATTGCATATCCGGTTTGGGAGAGCCTGATAATATATGGTATTCACTTAGAAAACTTGGAGGTTTTAGCTATGGAAACAAGAAAAAAACACTACAAAGGTAAACACAACTGGCGAAAAGGACACTTGCTGTGTGGTATGCAAATCTGAAGAGAACGTTGTAAACTTCAAAGGCAAAAACATCTGCAAGCACTGCATCGCCGAAGCAATCGCTATGTAACTCGTAACAAGAAGGATATGGACTTTAGAGAGTCTTTCTCTAGGTATAATTCGCTTAAGCAAGAAACTTAAACAAACGACAAAACAAAATCGCTTATCAAAAACGCCGGCCTCGACACCCGGCGTTTTTTCATGTTTTTAAGAGGACAATCTCCCCCTGTTTTCAGATTGGTCAAGTCATCTCTAAACAAGGCGCGGATAAAATCCACTCATTGAGCGTATTCGCATACGTGATTTGAGCGGATTTTATTCTGCAAGGCAGTATAGGGGATATTTGACCTCTTTCTATCAGATTGGTGAATTTTGCGTTAGACAAGGCACGGGACCAGTTCGATTGATGAGCGTACTTGGTTACGTGATTTAATCGAACTGGTCTCAGTAACGCAGTATAAGGGAAATTTCCGACAATCTTCAGTTTGGTCAAATCTTCCCTAGACAAGGCGCGGATAAAATCCGCTCATTGAGCGTATTCGCATACGTGATTTGAGCGGATTTTATTCTGCAACGCAGTATAGGGGATATTTGACCAATCTGAAAAGCCGTGGTTGTAACTAACCAACCACGGCTCTAATACTCTCAAATATTCATTAGAATACACCCAAGTCTTGAAGTTTTATACCAAACCCCGCTCAACGACTTGTTGAACAACAAAGGATGCAACGTGCTCAGCATATGTGCCTGGTCCAAAACCAGCGTCATAGCCAAGTTCTTTTGCAAGTTCATGACTGATTCTTGGACCGCCTGCACAAACGATCACCTTGTCACGAAGACCTTCGGCTTCAAGAAGCTCGATTAGGTTAGACAGGTTTGGAATGTGGACGTCTTTTTGCGTCACAACCTGGGAAACCACAATGGCGTCTGCATTCATTTCAATGGCCTTTGCAACCAATTCTTCATTTGGCACTTGCGACCCCATGTTCAGAGCTTCTACACCCTTATATCTTTCAAGGCCATAGTGTCCATCGAAGCCCTTCATATTCATGATGGCATCTATACCAACGGTATGAGCATCTGTACCTGTACAGGCACCAACGATGGTTATGTCACGATTGATGTTTTCTTTTATATAGTCTTCAACACCATATTTGTCCATAACGTCTGACTCAACCTTAGGCACATGGATAGATGAGTAGTCTACATCATGAGAACACTTGCCGTACATTGTAAAGAAAGTGTAGCCTACGCCAAGGTCTTCTGCATGAACGACAGCTGGCTCTTCAATCCCCATCTTCATGAGAAGCTGACGTGCGGCTTCTTTGGCTTCATCTGTACAAGGTACAGGCAATGTGAATGAAAACTGGATCATGCCGTCATTAAGTGTGTCACCATATGGTTTAACTTTTGTTAGGTCTATTTGCGCTGCCTGAGACATTATCGGTCACCTCCAAGCATAAGATCTACGAATGGATTAAAGTAATTATCGTCTTTTGTCACTGTGCCTTTAAGACCCTTACCACCTTCAAATGGTCTCTTAACGCCAGCGAATTTGCCTTCAATGATTGTGTCAAAAAGACCTTTTTCCTCAATGTCTTTTAGCATGTCAACCGCTTCAACAACAACCTTTTGAGCACGTTTTTGAATCATGCCGTCCTTCTTGAATTCAATTTCATCACCAAGATTTCGCATGTTGTTGAAAATATACTTGGCATTGTCAATAGAAAGTTTTCTATCCTGTAGCAGTGGTGTATGAATGGCTTCAGTTGGCATACCAAGAAGCTGTAGGCTTTGGCCTGTCATAATTGCCACCATATTAAAGAGGGCATCCTGAACATGGCCTTTAAAAATATCACCTGTCATATACTTTGTTGGAGGCATGTACTTAAGTGGGGCATTCGGGAAGATTTCTCTTGCCATTTGTGCCTGTGCCAGCTCCAGTAAGAAACCATTTTCAATATTTGGGTTCATTTCAAAAGCATGTCCCAGACCCATTTGTTCTTCTGGCAGACCTGCCTTAAAGGCAAACTGCTCATTGATGAACTGAGACGCCAGAACCGTATGAGCTTCTTCAACTGCATCGGCCGTTGTCAGATAGTTGTCTTCACCTGTATTGATCATAATGCCTGCATAGCCATTAATCACACGTGAGAAGTACTGGTCAATCAGAGTTCTTTGCATATTGATGTCTCTAAATAGAATGCCGTATAGGGCATCATTGAGCATAATATCAAGACGCTCTACTGCGCCCATAGCCGCGATTTCTGGCATACAAAGACCCGAGCAGTAGTTACATAGTCTGATATATTTTCCGACTTCTTCACCAACTTCATCAAGGGCTTTACGCATAATTCGGAAGTTTTCCTGTGTGGCATAAGTACCACCGAAGCCTTCAGTTGTTGCCCCATAAGGCACATAATCAAGAAGGGACTGTCCCGTTGTACGAATAACAGCAATAATATCTGCCCCTTGTCTTGCAGCCGCTTGTGCTTGAAGGACATCTTCATAAATATTTCCTGTTGCAACGATAACATAAAGATAAGGCTTTGGCCCTTCTCCAATTTCCGTTAACATTCTTTCACGGTCATCGCGGTTCTTTTTAATAAGAGCCACAGCCTTTTCTGCCACTGGCTGAATGGCTTTTTTAACATCTTCCATACTCGCTTGAGCAAGCTCTGTGATATTCAGTTCACCACGTCCAACCATTTCAGCGATTTCTTGAGGCGACTTGCCTGTTTGGATCATAGCATTGCCCATCCAGTAAGAAGCACCCATATTCAAAACGCCTGCATCTGAAATCTGTTCTTGTATTACGTTAGGCAGGGGACGATCAAGATCATCGATGCCATCCACACCCAGCAGACGAAGCACGGCACGCTCCACCGTAACAGTCGTATGCTGATCAATAAATTGCTGCATGTCTTCAGCGATCTTACCAGCTGAAGCGCGGGCCTTTTCTACAAGGCTGAAATCCAGATTTAATTTACTCTGCATATTCTTCCGCCATCCTTTCATTTTCCTATTTCTACGAACCCTGCGTCAAACTTATGCGGGTTTATAACGATTCTTCTCGATTAAATTCATTGAGTATACTGCGTGCGTCTTCTAAAATGTCTTGATCCAGCCCCATAAGATGGGCAATTCGCACGGCATCTTTAGGCACTTCCTGTGGGTTATGAATGACCTTGAGCCGGTAGTCCATAAGATCATGGAGAATATCCATCCCCACTTCAGGATCATCAATTTCATTTTTAAGTTTAGAGAAGTCCACATTCTGCAGGCCGCAAACCTGAAGATGCATGACATCATCAGCATCGGCCAGCCCATCAAAGTGTGTTGTAATAAGGGTAATGGAGCTTCTGGTCTTCAGCTGATTTATAAGTGCTTTGGAAATGGCATAGCCCTCTTTAGGATTCGTCCCTCGGGCCAATTCATCTATGAGTATAAGCCCTTGATGCGAAGAAAGCTCCACAGCCTTAGACACTTTCACGATTTCTCCGCCAAATGTTGATAGGCCAAGATCAACGTCCTGTTCATCACCTATGGATACAAATATAAAGTTTCTGAGGGAGAGACTCATGCTCTCAGCAGGAACAAAGAGTCCCATTTGAGCCAGCCAAACTAGGTTTCCGATCATTTTCAGCGTGACTGTTTTCCCGCCCATATTTGCCCCTGTTATACAGGTAACCCCCTCGTTAACCTGTATGGAGACGGGTTTATAAGCCTTTTCCTCGCGCTTTAGTCTCTCTTCCACGGCAGGATGTCTTCCCTTTTCAATATTCAGATGGAAGATCCTGTTTGATGATGTATCCAGTATTGTCGGCTTAATGCAGTTAAATCCAATGCCGAAATAGCACTTGGCAATGATCAAATCAAATTGACCAATGGCTCCTGTGTTTCGAATAAGGGCATCCACATGATCTTTTAAAGACTCTGATAACATTTCGCGGACCCGATAATTCTCAGCGTCCTCCTCTTGAATCAGTTGTTCTTTTTGAGCTTGAATGGCATCCACTCTCTCATCTTCCCTGATTCTATAGGTGATATTCATGTATGTTTCTGCACTGTAACTCAGATCTTCGCAAGCCTCCAGCGCATGTATCATTTCTTTGTTTTCCTTACTGACAGTGACCTCGCCATTGGGTCTAACTCGAATGCCTAGTTTATCTTCAACTCGAAGGCGTTTCTCTTTTCCAATAAACTTTAATTCATCATCAAGCTTTTTTAATGGCCTTTCTTACGGACGAAAGTTCTTCAGAGTAAGCATCATAAAGGTAAAATGTGTTGATGCCCTGGCTTTCCGGATCAAGTAAAGCTTCCACCTCATTTAACCTTTCAACCTTCAAGGACGCCGGCACATCCCAAACAAGCCCTTCCATGGCTCCGGCAATCTCTCGAATACCAATGGTCAAACTCTTTATTTCGAAAAGTTCTGGAACAGATAAAGCCTCTCCCGATTGAATCCGTTCAAAAGAACCTGATAAATCCTTGAGTTTTTTAAATTGGTTTCGTATTTCAACGAAGGTATAACGGTGGTTTCCGATAAGCCTTGTAACCTCTTCTATTATATTGAGATGCTGTCGAAGATCCTCTTCTTGCCCAATCCGATATGGTTTCATTTCCTTCTTAGCCTTATTGCCATAAGGTGTTTGGGTCTGTATGCGGTCTATTACAAATTTAGCACCGATTTTTTCCATGGCTTCTTTGCTGATAAACATCATACAGGATTCCCTTCCATAACATCAAAGACAGGTGTTGGATCTAAAAATGATTGCAATCTACTTTTAAAATTAACTGGGTCAAAATAGTAGCCCGCAGGGGCATAAGGATTTATGGTCACTGCAAGGAGGTTTATTTCCTCCATGACCACAACCTTTAAGCCTTTTCTTAGAAGAAGTTGCCAGTCCCTTGACTCCACAAAAAGTTTAGTGGCATCTTGAACTATAAAGGTGATATTTTTGAAATGCTTTGATCCGCTTGCCACATCGAACAATGTTTTTGATACCAAAGATCCTGGCACAATCACATATAGGCTCTCTTCACAAAGGGACTCAGCGATTTTCCTGCCCGCGCCCAGTGCTGTTTTAATGGGAATATGCTTAAGCTCTAAGCCCCCATCACCAGCCTGGACAATCTGAATTTCTTTGAGCCCGATGGCCGCTTTGGCCATCATTTTAATATCGGCTTCATATAAGGCAGGCAAACGAAACAGCGATACCCTATGAATACTTTCTTCAATGACTTTATCCATATTACGACTTAAAACAGCGCCAGTTGCTAGCACTGTTGCGTCGCTGATAGCCGGCGAAGCACTACTAACTCTATCTAGGGCGCCATCCACAATCACAAGTTGTGCACCATAGGCCAGCATCCGGTTAGAAACCTCCCGAATGTCTCTATTTGTACAAGGACCTGCAATTTGGATATAACCTGGACTCAAGGCTTTAGCAATCATGATTTTTCCCATAGACGTATGGAAATTTGTCATTTCTAAAATTTCCAATCTCGCGTCAGAACAGTTATAAAGCGCCTCTGCAGTTGCAATCAGAGTGCCTGCATCCACATATATAGCCGGTTTTTGGGTACAGGTCACCACATCTTGGGTCTCGCCATCTCTTCCGATCGATGTGAGTCCAAGAAGGGTTCCACTCTCCATACTCTGATTGATGATTTCATTTAATGTCACTGTTTTCCCAGCATTCTTGGCCATGCCCACAACGGACACAACCTGATGCCGGTTTTCGCGGATCAGGTCAATTAGTTGCATGCGTCCTCCTCAAGACTCGTCTCCCATTTTCATAGGTCTCGCCTTAGACTTATATGATTCAATATACCGGACCACTCAGGCTGTCCTCATATTAAAGATCTTCTTTTGTATATGACTGATTCTAAGGGCCCGGTCATTTCAATTCTTATTCGTGGTGCGATCTCTTTTCACGATCTAGGTTTGCCAGTTCTAAGTTTACCTGATTGCCTTGTAAAAGACCACCAACACCTGTGATTTTATGCTTTTTCTCAGTGCAGTCAGGACAAGTACAGTCTTGCTTATAAGGTGCAGGTTCTGAGTATGTTGTCACAACACCCTCGTAGTTTCTTAGAACCACACGCTCTGGTGACTGGGAAATCACGTACTGAGGCATGACTGGTGTCTTACCGCCACCCCCTGGAGCATCCACAACGAATGTTGGAACAGCATAGCCTGATGTATGGCCACGAAGACCTTCAATGATTTCAATCCCCTTTGACACAGGTGTTCTGAAGTGCTCAATACCCGTTGAAAGGTCACACTGGTAGATGTAGTATGGGCGCACTCTAATTTTCACCAGGTCATGCATAAGGTGACGCATGATGTGGGTACAATCATTGATGCCGCGTAGCAGAACCGACTGGTTGCCCAGTGGCACACCTGCATCCGCAAGCATTTCACAGGCTTTTTTCGACTCTGGCGTGATTTCTTTTGAGTGGTTAAAGTGTGTGTTTAACCAGATTGGGTGGTACTTTTTAAGCATGCCAACAAAATCTTCTGTGATACGTTGA
>LQAJ01000094.1_pt1 | contig 59352 bp, 57 predicted proteins | sample 1535811 | NCBI WGS metagenome assembly LQAJ01 (sample SAMN04331587, study PRJNA305678) | bioreactor metagenome | isolation source: bioreactor_6 inoculated with Wadden Sea sediment 2nd replicate of a... | place: Germany: Wadden Sea, Janssand Flat
GGGTATAGTACTCGATCATATATTTTGAATACTGACTGTGGAGGTTCTTTGTGAAAAGTGAAAAGATATCAGGCGTGATGGTTCTCGAGATCGAGACTCCGACCCTCAATGCCGGGAATGTAAAAGATTTCAAACATCTGATACAGCCCTTCCTTGAGAGTGAGGAGCATGTACTGCTTGACCTTTCACAGCTTACCTTTGTAGACAGTTCTGGTCTTGGAGCATTCCTGTTCTGTCTCAAACGGCTCAATCAGAAGGGCGGAGACCTCCGTCTGTGCAACATCACCAAACCGGTTCGGGTCCTCTTCGAACTGGTACGCCTGCACAAGGTCATTGATGTCTTCGGTTCCCGGGAAGAGGCCCTCGCCTCCTATACCGAGTAGAACGCACCGAGCCCCCGTGCTCTAACCCCATCGCCCGGTATGAATGCACGGATACAGGAGTCTCATACCTCACTGGACCGTGAGCAACACGTTCTGATGGAGATTCTGATCGGTCACCTGCGACAGCAGGTGCGCAGACTGTTTTGACAGTATGCTGACTGCTTTTTATTAGATGAACCACTTGCAGGTATGCTATACTTCATACTATGAAAAAATCCATAAGCTTATTCGTCTTCATCGATGCACTGGGTTGGGAGATACTGAAAGAGAGTACCTTCCTCGATGATGTGCTGGTTCAGAAAGCCCCTATCGGCACGATCTTCGGCTACAGTGCGACCTGCGATCCCACCATCCTGACAGGACTGCTTCCACGGGACCATGACCACTTCTCCTTCTATGCCTATGACCCTGAGCACTCACCATTCAGGAACGATCTCTTCATACAGCTGATGCGTCTGGTACCAAAGGCCCTCTCAAGCAGGAATCGGGTACGGAATGTCGCAGGAAGGATCATCAAACGGAAACTGGCATATACCGGATACTTCAATATATACAATATGCCGTTCAGGCTTATGAGGTACTTCGACTATACCGAGAAGAAGGATCTCTACCAGCCGGAGGATCAATAGTGGCGCCGCCACCATCATGGATTACCTGAGAGATCAGCAGATACCCTTCTACCTCTCTGACTGGAGAGCCTCTGAACAGAACAATCTCAGTAGCCTCAAGCAAGCGCTCACCGACTCCGGTACCGACCTTGCATACGGATACCTCTACCTTGCCGCCATGGATGCGACCCTCCATGCACAGGGGTTCCCCCATCAGGAGGTGACTGATAAGATCGCCTGGTACGAGAACGAGCTTCGAGAGGTCCTGGAAGTCGCACAGGCTGAATACGAAGATGTACGGATGTTCATCTTCTCCGATCACGGCATGACCAATATAACAGGGACCTTCGATCTGAGAAGCCTCATAGAGAAGACCTCTCTGGTCTTCGGAAAAGACTATGCAGCGGTCTATGACTCGACGATGGCACGATTCTGGTTCCTGAACGATACCGCTGAAGAACCGATACGTGATGTGCTGAAACAGGTGAGCTGCGGGACGATCCTCTCACAGCAGACCCTGCACTCCTGGGGTGCTGACTTTGCGAACAACCGCTACGGGGACCTCATGTTCCTGCTGGATCCGGGAGTGCTGCTGATCCCCAGTCATATGGGAGAACGACCGCTTGCAGGCATGCACGGCTATGATCCCCATGACAAGGACTCTGTAGCCTCCTTCTCCACGAACACCCATCTCCAGAACCTTCCCGAGCGTCTTGATGATCTCTACGGCCTGATGAAAGAAGAGGCTGATCGAAATGCCGCGCTGAACAGCGGGAGGGAGTGATGAGCGACAGGCAGACTGCGGTGATCCTTCGTTCCCACAATGACATGCCGCTGATCTCTCACACACTGGCCATGCTCGCCCGACAGAACCGCCCCTTTCATCTGATCGCCCTCGATAATGAATCGACAGACGGGACCCTCGAAGAGATCCGTAAGTATACCGATCATATCGTCACCATCCCTGCAGGGACCTACGTCCCGGGTCCAGTCCTGAACCGGGGTATCGAAGAGGCTGCAGGATACGACAGCCGGATCGTCTTCATCAACTCCGACTGTACCCCGAAAGATGAACGATGGCTGGAGCGAATGCTCTCCGGTTTCACAGGACCTTCAGTCGCAGCGGTGTTCGGCAGGCAGCTCCCGCGCCCTGACTGCACCCCCCTGTTCGCCAAGGATACTGAAGACACCTATGGAGACGGGTCCAAGCAGCAGTACTGGAAACACTGCTTCTCCATGGCCTCTTCTGCGATAGAGAGAAGCTGCTGGGAAGAGAGCCCGTTCCGGGCTGACATCCAGTACTCGGAGGATATTGACTGGACCTGGAGAGCTCGAGAGCGGGGATGGCAGATCGTCTATGCCAAAGACTCCATGGTCTATCATTCGCATAACTACTCATGGAAGGCGTTCAGAAAGCGTCATTACGGAGAGGGGAAGGCAGAGGCTGCGATCTTCCCCTGGAGCTTCTGGGAGAAGACCTTCATACGCTACTCCCTGCTCCCCTACGGCAGACAGGTGCTGTCTGACTGGAAGTTCGCCGCCCGGTCACACTCCGCAGCGACGATACTCTATTCCCCCTATATACGGATGGCTCAGCTCATAGGAAGAAGGGCAGGATTCCTCTCAGGACTGAGAGAAGCCAGAAAGGACACAACAGCATGATATGGTATACACAAGAGGGGTCTGAGGCTTTCAATCAGATGATCCATGAGACCCTGCAGAAGCTCTCAGAAGAGGTGAAGCAGGCGGTCGGTCCGGCATTCGAGGCGCTGGTGTTATCAGGGGGGTATGGCAGAGAGGAGGGGGCCTGTGTCATCAGAGAGGGCAGAGAGTCTCTCTACAACGACCTTGACCTGTTCTTGATCACCCGCTCACCCTACAGGATCACTCCTGCAGTACGGGAGGTACAGAAGACCTATGAACATCTGCTGAAGGTCGATGTCGATATCGGAGCACCGCTGACGATCTCAGACCTCCACCGGCTGCCGCATGAGCTGATGTGGCAGGATCTGCTCTACGGTCATGTGGTACTCTCGGGACCTGAAGATGTGATCACCGGGAACTGCCCCGAAGCGCTCACAGGAGCTCTGCCGCAGGTAGAAGCGATCAGACTGCTGCTCAACAGAGGTTCAGGCCTGCTTCAGGCTATCAGAGAAGCTCATGCACTCTCTGATCCTGCACATCAGCTCCCCGACCCGGATTTCATCCGACGCAACATGCAGAAAGCAGCACTGGCCTTCGGTGACGGGCTCTGTATCGTCCACGGGACCTATACCGTCCACCTTCCCGACCGTCTCGATCGGCTGCAGTCGATCATGGACCGTATTCCCACGGTCATCGCCCAGAGGGTCCATGATCTCTACCGGGATGCGATCGTGTTCAAGCAGCGCCCCGATTCCTTCGACACGACCGGCCCATCCCTGCAGGACCTGCTCGATCAGGCAGAGCTCTGGGTAGAGCTGTTCCTCTATGTCGAAGAGGTCCGCACCGGTAGCAGGTTCGCCACGGCTCAGAGCTACAGGGATGACAAAAGGATCCGCGAGCGTGCGCAGCATAGCGGAAGGAGACTCCTGAGAAACCTGATACACAATGCCCGACGCAGCAGGGTCTCACTGCGGTATCCGCGGGAGGAGCTGTACCGGGACCTCACAATACTGCTTTCACAGCCGAAGCCCCATGAACCCTCCTGGCAGCAGCAGACACAGACCTTCCTCCATACCTGGAATCGATACAACTGACAGCAGCCCTCTATCTACATCCGGTTCCTGTCTGAGAACAGTCTGATCAGATACTTGCCCACCAGCACGGCATTGTAGCGAAAGGTATCATGCACACTGTAGAAGATATCGGTAGCATAGAGCATCTGTTCATCGGGATACTCACGATAGAGGACATCAGCCTCGGCGATCAGCCTATGCTGCTCGAGAGGTAGAGCTCCCTCCAGGACTCGGTCAGACTCTCGACCTCCCGGGCCGTCCTCGGCTGCAATCCGCAGAAACGGGCCTTCCCCCTGATGACCCCCATCAGACCGGGCAGGAACAGAAAGAGGAAATGGTTGATCAGACGGCCCTTGATCGACTGCCGTGTCTTGAAGGTACTCAACCGTACCGTCTTCAGAGGCTGATCAGGGATCTGCTGCTGGGGCAGGCGCACATACTCGGTCGTCTCCAGCGCATACCCTCTCGAAAGTTTGCAGTAGATGAACGTCACTGCCGTGACCGGCAGGAACAGTAGATACAGCAGGAGTGCGACGAACCTTGACAGGAACGGTGCAGCCGGTGCGCTCTCCGCCAGAGGTGAAGCTGCAGCGGTATCGGTCAGGAAGATATCATCGGTTGCCGCATAGACCGTCCCGAGGGGCACATGATAGATCTGGTTCTTATGGATGACAGACTCTTTGACATCAAGCTGCTTACCGATGTAGCTGTAGTCGAAGAGGGAGGATTCAGTGATGAAACTCTCATCATCTACCACACATCCCCTGCCCAGCTGAGCATACGGGCCGATGATGTCATGATCTCCCAGTTTCGTCTGCTGATCGATGTATACCGGAGGTACCAGAGTGGTCGTCTTCGGGACCTTCACCCCGGGTCCCAGCCATATGCCGTTTCTGACTTCATGGCCGATGATGATCAAGCCTTCGAACTGCTTGTCCAGAGCAAGTCTGCATGAGTGCAGATACTCCTGACCGGTACGGACTGAGAGCATAGGGACTTGGCGCTTCCGTTCCATGGGCGAGATCGGATCCTGTGAGACCAGATCGAAACGCAGTACGGTGGCTTTATCGGTCACCGCCCACTGCAGACATCTGCCCTCCTCATCGGTGAGACCGAGCATCTCTTCAGAGGAGAACAGATCATCGGGCAGCTGAGGCAGGACCAGACCGTTCCCGAAGAGGAACAGCTCATCATCTGCAATGAAGGGTGCCTGATGCATCCGCTCAAGCAGATGCTTCTGTGCCTTGAGCAGGATGTAGGAGATCTTCACCCCCCAGCGTTCTCCATCACCGAGCAGCCGTTCGATCTCATCAGCATAATCGTACAGAAAGATATGGATATCACGGCAGCCCTTTCGCTCGAGTGCTTCGAGCGTATGCTGGATGATCGGTTTTCCCATGATGAGAAAGAAGCAGGGGGCTTTGAGCAGCCCTCCCTGTGCTGGGATCTTCGGGATGCGGCTGAGATCGAGTATCACCTTCATGACGGACTTCCTTTACGTTGTGCTGTATGTACTCTTCGCAGGAACACCAGGTTACCGATCAGATAGCGTTTCCACATCCTGCGCGGTTCCTGTATCAGACGCCAGACCCACTCGAAGCCGATGGCCCGCAGCCATCGGGGGGCTCTGGGGATGTTGCCGGAGTAGAAATCGAAGAGACCTCCGACCCCCATGGCAGCAGCTACCGGCAGGCGGTCTCTGACCGACCTGATCCAGAGTTCCTGCCTGGGTACTCCGAGAGCGACCAGCAGAAGATCCGCACCGCTATGCTGAATATCTGCAAGGACCGCATCAAGCTCGGTCTCTTTGAAGAACCCATCATGCACTCCCGCTATCACCCCTGGTCCGATCTCCTGTCCCACCCAGTCGCGTACCTTCTCTGCCGTCCCCGGGGCGGCCCCGAGCAGATAGATCCTCTTCTGCTCGTCCTGCATCCTTCTGCACAGCAGGGGGAACATGTCAGTGCCGTTGACATTGTCAGCGATCTGTACCCCCATGATCCTTCCCGCCTTCCTGATCCCGCTCCCGTCGGCATACACGGCCTTCGAACTCTGCAGGATCCTGCGGTACACCTCATCGTTCGCCGATACGTTGATGCAGTGAGCATTCACGAAATGCAGCTCACAGGCAGGCCCTTCATGAGGAAACGTACAGGAGCTGATCTGTTCGAGCGCCTGCTCCATCGTCACATTCTGTATGGGCACATCCAGGAGGGTGAAGAGTTCTTCGCTCATGTCAGTAGGCTCCTCTTCCGGTCAGTACCGCCGGGACGGTCTTGAACAGCAGTTTTATATCCAACCAGACACTATGACTCTCGATATAGAGCACATCCAGTTTGACCTGATCCTCGAATCCGATATCGGACCTGCCTGAGACCTGCCAGATACCGGTCAATCCCGGTGTCACCTCAAGTCTTCTCCTGTCCTCCTGGGTATAGAGGGCAACCTCTCTCGGCAGCGGTGGACGGGGGCCGACCAGAGACATATCACCCTTGAGCACACACCACAGCTGAGGCAGTTCATCGATACTGAACCTTCTGATGAACCTGCCGATCTTCGTGACCCGCGGGTCATGCTTCATCTTGAACAGGACCTTCCCGTCACTCTCGTTCTGGCTGAGCAGCTGATCCTTCAACTTATCGGCATCGGCCACCATCGACCGGAACTTGGGGAACTGGAACTCCCTGCCCTGTTTTCCCACCCGTGTCTGAAAGTAGAACACGTTGCCTCCATCAGTGAGTTTGATGAGCAGACTGACGACAAGGATCAGGGGTGAGAGCAGCAGCAGAGCTACGAGCGTGGCCGCTATATCGATCGTGCGTTTGATGAACAGGGTGCTCTTTACGACGGTCTTCCAGAGGACCCTCTTATACTGCATGGACCGTCTGGCCCGCTTGCTGTGGGAGAATCGATCAAGCAGTTCGTCGATCTGAGCTTCGCGGCTGCGTTCCTCTGCACCCTGCGCCTGTTCGACCATGCGTTTGATGTATCGTGAGAGACCGGGAACCGAGTCCTTCGGAGTCTCACTGTAATGGATCACCAGATCTGCCTGATCCCTCTGGGGATACAGATACTGCTGCAGATGCTGCTGATACTGCCCGCTGAGCTCTTCAGCCTCCTGCTGATCGAGCTGCTGTTCTTCCATGCGCTGAAGCATGGCAAGATGCTCTTCCACCTCAACGACAGCTGCTTTGAGCGGGTCAGTCTCTATGAACATGGCAATACGATGAGAAACCTCGGGCAGCTGTATCAGCAGTGAGGTCTTCCCGTACACGATACAGAACGGCCTGACAGAGAGCCCTTCGATCACTGCGAGGGAGAGCTTCTGTGCATCATAGGACTGTGGAGAGAGCGCATACAGGGCATCCTCCTGCCGGAAGTCCTCAGTCGAGACGAGCCGCACCTGATCAGCAGAGAGCTGCTGCTGGAGACCTTGTGCATAATTGCTCGCATCATCCTGAGAGAGGGATGTGATCTGAATCAGACAGTGGTTCATTTCGATGCACTCCTCTCAAGGGTCTGTGTGAAGACCTCGATCGTCGATTGGACGGTCTTCTCCCAGGAGAACTCCGAAGCCCAGGAGATACTCTCTGTGATCAGCCGCTCTCGAGCAGGAGCATCAGCGAGGACCTGTTCGATGGCATCGGAGATCTGCTGCACATCAAGCGGGTCGAACAGCGGCGTGTGTGAGCCGCTGACTTCAGGGAGTGAGGCAGCATGTGATGAGATGACCGGAGTACCGCAGGCCATGGCCTCAAGCACCGGCAGACCGAACCCTTCAAAACGAGAGGGCAGGACGAACAGATCGGCACCGCGATAGAAATCTGCCACATCCTCGGCATCGATGAATCCCGGGAAGAAGATATCATCAGTGAACTCACTGGCCCGGGCAGCTGCGAAGATCTCCTCAGACCGTTCCTTTGCCGGTCCCGGCAGGACCAGAGAGTACTTCAGTCCGGTCTTCCTGCGAAAGGCATCATATGCGAGGATCAGGTTGACATGATTCTTACCCGGATGCTCCAGACGCGATATGTAGAGGATATAGGGGGCAGAGAAGCCGTACTTCGCCGTCAGCAGCTGCTGTGCCCGTTGAGGGTCTGCGGGAAAGAACCGCTTGGCATCTGCTGCAAGATGGATCACCGATACCCGCTGTTCAGGGACCTTCGAGAAGTTCACGATGTCATGCTTGGAAAAGCTGCTGACCGTTATGATATGGTCGAGACGTCGGATGAGTCTCGGCAGCATCTGGCGGTTGAACACCGCATGCTTGAAGTCATACTTCTCAGGTATATGCAGGGAGGCGAGGTCGTGTACCGTACCCACAGAGGGGCAGGGTGCTTTCCCTGTCAGACGTCTGTTCGCTGCAGGCAGGAACAACAGGTCATAGGAGCGCTCTGTGCAGATCTGCGGCAGCTTGCGCTGATTCCAGATATAGTTCCTGATGGGGGACTCGTCTGCTCCCTCTACCGGATAGAATCCGATGCGGGAGGTATGCTGCAGATAGTGGTCAGCATCACTCTTCGGCCCGATGAGTTCGAAGGAGAACTCATCATAGGCATCAAAGCGGTTGATCAGTTCGAACATATAGCTTCCTATCCCAGAACGTCCTCCGTCAGTGCCGAAACTCGGTATTCCCACTCGTATCATGTGCTTCCCTCCAATAGGTTCTCAAGTCGATCTATGTATGCGGTAAAATCGAAATGTTCATGGACGCTCTTCCATCCAGCCTCACCCATCACCCGGCAGAGGGCCGGATCAGAAGTGAGTCGGGTGATCTTCTCTGCCATCATGGTGGTATCGGCTGCAGGGACCAAATACCCGGTGACGCGGTCTTTCAGCCAGTCCGGGATGCCTCCCACCGCAAAACCGATCACCGGCCGCTTACGCAGCATAGCCTCGAGCCCGACCATGCCGAACGGTTCAGGCCATCGTGACGGTACGACCGAACACATGGCCTGATCATACATCTCGATCAGCTGCTCGTGGTCTACCCATCCATGGAATACCACCCGATCCTTCAGCGGTCCATCGAAGACCCGCTCCTTCAGCATGCCTTCATCGTTCCCGGTCCCCACGATATCGAGGGAGATCTCAGGGCTGCACTTCTGCAGGGCATCCAGCAGCAGATCCACCCCCTTGCCTCGGATCAGCTGTCCGACATAGAGGATACGTTTCGTCTGCTGTACCGCAGTGACCCGGGTATCGGTGAACATGACAGCCGGCGGCAGAAGAGCGATCTGCTGCGGGGAGAACCCGTTGAGTACCAGCTGATCGACCATATACCGGCTTCCGGCAATAAGAAGGTCCAGGGACCTGTGTTCTTTCATGCGGTTACGGTGTCTTCTGATCGATGCATAGTGAAAAGACCCTGAAGGGCCCCGTTCAAGAAACGCAAGATCAGCATAGCAGATCAATCCTGCTGCATGACGGCAGATATGACGGTTGTGTACGTAATACTTGTGTCTTCTCGGACAGTACAGATCATGATCGTGCACCATACGCACGGTACGCAGGGTCTCCCCTGCACAGAGCAGCTCACCGGCTGAATCGATCTTATGGGCATAGATCACCTGAGGCCTGATCTTCTCGACGAGTTCCTTGATGCTGTGTCCCTGCTCTCTTGAACTCACCGTCACACAGACATCAGTGAAGAGCTCCACCCCTCTGTCAGAGAGGCGCTCACAGAACAGATGGCATGCATGCCCCCGTTCAGAGAGTCCCCGTATCGCCAGCAGGATGTTCTGTTCGACTCCGCCCCATAAGCCGCCTATCTCATTTACGAACAGTATCTTCATATATCTCCCTGTAGAGTTCCACCAGTGTGTCAGTGATCATATCCCAGCTGTAGGTACTCGTAGCCTCGTCGAACCCTGCTTTCGCATACCGCTCCCGTACCTTCTCATCCAGCGCCAGCGCAAGGATCGCCTCTTTCACACTCTCAGAGAATCGTGCCGGCGCTTCAGGGTCGAACAGCAGCCCGTTCTTCCCATGTTCTATGATGTAGGGAAGCCCTCCCCGTTTTGCTGCAGCTACCGGCAGACCGGAAGCCCAGGCTTCGAGGACGACCATACCGAACGGTTCGTGCAGAGAGGGAAGGACGAAACAGTCTGCAGCCTTATAGGCATTGATCAGATCAGGACTCTCATAGGGGATGCCGGGGATGATGGTGATCCTGTCCTCGAGTTTCTGGATAGCGATCTCCTTGAGCACCTCCTCATAGTACTGATTGCTGGTGACATTACCGATACACAGCAGATGCACATCGGGTGCTTTGTCAAGGATGTCGGGGAGCTGGCGCACGAGCGAGAGCTGATTCTTCTGAGGATCGATACGTGCGACGTTGAGGATCAGGAACCGGTCTTCCGGGATCTTATAGAGCGTTCTGAACCAGGTGCCGTCACCCTGTGCGAACCGCTTGAGATCGACACCATTGGGCAGATACTTCACCCGTTTCTTCGGATACTTCCGTGATATTGCCGTATACTCATCCCTGCCTACACAGATGATCGCAGCCGCGTCCTCGAGGACTTTCCGTGACCCATAGAGGAATCCCAGGATCTTCCCCCATTCGAACGTCCCTTTCGTCGGTTCGGTCCAGGTGTCACTCTCACCCTTGGGCACGGTGAGCTTCCCCCCGTGCAGAGAGATCACATACGGGATCTTATGTCGTCTGGCTGCATATCGCCCGATGCTGCCCAGTCGCTTCCCGGTGTTCAGATGGATGATATCGACATCGCGTTCACGACTCAGAGCCCGAAGCAGGGAAAAGGAGAAGAGGTTCCCCGCCTTCTGATCCAGCTGCTCCTTCGCCTGCGGCGATAATCCCAGATAGGGATAGAAATAGGGGAATCGGCGGATACGGATACCCCGGTACACCTCTTCGGGTGTTTCGCACAGGGCTGTGGTGGTCATGATCTCTGCTGTGATCCCCCGCTCCTGAAGCCGGGAAGAAGTCTCTGTGATGAATGTCTCCGAACCACCCCACTGATCAACGACGAATCGCCTTGGAATCTGTATTATCTTCATGCTGTCCCTCACTCTTCCGAGTTCAGTATAGCCTATAAGGTGTATACGGGCAAATAGATTCAGAGTTCCAGGAGATCTGTACAGGGACTGCCCTGAAAGGACAGAGTACAGGATGCTGTTCACAGCCTGAATATGATGCTGGTGGTATGAAAAAGGTTTGACATTGGAGATAAAATACATAAGACTGAGACGTAGAACACCAAGAATCTTCCTGCAGATCACGTTCGGGGGTTGTATGAACATCAGGATTATTACTATTATCAGTGACGAGAATATCAACAGTCAGTTGATAGCACTCTTTGATCGAATGAACATCGCCGTGACCAGTGCAGAGACGAGCACCAGCGGGCTGCTGCTCGTGTCACAGCAGGCATATGACATCGTGATCGTTCATACGGAAGTCGAGGGAGATTACACCTGTGAGAAGCTCTTTCGCATCATCAGTGAGGAACAGAAGTTCCCACCGGTCATCGTACTGTCACAGGGGTCCTGTCTTGATAGGAAGTGCCGTCATATCGCTGCACGAATCAATCTGGAAACAGAGACGAACTACATACAGCAGATAGAGGGTATCATAGTGGAAATCGATAAACAGCTTACAGATAACGATGCATTGAAGATCACCACCTTCTCCAGCCAGCTCTTTGACAGTGTTCCCATCGGTATCTACCGGATCGACCCGGAAGGGAACTTCATCGATGCCAACAAGTCGATGGTCGAGATCACCGGGGCCCCGTCAAAGGAGACCCTGCTGCTGGACAACTATTTTGCGTTCTTCCACCATCCGGAGGACCGGGACAACTGGTTCGACATCATGGGACGTGATCATGATATCAGAGGGCTGGTCACTGAGTTCGAATGCTATACCGGAGAGACGATATGGACACGAGACAGTGTCCGTCCGGTCTACGATGAGGACGGGACGATCCTCTTCTACGACGGGGCGCTGGAAAACGTCACGCTGCAGAAGCAGAATGAAGAGAAACTCACCTTCCTCGCTACCCATGATATCCTCACCGGTCTTCCCAACAGGAACTTCTTCCATGATCAGGCAGCCCTCACCATCTCCCAGGCCCGATACAACGGGGACCTGCTGGCCTTCATGGTGTTCGACCTGGACTACTTCAACCGTATCAACGAGACCTTCGGGACCAAGGTCGGTGACAAACTGCTTCAGGAATCAGCACTCAGAGTGCGTACCCAGCTGAGAAAGAGCGACCTGGTCTCGCGTCTTGAGGCAGATAAGTTCCTGCTGCTCATCAGCAGCCTGCGCGGCAGGAGAGATGCCCTCTCTGTCGCAGAGAAGATCAATCATGCCTTCAAGGCTCCCTATATCATCGATGACAAAGAGATCCCCATGACTGCCAGCATCGGTATCTCATTCTACCCCGAACACGGGGAGGATGTGTCTGCTCTGATCAAGAAGGCGGAGATCGCCGTCTACTCGGTGAAGAACACCCAGCCGGGAGGGTACCAGATCTTCTCAGAGACACAGCAGAGTGCCCCGTTCATCACCCGGAAATAGATGAGAGAGCTGATCCACAGCAGCCCGGCTGCTCTCGGCAGCTGGGCTTTCGGGGACTGTGCCTACTGGCCTGACCAGCAGCACGAATCATCCGTACAGACACTGAAGACTGCATTACGGGCAGGGGTACGGCACCTCGACACGGCCTGGGCCTATGGTAACGGCAGAGCTGAACAGCTGATCGGTCAGCAGCTCCACCGCCTCAGAGGGGAGATCCCGCGGGAGAACATCCTCCTGGCTACCAAGATCCACACCTTCGATCCTCATGCTCTCGAGCGCAGGGTCCTCGAGAGCATGAGACGACTGCAGAGCCCCTATCTCGATATCGTCTACCTCCACTGGCCACACACGACAGGCGACATCCTCCCGTTGTATCAGGAACTCTTCAGGCTGAAGGAATCAGGGATCATCGGCCATATCGGGGCAAGCAATGTACCCGTCGAGTCGCTGAAGAAGATCTCCTCAGAGGTACCGATCAGTATATGCCAGTTCTCCTTCTCGCTGCTCTGGAGAGCTGAGGAGCAGCAGCTCGTCCCATGGTGCAGATCCCGGGGGATCATCACTGCAGGCTACAGCCCGCTGGGGCAGGGACTGCTCGGAGGGACCGATCCTGAGACTCTCAGGCAGAAGGATCCACGCAGGGATCTGGTGTTCTTCGATCCTGAACAGCGACACAGGACTGCAGAGGTGCTGGCTGCTGTACGTCTGGTTGCACGACAGTCAGGCCGATCGATGGCTGAAGTCGCGCTCCAGTGGATAGCCGGTACCGGTATGATAGACTCCATCATCTTCGGTGCACGGACCCCCGTGCAGTGTACAGGGGTGCTTGACGGTCTTGCCCACCGCACCTCAGCCTGCAGCAGCAGCAGTATCTTACCGAGGTCTCCCACCCGATCCCCTCCTCCTGGGATAACATCTTCCACCATATCTGGTGACCCTTTGAGTCCCGGCTCTTCTTATGGTACAATCACCCCATGCGCGTACCGACAGCAACCCGACAGACCGAACTTGAAGTCAAGCGATCACGATTTCTCAGCTATGCCTACCCGATCACCGGAAGGGATGAGATCAAGCCTTTGATCAGAAGCCTGTGGAAGGAACATCCACAGGCCTCTCATATCGTGCAGGCCTTCATATTGGGTGAGCATGGGGACATATTCGGGATGAGTGATGATCATGAACCGAAGAATACCGCGGGCAGACCTGCCCTTGAGGTGCTCAGGGGCAGTGATCTTACCGATATCCTCATTCTTATCGTCAGGTACTTCGGCGGTACCAAGCTCGGGACGGGGGGGCTGGTCAAAGCCTACACCGAAGCGGCACAGCAGGTGATCGCGGGACTCCCGTCAGAAGAGCAGATCATACGCAGGGACTTCTCGGTCTCTCTGCCCTACGATCTCTACCAGCCGGTCCATACCCTGCTGCTCGGGCATGGGGCTGATATGATCCAGGAGACCTTTGCGACAGCGGTTGAGATCACCGGCAGGATACCTGAGATCTCCTTCGCCGCAGCGGCTCAGGAGATCCTCGATCGATCTGCCGGTGCCTGTGCGCTCACTAGCCTCGATCGGAGCGAATGATCAGCAGGACCCCCAGCAGGATCAGATGGATAGCGGTGTATTCCAGCCAGAGCATCCAGTCAAAGCCGCCGGAGGAGAAGGACTGCCCGAGGATATCGAGGACCAGGATCGTGATCCCCCACAGCACGATGACGGTATTGAGAGCATACTGCATGATCTTCGTCTTGATGATCGCGAACAGTGAAGCGATCAGGATCGCGCCGCTCAGCAGTTCACTCACCGCGATGATGACCATGTAGATATCACTGTCGCCGCCGAACATCCCGGAGACCGCTCTGCCGAGCTCCATGGAGATCCCCTGATTGTCTGCCAGTCCCTCCAGGCCCATGATGAAGAACAGCACTCCCGTGAGACCCTGCAGCGCCGTGATGAGCAGGGACCTCTGTCTCTTTGTCGTCTTAGCCATTGTCTTTCTCCTTTTGTAGTACTTCTTGATCGAACTTACGTTCCATCCTAATCACTCGTTTGTTCATGTCGTTGATACGGTATTCGATGGTATTGAGCATCCAGAACTCAAAATGGTTCTGTTTGAGCATGGACTGTATCAGCATGATGATCTTCAGGCTGATAAGCAGCAGTCCGATCTCCAGTGAGATCAGGGTCGGGAGAAAGTGCGTGGTCATCTCCAGGGTGAAGAGCGTGATGGTGATCATCAGGATAGAGAGGTTCAGGATCCTGTGTCTTCTGATATCATCAGTCCCGCCGATATGTCCGAGCATCTGCTTGATGCGTTCACGCTCGTTGCTGAACTCATGCAGGTCCTCTTTGAAATCCTCTGCATCAAAGGTCTCATGTGTATCTCTCATACCAATCCCTTCCTCTAGAAGACAGCCTTGACGATCTTTGCGATGTTCTTTGCTTTTCCCAGCGTATAATAGTGGATACCCGGGGCTCCGTGGGCCAGCAGCTCTTTTGACTGCCGGATGGAGAACTCTACTCCGACCTCCCTGGCTTCTGCATTGGTCCTGCACCTTCCGACGGCTTCGACAAGATCCTCAGGCAGATCGATACTGAAGGTCTGCGGAAGCAGACTCATGTCCGAGAGCAGGGAGATCGGTTTGAGACCGGGGATGATCGGTACGGTGATACCGATCTCCCGGCAGCGGTCCACAAAATCGAAGTAGTGCTGATTGATGAAGAACATCTGTGTGACGATATACTCGGCACCGGCATCCACCTTCTTCTTCAGCATCTTCAGGTCATGTTCGAGGTTCGGTGATTCGAAGTGCTTCTCTGGATACCCGGCTACACCGACACAGAAATCGGTAGGTTCAGCATGCATGAGAGCTTCATCAAGATACTCACCGTGATTGAGCCGCTGGATCTGCTCCACCAGATCACTGGTATGGGCATGGCCCTGCTCATGAGATGTGAACCTGCGTTCTCCTTTCGGCGGGTCTCCCCGCAGTGCGAAGACATTATCGATCCCGAGGAAGTGGAGTTCGATCAGTGCATCCTCGGTCTCATCCCGGGAGAAGCCTCCGCACAGCAGGTGGGGAACCACCTCGATGCCGTATCGGTTCTTCACCGCAGCCGAGAGGGCTACGGTCCCGGGGCGCTTGCGAATGACATGCCGCTCCATCAGACCATCACTGCGCTCCTTGAATACGGTCTCCTGCTGATGATAGGTGAAGTTGATATAGGCAGGTTCGAACTCCATGAGCGTATCGACCGCCGTGAAGAGGCTGTCGATCTTCTTACCCTTGAGGGGGGGCAGCAGTTCGAAGGTGAATAGAGGCCTCTTGGCTTCCTGGATGATATCTATGACTTTCATGGTACACTCCTATTGTTCATGGTACACACCGTTGACCGACGTATCGTGTTCAGCGGTTCCCCGCAAGCCATCTGAGGACCTCAGCGATCTCCATCTGTTTCCTCTCTGCATAATCGGCTAGCTGATCATCGCCGATCTTACCCACCGTAAGATACGATGCCTTCTCATGGGCAAGATAGTATCCGCAGGTGGACGAGACCGGGATCATCGACTGATTTTCAGTCAGTCGTATCCCGATCTGCTGCTCTCCTCCGAGGAGGTTGAAGATCATCTGCTTCTCAGAATGATCCGGACAGGCAGGGTACCCCGGAGCAGGACGAATGCCCCGGTACCCGCCCGAGAGCAGCTGTGACGCATCAATCCGTTCATCCGGGGCATACCCCCAGATCGTTCGCCTGACCTGCTGATGGAGGTATTCACTGGCTGCTTCAGCGAGTCGGTCAGTAAGACTCTGGACCAGCAGGGCATGATAGGTATCGTGCTGCTGCTCATACCGATCGATCAGCGCATCAGCACCGATGCCGGCAGTCACGGCGAAGAGCCCCATATGATCGAAAGCTCTGGAGCCCTCAAGCGGTGCGATGTAATCAGAGAGAGAACGATGCTCTGAGGAGGGTTCCTGCTGACGCAGAAAATGGAGTACCGCAGGGTCTCTGCCTTCCGGGAACACCACCACATCATCACCATCTACACCTGCGGCGAACAGTCCGACAGACCCCCTGATCCTGATCAGCTCCCCTTGAGCCAGTTCGTGCAGCATCCCACGTGCATCCTGCTGCAGTTCGGCTGCCTCTGAAGACGTGAATGGCAGTTTCCAAGTATGGAGGAGCATCTTCCAGTTGATGAAGGGGTGACCTGTTCGATCGAAATATCATATCGGTGGATCCCGGGACTGACCGGTGTCGGTGCAGCTTCCCCACGGATCTCGTCTCTGAACCGGTCTCCGATCACCCGCGAAGCGGTGATCGGTGTCAGCTCAGGGACAGCGGTATCGGTGCTGGCCGACTGGAACTCCTTCCTGATACGGGCATAATCAGCTTCTGTCTGAGCCGTGAAGGTTGCCCGTCTCTCCGGATTGAGCAGTTCGATGACCGCCATGGCAGAGGTCGAGGCATCTTTCGAGTGGATCACCGGGCCGCTGTATACCGGATCGATCTTCAATGCGGTATGTGCGATCGAGGTCGTAGCACCACCGACCATCAGCGGGATGTTCAGCCCCCGCTGCTCGAGTTGCTTTGCCACCTCGATCATCTCCTCCAGAGAGGGGGTGATCAGTCCACTGAGTGCTATGATGTCGGCCTGCCGGGCAACAGCTTCATCAATGATCCGATCTGGAGGTACCATGACCCCCAGGTCGATGATCTCGATGGAGTTACAGGCCAGTACGACTGAGACGATGTTCTTCCCGATATCATGGACATCCCCTTTGACCGTAGCGATCAGGACCCGTCCGAGGTAGAAGAGCCCTCTCCCGAGCGCTGTTCTTCGATGAAGGGCTGAGGATCCCCACCGCCTGTTTCATGACCCGTGCACTCTTGACCACCTGTGGCAGGAACATCTTCCCCTCTCCGAAGAGTCTCCCGACCTTTCGCATGCCGTTCATCAGCGGCCCTTCGATCAGAGAGATGACCTCTGTCTGAGATACCTCCAGCTGCACTCTCGCTTCCCGAAGATCCTCTTCGAGGAACTCGGTGAACCCTTTCATGAGACTGTAGGTCAGTCGTTCGGTGACAGGCTCCTCCCGCCAGAGGTCTCTCTTCACGACAGCTGCCCCGGTGCCGTTCATGTCCTCTTCAGCCATGTGCTCGGCATACGCTATGAGCTTCTCTGCAGCATCGGGGGTGCGGCAGAGCACGGCATCCTCGACGGTCTTCAGCAGATCAGAGGGAATATCATCATAGACCGTAAGCATGGCAGGGTTGACGATCCCCATATCCATCCCCTTCGCGATGGCATGGTAGAGAAAGACCGAGTGCATGGCTTCGCGTATGGTGTTGTTCCCCCTGAAGGAGAAGGAGAGATTACTCACCCCGCCGCTGATCTTCGCATGGGGAAGGTGTCCCTTGATCCATTCGACCGCCCTGATGAAATCGAGGGCATACCGGTCATGTTCTGCCATCCCGGTGGCGATGGCCAGGACATTGGGATCGAAGATGATGTTCTCCGGTCTCACACCAGCCTCATCGACAAGCAATCGATACGATCGTTCTGCGATGGCGATCTTACGCTCGAAGGTGTCAGCCTGGCCCTCTTCATCAAAGAGCATGACGACCATCGCAGCACCGTAGGAGTCAACCTCTCTCGCATGCGCGATGAACAGCTGTTCACCCTCTTTCAGACTGATCGAGTTGACCACCCCCTTGCCCTGAAGGCATTGCAGTCCGGCGATGATGACCTCCCACTTCGAGGAGTCGACCATGACCGGGACTCGTGCGATATCAGGTTCAGCTGCGATCAGGTGGAGGAAGGTGACCATGGACTGCTGTGCATCCAGCATGGCATCATCCATGCAGATATCTATGATCCCGGCTCCGTTCTCCACCTGGTTGCGGGCTACGGAGATCGCCTGGTCGTACTTCTTCTCTTTGATCAGACGGGCGAACCGTCTGGACCCTGCGACATTGGTGCGTTCACCGATGTTGATGAAGTTCACCTCAGGAGTCATATACAACGGTTCAAGACCGCTGAGGACCGTGACTGCTGAAGGTTGGGGGATCTCTCTGGGCTGAGCCTTCCGAGCCAGCTGTGCGATGATGCGGATGTGTTCGGGCGTGGTACCGCAGCAGCCGCCGATGATGTTCACCAGCTGATCATCAAGGAAGCCTTCCAGAACCGTTCCCATACGTTCTGCACTCTGGGTGTAATCACCGAACTGATCGGGAAGCCCGGCGTTCGGATGGGCACTCACCGGAAGAGAGACACGGGAGGAGAGCATCTGGAGGAACGGTCTGAGTTCCTCAGCTCCCATGGAACAGTTCAGTCCTATGCTGAAGAGCCGGGCATGCCCCAGGGATGCGGCGAACGCCTCTATCGTCTGTCCCGACAAAGTCCTGCCGCTTGCATCGCTGATCGTCCCGGAGACCATGATCGGAAACGGGTTCTGCGTCAGCATGCCGCGTTCTTCACAGACAGCCCGTGCCGCATGGATCGCGGCTTTACAGTTGAGTGTATCGAAGACGGTCTCGATCAGCAGGATATCGACTCTGCCGTCGAGCAGCCCGTTGACCTGTTCACGATAGGCCTGCTCAAGATCCATGAAGGAGACTTCCCGATAGCCGGGATCTTCCACCTTCGGTGATATCGAAGCAGTCCTGTTCGTCGGTCCTATCGACCCCGCGACGAAGCGTGTCTTCCCATCGAGCTTCTCCGCCTCATCAGCGGCCATCCTCGCCAGCTCTGCCGATGCGAGGTTCAGGTCATAGGCATAGGACTGAAGTCCGTAGTCAGCAAGCGAGATGCTGTTCGCCCCGAAGGTGTTGGTCGTGATGATATCAGCACCGGATGCTATATAGCTCTGATGGATATCATAGATGATATCGAATCGGGAGAGCGAGAGCAGATCGTTGCAGCCCTTCAGGGGGATGTCGATCTCAGAGATCTCTTCCGGGAGGGCTCCGCCTCTGAAATCCTCTTCCTGGAGGTGGTGCCGCTGTATCTCTGTACCCATCGCACCATCAAGGACAAGGATCCGTTCTTTCACCGTCTCATATATCTGATCTATTCTGTTCATTCATGTACCACCACTTCGAATTCGCCGCATATGCCGGCTTTATCATCTTTTATCACGACCGCAGCGTGTATATCGGGGTTCTCTCGAATACGAGAGATCACCAGCTGCACATCCTCCACACCGGTCACCAGATTCGCATAGGCAGTGGCATATGCATCTGCGAGCGACACCGAGGTGCAGGCGATCATCACAGCATCTGCTGTTCCTTTACTGAGCGAGGGGCCAACGGTCCCCGACGAGGTGCAGATTCCCACAGGAGCATATCGGAAGGGGACAAGCACCCCGATCCGGTCAGAGAGCGGGGAAGAACCGGCATGGATACGCATCTCAAGATCCTCTACAATCTGAATATAGATATCACCGCCATTCTCGACGACCACCTCGTTCACAGGGAACTCCCGACGGATGCGTTCACCCACATACGAGGCTATCGTCCCGGCTACCGCTCCCATCGGTCCTATCCCGGCTCTGGTGCCCGCACTGATCATATCAGCGATGAGCATCGGAGCCTGCGGGTCTGTTGCGACCGGTTCGAGGGCAGCGAGAAACCCCCGATGGGTCTGCCCATAGGAGAGGATCAGATCTCGAGCTCTGAGGATCTCCTGGGTCACGACAGCTCTCAACCGCTCTTCTGACAGAGCCTCACTGGAATGGCTGTCTATACCGATCCAGAGGTCGGTCCAATCGATCGAGATGGTATAGGGAGTGAATCTCCCCGCTCCCATCTGCTCCCGATAGCTTCTTGGTCCAAAACCATCCATGAGCGTATCCTATGAGGCGGCCCCTCGGGTTATGGTGAACAGCCGCAGAGGGCAGGCCTCCACACACAGTCCGCAGACGACACAGCTGTCAGCATGATACTCCAGTTCCCAGCTCTCTCTGTTCATGACCAGAGCCCTGAGAAACAGACAGAGGTGCAGCTGCCGCAGTCCACACACTTCTCCTGGTCAAACACCAGTTCTTTGACATGGGGAGAACAGTCGACTCCGTGTCTCTGCAGATACTCCACACTGTGTTCGAGTGCCTCTTCAGAACCGTCGAGCTCGACCACCAGCATACCGGCCCTTCCGGAGGAGATGTCCGCATTCATGATGTTCACACTGATGTTGAACGCCTTGATGATGTCAGAGACGATGGGCCTGTTCACCACTTCCGGTGAGAACCGTAATACATATCGCTTTTTCATACTCTCTTCCTTCTCCTGGCTATCGCTGTTTGAGATTCTGTACCGTTGTATGGTTCGGGAACTGCTGTACGGGAGTCGAAAGATAGAACTCACCGCGGTCGATCCAGTCTTTCAGTTCCTGAGCGATCTTCCGTGCCTTCTTCATACTCGAAAGCGGTGCTGTCTTGATACTCTTCCCATCGATCTCGATCGTCCCGGAATGCAGTTGTTCATAATTGACCATCGTCAGTACCGGCTTATCGGGTTCACTGTAGTCGATGACACTGGTGTCGATCTGTGCATTGCTGATCATACAGGCCTGTGCGATCTGCTCATCGAGCATCGGGATCGGTATCCCGATACCGACGAACATCGTCACCCCGTACTTCTCGAAGTATGCAGCCTTCAGATACTCGGTGCTCATCTCTTTCGCATCACCGATGACCGCGAGGGTGGCGGCGTTACTGGTCGGGATACCGTACTCGTTGACCGGTTTGCTGGTATTGAACTGGGTCCCGTGCCAGGAGACATAGCCCTGCGTGCCGCAGAGGAAGATCCTGGTCCCGATCCCTATGGTACGCATCGCCGGGTCATTGAGCAGCGGACTCAGTTCACCTGAGGTGGAGTAGGTGGCATTGCCGAGATTCGGCAGAAGGGTCCCCATATAGGTGTAGATCGTATGGCTCTTGGTATTCACCGCGACACCATAGTTCTGATAGGCATTCCTTGGATTATAGAGATAGAACTCATTCACACTCTCTTTGTTGATCGTGGTCTCGACCTCTTTCGTCGGATAACAGTCCGTCCCCTTCGCCCGTGCCTTGAGTTTGATATCGTTCCCGGCGATGAGCTCCTCGATGATGTGCGCTCCGCCGTAGGTATGGTCGAAACGGGATTCCGAGGTTGCCCCGATATAGGTGTCTACCGCAGCAAGACCGCCTGAGACCGGTACATCGTTCAGATAGATCTCCTCCATGCGTATGGGAGGGCTGTAATGACCGAAATTGAGGAACGCACCGGAAGAGCACATGGGACCGAAGGTCGCCGTGGTCACCACGTCCACCCGTTCAGCGATCTGTGCCGCTGTCATGGATCTGGCCATCGTGGAGACTTCCTCTGCTGTCACGACCACAGCCTCACCGTTGCTGATCTTCTGATTGATCTCTTCAATACTCTTTGTCACACTCATGATCTTTCCTTATCCCTTTTCGGAGCATATGATACCCGTGATACTACTACGATCGAACAGAAGAGTTCAATGCGGTAGGGCTCTCTGAGGGTATAGAATCGGGAGAACAGCACTGCTGAAGGGCCGATCCTGTCACCCGGGGTGCGCAGATACCGCAAAGAAGACAGAGCGGAGCCCTCCCCACCATACAGAGCTCAGGCTCCCGATGCATATGAAGGAGCACTGCTGCAGAGCAGATCTATCAGGATCTGAACCTTTCTCCGTGTACTGCTGAGGGTGATGTGCGGAGTTCAAGCATCCTGCAGCAGTTCATCCGGGAACCTCATACCGATTCGTATGATCGAACCTGTACGACCTGCTGAGGGTATGATAGTATCACTCCTGACAGAAGCGGTCCTCTGGTTTCTCTGTGATACCGCAGGCACACCCGCAAGGGCGTTCTGCACGACAGGGTCTGCCGTGACGGGTCCCGCTTCTTTCATAGCCAGATGTCACGATGTTCCAACCTGGAGGACGATAGATGAGCGCACGCACCCTGATGATCCAGGGGACTTCATCCAATGTGGGAAAGAGTCTCATAGTCACAGCTCTATGCAGGATCTACGCACGCAGAGGCTTCAAGGTAGCCCCGTTCAAAAGCCAGAACATGGCCTTGAACTCATTCGTCACTCCCGATGGTCTGGAGATCGGCAGGGCTCAGGCCCTGCAGGCTGTTGCCGCCTGCAGGGAGGCTTCGGTGCTCTTCAACCCGGTACTCCTGAAACCTGAGAGTGACGGATCATCCCAGGTCGTGCTCATGGGAAGGCCATGGAAGAGCATGGCAGGGTTCGATTACTACCAGAAGAAGAGCGAACTGTGGTCCCATGTCACCTCCTGCCTCGACACGCTCAGGCAGGAGTACGATCTGATCATCATCGAGGGAGCAGGAAGTCCGGCTGAGATCAATCTGAAAGCCGGTGATATCGTGAACATGCGCGTCGCGCAGTACCTTGATGCCCCGGTCCTGCTCACTGCAGATATCGACAGGGGAGGCGTCTTCGCCTTCCTCTACGGGACTCTGGAGCTGCTCGAAGCAGATGAACGGAAACTGATCAAAGGATTCATCATCAACAAATTCCGAGGGAACGAGGATCTGCTGACCCCCGGGCTCTCCATGCTCGCAGATCTCACAGACGGCCGCCCGACTGTCGGGGTCCTCCCCTATATCACCGACCTGCTGCTTGCCCAGGAAGATTCGGTCTTTCTGGAGGACCACCGGGAGTTCGGCACAGGCTCTACCGATATAGCGGTCATCCAGCTGCCCCATATATCGAACTATGATGATATCGACGCCCTGACCCTCGAGGAGGGCGTCCGGATCCGTTTCGTCCGTTCGACCCATGAGCTGGGGGTCCCGGATGCGATCATCATCCCCGGCTCGAAGACCACCATCGCTGATCTTCTGTGGCTCAAGAGCACCGGTCTGGCAAGAGAGATCATCAGGGCAGCCTCTCGGGGGACTGCTGTCGCAGGTATCTGCGGGGGCTATCAGATGCTCGGAAGGCGTATCATGGATCCCGAGGGCACCGAAGGCACCCCTGCCGGGGTCGCAGGACTGGGACTGCTTGCGTGTGAGACGACCATCGGCACATGGAAGGAGACGGTCTGTACCGAAGCGATCCTGCATACCGGGCTTCCGCTGCTGCATGCCCCCGAGCAGATCACCCTCACGGGCTACCAGATCCACATGGGAGTGACGACCCTGCTTGAGGGCTGTCTTCCGCTGCTGCATATCGGGAATGAGGGCCTCGATGGAGCGGTCTCTCGGGACAAACCGGTCTGGGGAAGCTATCTGCACGGTATCTTCGATACCCCTGATTTCAGAAGGCTCTTTCTTCGGTCTCTCGGCTGGGACACATTCTCTCCTGCCTGCTCGCTTTCTCAGAAGCGGGAAGAGGAGATAGACCGCCTCGCAGACGCTGTTGAGGAGCATCTCTCGATGGATCTGCTTGACCGGATCATAGGGATCAGCTGATATGTGGAGCATAGCCGTTGCAGCACTGCTTGATATCACCTTCTCAGACCCGCCAAACACCATCCATCCCACCGCCTGGATGGGAACACTCATCGGGAAGCTATGGGGACAGAAGGCCCCGACAGGAAGGGCTGCGGCCTTTCTCAAAGGGATGCTGATCACGCTCAGTGCAGCTGCTCTGTTTGCAGGGGCTGCCTGGTTCATCCAGACGGCACTGCTCCGAAGTACTTCACTGCCTCCGGTTGCCAGAGATCTGATCACAGGAGCGCTGCTGTACACCACCTTCTCCTTCAGAAAGCTGATCCATATCGGCAGCCTCATCCGGAAGACTCTCTCTGTGGGAGATCTTCCTGAGGCACGAAGACTGCTCTCCTGGCACCTTGTGAGCAGAGATACCCGGAAGCTCAGCGAATCAGAGATCGCCGCTGCGACCCTCGAATCACTCTCTGAGAATATCACTGACAGCATCACAGCGCCGCTGTTCTACTTCCTGCTCTTCGGTCTCCCCGGGGCCTTCGCATACCGGGTCATCAACACCTGTGATGCGATGCTCGGGTACCATGACCGGGAACGGGAGTGGCTGGGTAAGTTCCCTGCACGTCTGGATGATCTGCTCAATCTCATCCCCGCACGTTTCTCAGCACTGATCATCCTCCTCGCAGGCCTTCCGATCACCGGAAGACACAGGGGCCTTCCGGTGCTGGTATCGGATCATGGAGGTACGGAGAGTCCCAACGCCGGCTGGACCATGGCAGCACTTGCAGGGGTACTTGGGGTCTCACTGAAGAAACAGCTTCACTATGATCTGAACAGGAACGGCAAAGAACCTGATACGGAAGCCCTGCACAAGGGTATACAGATATGCCGGCTCACCGGTATCATGATCCTACTCTTCTTCCAAGGATCGCTGTATGTCTTGTGCTGCTAGACGGGAGATTCCCTCACTGCCCGATGTCTACCATGGGGGCAGGCTCAGGGAGTCTGATCCCGACCTGATCGATTTCTCGGTATCACTGAACTGCTATCCCATGATGCAGGAAGTCCGCACCGCCGTACAGCAGTGCGATCTGAACGTGTATCCCGATACACAGGCATCCCGGCTGTGCCGTACGATCGCAGCCGATGCCCATATCGATCAGCAGCAGGTCCTGATCACCAACGGAGCGAGCCAGGGGATCTTCCTCATCTCGCTCTGCTACCTCGAACGGGGTGATCGGGTGATCATTCAGGGGCCCACCTACGGAGAGTATGAGCACGACGCCGCATTGTTCGGGGCAGAGATCCACAAGATCGATGCATCTGCCGGGAACGACTTCGTCGTCGACACCGGCAGACTCATCGAAGCGATCGATCGCCTGCATCCCAAACTGGTATGGATCTGCAACCCCAACAACCCCACAGGAGCTCTGGTCCCTGTAGAACAGCTTACTCAGATCGCCCGGTGCTGTGAGAACTGCGGAGCACTGCTGGTCGTCGATGAAGCATACATACACTTCATCGACACCCCGGGACGCTACGCCTTCTCCCACCGATCTGCGATCATCATCCGATCGATGACCAAGGACTATGGCCTTGCAGGTCTTCGTATCGCCTATCTGGTCGCTGACATGAAGATCACAGCACTGCTGCGTAAGATACAGCCGCAGTGGAGCATGAATGCAGCTGCTCTTGCAGCAGCAGAAGCAGCTCTTGCCCATACAGCTGCATATGAACGGCAGTGGAAGGCGATCCGCCGTGATACGAAAGACCTGGAACGAAGGCTGAACGAAACAGGCTGGTCATGTGTCCCTTCACATGCGAATTTCATTCTCACGAAGTGCAGGACGGGACCCGATGGACTACCCCTGGAGCAGTCATACCTGCGGGAACGACTGCTCGATCACCATATCGCAGTACGTGATTGCACCTCATTCGGGCTCTCGGATCATGTGCGTATCGGCGCACGGACCCCCGCAGAGCATGACACACTGATCGAAATACTACAGAGGGAGGACCTATGGCAGTGATCACACTCATTCTCGGCGGGACCAAGAGCGGGAAGACGACCTTCGCCCAGGATCGCGCCGCAGCCAGGCAGAGAGAGGCTGAGGCAGACCGATCTCAAGTACTCTATACCGCTACCGCGCGGGTACTCGATGACGAGATGGCATCAAGGGTAGCAAAACATATCGCAAGCAGGCCTGACACCTGGAAGACCTGGGAGCAGAGCAGAGCTCTGCATCTGGGGATCCGCGATGCAGCCGAGGGCTGCTGTGCAGTGATCATCGACTGCTTCACCATGCTCGCAACCAACATCATCCTGGATCAGGACGAACAGACCGCACGGGATGAACTGCAGAAGGCAGTGACAGACGAACTCGGGCTGCTTCTTGCTGCATGTGATGAGATAGATGGGGAAGTGCTGATCATCTCCAATCATGTCGAGACGGGACTGGTGAGTGCCAACCGTCTCGGGAGGCTCTTCCAGGATGTGAGCGGAGTCTGTCACCAGATCATCGCTGCACAGGCCGACTCTGTCTATCTCATGACAGCAGGACTGGCCCAGCAGCTCAAATAGAAGAGGAAACATATGAACTTGATCGAAGAGACCTGCAGAGCCATACTGCCTGCAGATACGCAGATGATGAGACTCATGCAGGAGAAGCAGGACTCCCTGGCAAAACCGAAAGGTTCACTGGGAGTGCTCGAGGAGCTGTCTGTACAGATGGCCGGTATCCAGAGGACCCTCGAACTCAGATCCGCCCACAAGTGGATCACCATCTTCGCAGCCGACCACGGCATCACCGAAGAAGGGGTCTCGAACGCCCCGCAGGTGGTTACCGCGCTGCAGACACAGAACTTCATCGCAGGGGGCACCGGAGTCAATGCCATTGCCAGGACCGAACATATCGACCTGTGCGTGACGGACATCGGTATCGCCTGTGACTATGACCGTACCGGGATCCGGCAGCAGTCCCTGGGAAGAGGGACGAAGAACTTCAGCACAGAAGCAGCGATGACCAGAGAGCAGGCTGTCAGGTCCCTGGAGATCGGGATCCAGACGGTCAATGAGATCGAACGACTCGACATCCTGGGAACCGGGGAGATGGGTCTGGGGAACACCAGCCCCTCAACGGCGATCTTCTCGGTACTGCTCGATCTGCCGGTGGCTTCCATCACCGGGATCGGGTCAGGGATCACCGAACAGATGCGTCAGAAGAAGATCGACCTGATCACCCGAGGGATCGACCTGAACAGACCGGATAAGGATGATGTGATCGATGTGCTTGCCACAGTCGGCGGCTTTGAGATCGGGGGGATGGCAGGGGCCATGCTGGCTGCTGCCGCCAGATCGGTCCCGGTGGTCGTCGACGGGTTCATCTCCAGTGCAGCGGCGCTGATCGCCCTGAGACTCTGTCCCGAACTCCGTGGCTACCTCATCCTCTCACACCGTTCTGCTGAGAACGGTCATGAATCGATCCATACAGCGATGGGTCTCACCCCGCTGTTCGACCTGAAGCTGAGACTCGGTGAAGGTTCCGGTGCAGCTCTGGCCATGAACCTCTGCGAGGCTGCCGCCCATGTGGCGAACGAGATGATCACCCTCGAGGCACTCTCTCGATCGGGAGGGGCCTGCTGACATGCTGAAACTCCTCTACGCTATCCGGTTCATGACCGTCATACCGATCCCCTATCGGCAGGATGAGGATCTGAAGAAGATCGCCCGCTCATCACGCTATTTTCCGCTGGTCGGACTGCTGATCGGACTGCTGCTCTACGGCCTCTACTATCTGCTGCACCTGGCAGAGCTCGACCTGCTGGCCGCAGTGGGTGTGACCCTGCTGTGGGTCCTGATCACCGGAGGGCTGCATCTTGACGGTCTTGCCGATACGGCAGACGGTATCGGCGGGGGACAGAGTATCGAACGTCGTCTCGAGATCATGAAGGACAGCAGGATCGGGTCCTTCGGGGCTCTTGCCCTGATCTCACAGATCCTCATCAAGACCGCCCTGATCTATGAGCTGCCGGAGACGATCGCACTGCCGGCACTCCTCGTCAGCCCGATGCTCGGCAGGACCTCATGCTCTTCGACTTCCGCCTCTTCTCCTCGCACGGCCGGGAGGGATGGGTGATTTCTTCAGGCAGAACGGGACCTGGGCAGAACCGGTCACAGGGACACTGTTCGGCCTTACCGTGATCTGGCTGCTGAGCGGTCTGACAGGGATCGCAGCAGCAGGGCTTTCAGGTCTGCTCATCCTCCTCTACTCGCTCTATCTCAGCAGAAGACTCGGCGGGTTGACCGGGGACTGCTACGGGTCGTGATAGAGATCACCGAATCACTGGTGCTCCTACTCCTGCTGATCCTGCCTCGGATACCTGCAGGGATGCTGCCATGAAGCGGATCATCCTGCTCAGACATGCCCAGTGTGAAGGTGAAGGATACATAGGAGCCGGTTCAGATGTGCATCTTACCCGGACAGGCCACGCCCGTGCAGTCCAACTGATCGCAGAGATCGAGGATCTCGCACCCGAGATGATCTACAGCAGTCCACTGCTCCGATGCCGGGAGACGTTGATGCCCTATCTCGAGAAGAACCAGCAGACGCTGGTCTCCTACGATGCAGCACTCCGAGAGATGGAGTTTGGATCGTTCGAATCCCTGACCTATGAGCAGATCAGTCGGCGATACCCGGAAGCACAGACTGCCTGGTATGCGAATCAGATCACCGGGCGGCCCCCGGGCGGTGAGTCACTGCAGGAGCTCCACAGCAGGGTAGAGGGGTTCCTTAGCCGAAAGATCCTGAAGTGCCCTGCAGAACGGATCCTCATCTGCGCCCATGGGGATCACTCAGAGCCCTCATCTGTGAACTGCTGGCCATCGGTCCCGGTCATCATTGGGATTTCAGACTCGAACGGGGCAATCTTGCAGAGCTCCATCTCCATGATGAGCGTATCGCAGCCCTCTCTTGCCTGAATACCGTATCACTGATCGACCAGAAGGACCGTAACGCTTGACATATGGGGGAAACCTCTCATACTCTTAATCATGATCAAAGCTCTTTTCTTTCTCGGGAATCCCGGGAAGCAGTATGCGAAGACCCGGCATAATGCGGCATGGCAGTTCTGCGACCTGCTTACGGCCGACTTCCATATCTCAGAACCGTGGAACAGCAAGTTCCATGCTCTCTACTGCGAGTCATTCTCCCTCATCCCGCAGAAGCTCATCCTGTGCAGACCTCAAGTCTTCATGAACAACAGCGGCTCAAGCGTACAGGGACTCACCCGGTTCTTCAGGCTCTCAGGGAAAGAGATCCTTGTGGTCCATGACGACCTCGAGACTCCCTTCGGGAAGCTCACTATGCAGTTCGCCGGGGGACATGGCGGCCATAACGGCGTGAGGTCCATCATCCAGTCACTCGGGACCGCTGACTTCTTCAGACTCAAGATCGGGATCGGGAGACCTCAGAAGGGCAGCGTCTCCTCGTTCGTACTGAGCAGATTCACTCCTGATGAGGAGATCTCACTGGAGAAGGTACTGCATGCAGCCTCTTCTCTCCTGCTGAGTGAACTCGCACTCCCCGAACCGCATACAGAAAAGCAGAGCAGATCGATCACACTCTGAAACAGCAGGTATTCTCCATAGAACATGTACCTGTTTTACGATATACTGAACGAAATCTTGTTTCTTGCGGAGGGGCACATGGCACAGACTGAACTGAGGATATTGAAGGATTCACGGACGTTCTACGGCATACAGGAGATGATATTCTCATCCGATACCACCATACAGGCCCTCTATCGACAGGCTCAGGAGCTCAGTACCCTGATCAACAGCAAGAGAGTGGATCCAGCGACGCACATCAAGGCCAGCGAACTCTATGCCGCAGGAGTCATCCGACTGCTGCAGCGGGAGATCATCGAAGCCTACTGCTCCCAGCAGGAGATCGATATCAAGGATCAGTCCCTGAAGAGAATGAGCACGAACCGGGTCAGCATCGACAGTGTGGATAAGCTGCTCTCACAGTCCTTCCCTGCTATGGTCACCCTGAACAAGCCGGAGTCCAACCGCATGACCATCGAAGAGATCCTGCTGCTTCAGGTGTCACAGGAGAATCCCGCTCTGATGAAGAAACTGCCGGACCTGCTGAGCAACAGCGACCTGATCGTACACATAGAGTATCGCAGAGCCGTTGAACTGATCCTTCAGCAGATCGAAGAGGATCCGGGGTTCGGTCCCTCATCCCAGGATCTGTTCACCTTCCTCTGTACCCCTGCACGGATGTCCCCCGACAGCCTCTCGGGTCAGCTGCAGTACATGATGACCAGCTGGAAGGCCTATATACAGAAATATGCCAAGGCACTTCTGCGTGCCATCGATTTCATACAGGAAGAGGACCGTCCCTACTTCCCGCCGGGACCGGGACCGACCCAGGCTCCGGAGTTCTCCTACTCAGAAGAGGAGTATGAAGCCTTCAGCATCGATTCTGATTGGATGCCGAATGTGCTCATGGTGGCAAAGAGTACCCTGGTCTGGCTTGACCAGCTCTCCAAGGAGTACAGCTATCCCATCACACGCCTTGATCAGATCCCGGACCGGGAGCTGGACCTGATGGCCGAACGCGGGTTCTCAGCTCTCTGGCTCATCGGGCTCTGGGAACGAAGCGAGGCCTCCAAACGCATCAAGAATGCCTGCGGCAACCCTGAGGCTGAAGCCTCAGCCTACTCACTCTACGGCTATGACATCTCCCGGGAACTCGGGGGATGGGAAGCGCTGCAGAACCTCAGAGAACGATGTCTGAGGCGGGGGATCCGTCTAGCCAGTGATATGGTACCCAACCACACCGGTCTGGACTCCCAGTGGATGGTCGAACAGCCCGATCTGTTCCTGCAGGTCGATCAGCCTCCCTTCCCCTCCTACAGCTTCAACGGAGAGAACCTCTCGAACGACCCTGCTCTGGGCATCTATCTGGAAGACCACTACTATTCACAGACCGATGCCGCCGTCATCTTCAAGCGGGTCGATCACAGCGATGGCAGAGCAGCCTACATCTATCATGGGAACGACGGGACCGGTATGCCGTGGAATGATACGGCACAGCTGGATTACCTCAATCCCCGGACCCGGGAGATCGTCATCCAGACGATCATCCATGTAGCGAAGAACTTCCCGATCATCAGGTTCGATGCCGCCATGACCCTTGCCAAGAAACACATCCAGCGGCTGTGGTATCCTGTACCCGGCTCAGGTGGCGACATCCCGAGCAGATCAGCCTACGGCATGGATCAGCAGTCTTTCAATGAGAAGATCCCGGTAGAGTTCTGGAGAGAGGTCGTTGACCGGATCGCACAGGAAGTACCCGACACCCTGCTGCTTGCCGAGGCCTTCTGGATGATGGAGGGCTACTTCGTCCGTACCCTGGGCATGCATCGTGTCTATAACAGCGCCTTCATGAACATGCTCAAGAACGAGGAGAACAGGAAGTATCGTGATACGATCAAGAACACGATATCTTTCGATCCTGAGATCCTCAAACGCTATGTGAACTTCATGAACAATCCCGATGAAGAGACAGCGATCGCTCAGTTCGGTGAAGGTGATAAGTACTTCGGTGTGTGCACCCTGCTGGTGACCATGCCGGGACTGCCCATGTTCGGACACGGACAGGTAGAGGGCTACCGCGAAAAGTACGGTATGGAGTTCAGAAAGGCCTACTGGGACGAGAGGCCCAATCAGTATCTTGTGGGAGAACACTACCGCAGGATATTCCCGCTGATGAAAAAGCGGTATCTCTTCTCCAATGCTGAACACTTCGCTCTGTACGACATGATCAATCAGCATACGGTCAATCAGGATGTCTTCGCCTATTCCAATCAGGCAGGGTCGGAGCATGCACTGGTACTCTACAACAATGCCTATGCATCGGCAGCCGGATGGATCAAACGTTCAGCCCCGGTACTCAAACGGCTCGATCAGGATGAACGGGCTCTGGTTACCATAGAACTCCATGAGGCTCTCAGCATGAGGGGCTCCCGCCATGATTTCACCCTGTTCCGGGGCTACCACGATGATTTGACCTATATACGCTCCTCAGAGGAGCTGAAGAAGAGGGGGTTCTTTGCGAGCCTCAACGGCTATGAGACGCAGATCTATCTTGATTTCCGTGAGGTCGAAGATACCGAAGGGTTGTATGCGCAGCTGTGTGAGCAGCTCAACGGTGCCGGGGTGCGAGATCTGGAACGGGAGATCAAACGCCTGAGATTCGCTGAGTTCCACCACGGGGCAGCTCCCTTCTATCAGAGAGAGACTATCGAGCAGATGGCAGCACTCTGTACAGAAGCCACACCGGAACGGGCAGAAGCTCTGTTCAGGCTGCTCAGTCCGGCAGCCGGGGCGATCGAGCAGGTATGGGAGACACTGCCGCTCGGGACCGGGTCCCTCCTCCCTCCCGCTCTGGACCGAATCTCTGCACGAGCATTGAAGCAGCATCTCGAGACGATCAGCCATATCGTGCAGCTCAGAGCAGGAAACTCCTATCTCGATAACGCCCTGCCCATCATGCCGGAGATCCCCGTCGTGTTGCTCTCCTACCTGCTGCTTGCACCTGTAGGGGCCAGCTATACCGATGTGAAGCTGATCCCTGATCTGGCAGGCGAACTGCTGCTTGAGGACCACCTCAGGGAACCGCTGAGGGAACTCTCTGTCCCCTCCGAAGAGGCAGAACGGCTGCTGGGTGTCACATCAGTGCTCTTACGCCATATCGGCTGGTATCGTGCGATGGACGAACAGCAGCTTGATGAGAACCAGATGCTGGCAAGACTTGTCGAGGACCCGGCAATACGCAGGTTCATCAAGGTGAACTGGTACCAGGATCGACAGTGGTATCATAAGGAGTCGATGCAGGAACTGTTCTTCTGGCTCTTCATCGCTGAACTGCTTGCAGTCCCTGATGCCGCCACGGCAGTTACGCTCAGCCGCATCATGCGAAACTGGCTGCACCGGGAGATGCTCGCAGGCTACCAGCTCGAGAATCTGGTGAAATGATCAGAACCGGCTCCTGAAGAAGTTGAGTAAGAATCGAAAGAGCGGCTCTCATCACATGAGAGCCGCTCTTCGTCACGCATAGAGATCAGGACCGGGCCGCTCTCACCTGCTCACTGCGTCTCATAGAGCGCTCGGGCGATGGGGATCCTCCTGCCGTTCCCGAAGGCTTTCTCAGAGACTTTGATCACGATCGCCGCCTGTCTGCGTTTATATTCACACCGTTCCACCAGACGGAGGATACCCCGTACGGTCTCACGATCATAGCCCATGGCAACGATATCATCAAACGGGGTACAGTCCATGATATGGGCTTTGAGGATCCCGTCCAGCACTTCGTAGGGAGGCAGGCTGTCCTCATCCTTCTGATCATGCCGCAGCTCTGCAGAGGGCGGTTTGGTGAGGATATGTTCAGGGATCAGGTCATACCCGGCCTTCTTGTTTATATGCCGGCACAGAGCGAACACCTCAGTCTTGAACAGATCCCCGATCACAGCAAGAGAACCGCACATATCGCCGTAGAGGGTACAGTAGCCGGTAGCCATCTCCGATTTGTTCCCGGTGGTCAGCAGCAGGGAGCCCTTCTTGTTGGACCAGGCCATCAGCAGCAGTCCGCGGATCCGTGCCTGCATGTTCTCTTCAGTCACATCCTCGGAAGTACCTCTGAAGCTCTCTGCGAGCGTGCCGGTGGCGGCTGTGAACAGGGACTCGATCGGTATGACCTCATAGCCGATCCTCAGGTTCTCAGCAAGCTGCTTCGCATCAGAGAGGCTGTGATCGGAGGAGTATCTGCTGGGCATGGCGTAGGTGTGGACGTGATCAGCTCCCAGAGCTTCTGCAGCGATCACTGCCACGAGGGCCGAATCGACACCTCCGGAGAGTCCAAGATTGGCACTGGAGAACCCGGTCTTCGCCATGTAGTCCTTCACACCGAGGACCAGGGCCTGATAGAGATTCTCATAGGTATCTTCTATGGTCGTAAGATCGACTTCTGGCAGCTGTGCTGCCTGTTCGGTCTCAAAGAGCACCAGATCTTCACAGAAGCCCTGTGCATGACATATGATCCGTCCTGATGCATCTGAGACGATGGAGTTCCCGTCGAAGATCAGTGAGTCGTTCGCCCCGACCGCATTGACGTAGATGGTGATGCACCGGTGATCCCTGCTGATCTGCTGCACCAGAGAGCGGCGGACCTCGGTCTTGCCGCTGTAGAAGGGGGAGGCTGAAGGGGCTATGATGATCTGCGCCCCGAGTGCACCGAGTTCCTTGACCGGGTCCACCGGGTAGACCAGGCTGTGATCACTCACACTCTCTGCCCAGATGTCTTCACAGATGGCAAACCCGATCTTCACCCCCTTGAAGGTCAGCACCGTTCGTTCCCTGGCGGGCTCGAAGTACCGATCCTCATCGAACACATCATAGGTAGGCAGCAGGGTCTTCGCCTGTCGGTGGATCACCTCGTTACCGTAGATCACGGCCAGATCGTTATGATAGGGCTTCCCGACCCCCGTGTGGTTCTTATCGACATACCCCACAGCCACGGCGATGTCAGCCGGAAGCTGCTCACACAACCAGCTGATCGTATCGATGTTCTGCTGTATGAAGGCCGGATAGGTCATCAGGTCCAGCGGAGGATAGCCGCAGACGGCCAGTTCAGGGAACACGATCAGTTCCGCACCCTGTTCCTTCGCTTCACAGGCCAGATTGAGGATGTTCTGACGGTTATTGATAAAATCGGCGATCTTGGTATTGATCTGTGCCAGTGCTATGTTCATAGTGTTTCTCCCGTCCAACTCTACCACATTTGATTGACTTATGTCACCTCATCAAGTAACCTGTATCACATGAAGAGATGGCTTGTGAACCTATTATCATTGCTGGCAGGATTGACCTTATCCTTCTTCCTGGTCGATAGTCAGCTGCTTGAGGGTATCGTCGTAAGGATCTCAGAGCTCTTTGCGACTCTGGTGCCTTTGATCACCTACGGGATGCTCTTCTTCTTCGCATCCGCAGGGATCGCCAGTCTCAATCTCCAGTGTCTCACACGCAAGACGCTCTCCTGGACCGGGTTGTGGATCGTGTCGGCAGGAGCCCTCCTGCTCTTCACCGGCGGTCTGTTCGCGTATCTCATGCCCGCTTCAGATATCAGTCGATTCCTGACACAGAACTCCGGGGTCACAGCACTCTTCTCCACCGGAGATATCCAGACCAGGCTTGCTTTGGTGCTCTCAGGTCCCCAGTACGGTCCCTTCTTCCTCTCGTTCGGCCTGCTGCTTCCGGTCATGGGTATAGCACTCTATCTTGGGTTCGGGATCACTCCTACACGTGATGTGATCAGACCGGCCTTCGCGGTGATGAACTCTTTCTCAGAGGTTTGCTACCGTCTTCTGGCCAGTATCAGTCTCTTCATGAATGCAGGTCTTGCCTGCATGAGCGGACTGTTCCTCTCCCGCATGTTCATGATCAGCAGCTGGCAGGCACTGCAGCCCCTGCTGCTCTTTCTCCTGTTCGCGGTCCTGATCATCATAGGACTGCTCTTCCCTCTGCTTATCGTGATCTTTACCAGAGAACGGAACCCGTTCGCACTGATCTCAGGGCTCTTCTCTCCCCTGCTGTTCGCTGCAGGCTCAGGGACTTCTTCCTATGCCCTGCCGATCATCCTCGAGCATACGCGTGAGAACCTCGGTACGGCAAAGAGGATCACAGCCCTGTCGATACCTGCTATCTCTCTCTTCGGACGCATCGGCTCTGCATTCGTCAGCTCCTTCATCATCATAGCGCTCTATACAGACGCTGCCGGTGGACAGATCCTTCCGGCTGTGACCGTGTCGATCGTCGTACTCAGCGGGGCGTTCTCCCTGCTCTCGTATGCCTTTCCAGGATTCGAGGTGTTGTTCATCATCATGGGGGTCTCTCAGGTCCTGGGGCTTGAGTTCATCAGCGCATCACTTCCGGTCTTCTATCTGATTCTCAGACCACTACTTCAGGGAATCGCTGCGGTCATCGATACGATGAGCTGCGGCCTCGGGGCAGCCTCCTGCGGCTACATCATGCATGCTCATATTCCCGTATCGGCCAAAGATCGTATCTAATAGAGCAGCTCTACCAATTACCAGTAGCCATTTCGGGTAAAAGCCGTTACCATATATCCATGAACAGAACAGCAAAGAGCATACTGCTATTCCTGCAGCTGGTTATAGCCATCTCCGTCACCATCTATGTCTTCTACCATATCTCAGTATCAGGTATAGCCATCAACCAGCTGCTGAGTGATGACTACACATCACAGTATATCCTGACCCTGCTCTCGATCCTTGTTCATGCACTTCTGATCGCTATCTTCGGTATCACCTTCTACATGGTGTTCGGCAAGGCTGCCTACCCTGAAGTGACCTTCATCATGGTCGCAGCTCTGTTCCTCGTCAGTTTGAATCTGCGTGTCTTCTTCATCTCAGACAGGTCACTGGCACTCCCGGTGATCCATATGCTGCAGCGGGCCGTCTACTTCCTGTGGCTGATGTACGCACTGCTGCTCTTCAGCTCCGGTCTCTTTCATAATGGTGTCGCCTACCTCAAGCAGCATCTGTTCATCATCATCTCGTTCTTCACTGCGCTGCTGATGGTCTATCTGATCCCGGTCACGACGACCATGGTGACCGTGGACCCCCATGAGATGGAGATACCCATCTCCCTGTTCGTCCGACTGCTGGAACTCTTCACGGTGATCAACTATATCGTGGCAGCTGTGCGGAACAACAACAGACTGTTCTTCATGATAGCCTTCGGGCTGCTGCTGTTCATCGCAGGCAATGAGCTGTTCATCACATCCCCGACACCCATCTTCCTCGTATCAGGAGCAGTACTGTTCGTCATCGGAAGTCTCATCCTGATCAGGACCTTCTATAGACTGCACCTCTGGTCCTGATCAGAGGAGCATACCGGCAAGGAACGCCGTTCCCAACGGGATGATCAGGTTGTCATAATCGGGAAAGGGTATAGCTTCCAGCACGGCAGCGGCCAATCCAAGCACCAGTGCCTTACCCGGGCTGCCGGTAAGGATGAAGACAGCAGCTGCAGTGGCTGCGGTACAGCCGAGGAACCCTCCCCACGACTTGTGATCGGAATAGGGAAGCATATGGATCGGCAGAAGACGTCCGAACAGGGCGGCTGCGGTATCTCCGAAAGCAAGGGCGAAGATCCCGATCGTGAAGGCTCTCTCATCAAAGACCAGCATGGTCAGACCGGCACCGAAGGCCAGGGTCAGCGGGGCGATCATGAAGGAGTCTCTCTCCCGCTCCCTTGAGACGAAGAGGGTCACGGTGTTGATCCATCTGAACAGGATCCGAGTGCATGCAAGATCTCTGCTGCACTGTATGCGAACATATTCACTCAGTGAGTATACGACGATCCCCCGGCAAGCAGCGCGTAGGCCAGCGGTTCACAGATGCGGTATATCATAGGCAGAAAGGCGATCTGCATATGCAGACATTTACGAACAGTCTCGTGTCGCATGATATCTCTGCCGAACTTCAAGTACCCGGTGGCTGATCTCATATACCCATGGTACTCTCATCATCAGGGTATTACAAGCATCACTTGCAGAAAAGCGCTTGACAACCTTCGAGGATTCACCACATGATACAGCATGATACTACCGATAATCGTAAAACTGGTCGCCTCACTGGTCGTGATCATCCTGATAAACCGCTATCTGAAGAATCTCCCAGCCTCTCTGTTCGCAGGAGCTCTCTTCTTTGCCGTCTGGATCGGGCTCTCGTTCGATCAGATCGTCACTACGGGATATGACCGGCTGTGGAGCTGGAACACCGCAGGGCTGGTCGCACTGGTGATGCAGGTGATCATCCTCTCTACACAGATGCGAAAGACCGGATTGATCAACGAGCTGGTTGCCAGCATACGGGGGACCTTTTCCCCGAGAACCTCTCTTGCCGTGATCCCGGCAGTCATAGGATTACTGCCGATGCCCGGCGGGGCGCTGTTCTCAGCTCCCCTGCTCGATAACTTCGACGAGGTCGAAGGAGTGGATCAGGACTTCAAGACCAGGGTCAACTACTGGTTCCGTCATGTCTGGGAGTATGCCTGGCCGCTGTATCCCGGGATCATCGTCGCCTGTGACATCGCCGGCATCGAACTGTGGCAGATCATGCTCTTCGGGTTCCCGGTGAGTCTGGCAGCGATCGGGTTCGGGTATATCTTCTTTCTCTCGAAGATCCCCAGCGGGAAAGCAGCTTCTGACCAGAAGCATGTGGTCAGCATGAGACCCTTCCTGCCGCTGCTTACGGTCATCGTGATCTACGCCTTCTTTCATCTGGTCTTCCCGGTCGTGGGAGAGATCAATCAGTATCTTCCCATGGTCATAGGACTGTTCTCCTCTATCACGCTCCTGCAGGTGCAGCGACCGCTGTCGTTCGGCGTCTGGACAGAGATCCTCCGATCGAAGAATATCTACAAGATGCTGCTCATCATCATCCTCGTACGATTCTACGGAGCGTTCGTGGAGGCTGATGTCGAAGGGTTCTCTGTCGTGCAGGTCATGACCCAGGAGATGCAGCAGCTCGGCATCCCGACACTGCCGCTGATCATTCTCATACCGTTCTTCGCAGGATTGACCATGGGAGTCTCGCTCGGGTTCGCAGGTTCTGCCCTCCCGGTCGTGGTGGCACTGCTGGGAGTATCGCCCTCGTTCGGCACCCTGATGGGATCACTGCTGCTTGCCTATGCCTCAGGGTTCATGGGGACCATGCTCTCTCCGCTGCATGTCTGCATGATCGTCACCTGTGAATATTATAAGACAGGGTTGACTCAGTCGTTCAGAGCTATCATCCCGCCTGCTGTCGGGATCATCAGTATGGCCTTCGTCTACAAGCTTCTGCTGGAACTCATCTTCTAAGGCCCTGTAGAGCAGAGAGAAAGCTCAATGAGGGATACCGGATACGGTGGTCCCAAGATTCTCTGCGATGCTCTTGCCCTGATTCCTCGACTCCCCATAGGGCAGCTTTCATCCAGATACACCCTGTCATATATTGAACATTCATACCATAAGGTGTTAAGGGTAGAGAGACGAAGGCCTGTTCCCATCAGGAGAAGATCTCTTCGATCGACTCTGCAAGTCTTTCAGCCAGTGCCCGATGCGCCTCAGGCTCATAATGGATCCCATCAGCATCAGAGACGGTCATGAGGGTGCTGGTATCAAGGAAGTGACAGCCGTACTGCTCTGCAAGCTTTTTGTAACGCCAGGAGAACTCCTTCGACTTCTCCCTGCCGCCAGAGAACACGATCTCGAAGTCTCCGGTCTCTTTGATCACAGCTGGTGCTGCCAGGAGGATACCTGGAGTATCATCATCTCTGCCTGATTCACTCTTCCTGATCATCCTGATAAGCTGTTCCGCCCCTTTCACGATATCTTCTGCCGATACATCGAATCGCTTCTTCAGGTCATTGGTACCGAGCATGAGGATCACCAGATCTATGGGCTTATGGGTCTGAAGACAGGGATAGAGATAGGTCTTCCCACACCGACCCTCCTCCAGAGGATCCTCCCAGACGGTGGTCCTACCGTTCAGCCCCTCTTCGATGACATAGTACTCATCCCCGAGCAGTTCCTGCAGCACTCCGGTCCATCGGGTGTCACGAACGTACCGCTCTTTTGATACCGGGTCATATCCCCAGGTGTTGGAATCCCCGTAGCACACGATGTTCTTCACCGGCGGCTCCTCGTATAGACTGCTCGATCAGGATCGTGACCTGCAGCTGTCTGCAGGTCACTGTCCCAGTTACTAGCGAACGAACTCAAGCACGCTCGGATCGTAATCTTCAGGTGCTTCATACCCCAGCAGCTCGATGCAGGTCGCCGCAAGGGAACTGATCCCCAGGCCCTCACGCAACGTGGTGCTGTATTCATGATCGAAGGATGGGTCATAGATGATGCATGGGACCGGATTCAGCGAGTGTGCAGTCTTCGCTGCAGGCTTGCCATTGGCCTTGATGACCACCGACCCATCTTTCTTGTGCTCATACATATCATCCGAGTTACCATGATCGGCACTGATCACCATGACACCACCGGCCTCCTCGACAGCCTTCCTGATCCTGCCGATCTGCAGGTCCATGGCTTCCATCGAACAGAGGACCGCTTCGTAGATCCCGGTATGCCCGACCATATCCCCATTGGGGAAGTTGAGCTTGATCAGTTCGTACGAACCCTCTTTGATCTCCTTGATCACCCGGTCTGCGATCTGTGCACACTTCATCCAGGGTCTCTGCTCAAAGGGAAGGATATCTGAAGGGACTTCCACATATTCTTCGAGTTCACTGTTGAACTTACCTGACTTGTTTCCATTGAAGAAGTAGGTCACATGTCCGAACTTCTGTGTCTCACTTATGGAGAACTGTCTCACACCCGTCGCACAGAGGTACTCTGCCATGGTGCGGTCGATCGCAGGGGGAGTCACCAGATAGTTAGAGGGGACCTTCAGGTCTCCGTCGTACTCCATCATCCCGGCATAGAAGACCTTCGGTACCCGCTTACGATCGAACTCAGCCAGATCTTCAGCTTCGAAGGCTTTGGTGATCTCCAAAGCACGGTCTCCCCTGAAGTTGAAGAGGATCACACTGTCTCCGTCCTGCATGGCCCCGACGGGTTGCCCGTCCTCGGCAACCACGAACGCAGGGAGATCCTGATCGATCGCTCCGGTCTCTGAGCGCAGGGTCTCAATGGCTTCATGGGCACTTGAGAACATCCGTCCTTCCCCAAGCACATGCGTGTGCCATCCCCGTTCGACCATCGTCCAGTCTGCGTTATAGCGATCCATAGTGATCACCATACGTCCACCACCTGAGGCGATCCGTGCATCGAAGGTATCATCGTTGAGTCCGGCAAGGAACTCTTCGAAGGGATCGAAGAACTCAAGTGCCGAGGTCTCAGCGACATCTCGTCCGTCAAGCAGTCCATGGACCCGAACCGTTCGTATCCCGGAGGCTTTCGCCTGGGTGATCATCGATCGCAGATGTGCCAGATTGGAGTGCACATTCCCATCAGACATCAATCCGATGAAGTGGAGGGTCCCGTCATGATCCGTTGCATGGCTGATGACCTGTTTCCAGGTCTCACCTTCATACATGGCACCACTTTCGATCGACTTGTTGACCAGTTTCGCCCCCTGAGCGAAGACTCTTCCGCACCCGATGGCATTATGACCCACCTCGCTGTTTCCCATATCATCATCACTGGGAAGGCCTACAGCCTGCCCGTGTGCCTTCAGTTTTGTCCAGGGGGCGGTCGCATACAGTTCATCAAGATACTCTGTATGTGCTGCTGCTACGGCATCACCTTCGGTATATGCACCGAACCCTACACCATCCATAATCACAAATACGACAGGTCCCTTCCTCCCGGAAAACGAACCGTTCTTTTTCAATGCTTCTACCATGATCATCACTCCTTCTTTAGCAGATCTTCGGATACCCCGAAGTTCTCATGTTTCTCGATATTCCCGACTGGCTCAATATGTATATTCACGTCATAGATATCATGTATCTGTTCACGCAGCGCATGCTCTGCCGCTTTTGCTATCTTATGCCCTTCGGTCACAGTCAGGGCACCATCCACTTCAATATCCATATCAATAATATAGACATTATTCAACTTCCTGATTCTGGTTTTATGGGGATTGACCACTCCGCCGACCTGCTTGACTATCCTGAAGACCTCTGAGTAGAGTTCTGAGGAGTCAAGACCATCCATGAGTTCGACCGATGTCTCAGTGAAGATCATGTAGGCAGAGCGGATGATCCAGGCACTGACGAACAGGGTCGTGATGCTGTCAAGGATCGGCATCTGCAGCTGTATGGTGAAGAAGAGCCCGATGAGCACACTCAACGAGATGTAGACATCATTCTGCATATTTTTGGCATCAGCGATCAGCATGGGACTTGAGACCCGTCTGCCTGCTCGATACTTGTTCACCGCAAGCAGGATCTTTCCCGCGATCGATATCCCGATAGCCGCATAGGCTATCGGAGAGGGGATACTCCGAGGCTCCTGAGAGATCAGGTGTTCCACTGCAGCGAGAGCGAGCTGTGCTCCGGCAAAGAAGATGATGAACGAAAGCAGCTTGGTCGCGATGGTCTCAGCTCTGCCGTGTCCGTACGGATGCTCGAGATCAGGCGGTTTGTTCGAGATAGCCCCTGTGAAGAGCGTGATACTCGAGGTCAGGACATCAGTCAGCGAATCAATACCATCACCGATGAGGCGAAAGACCCACTGATGAACCCGACACTGATCTTGATCGCAGAGAGCACCAGATTCCCGAAGATCCCGATCACCGAGGTCCTCTTGATGATGTGATCCCTTACTCCCGGATCTAATCGATCGGACGTGTTCGCTGTTTCAGCCAATCTGAGACCTCCTGAGAAAGCCGACCGGAAAGTGCTTCATACACCCGTGCATGATAGTCATCGACCTGCTGTCGCTCCTGGTCTGTCAGGAGAGAGCTGTCAATGAGCTTGCGTTCATAGGGGCACATCGTAAGATCATCGAAGCCGAGGAACTGCCCGAACTCCGTCTGTTCTCTTCGTGTTACCACCACCAGATTCTCGATACGGATCCCATGCCGACCTTCGCGGTAGAGTCCCGGCTCATTGGAAACCACCATCCCCGCCTCGAGTGCGACTGTGATCGGTTTGGTGCTGATGTTCTGCGGTCCTTCGTGCACATTGAGCATATGCCCCACTCCATGGCCGGTACCGTGACTGTAGGACAAGCCTTCGTTCCAGAGCGCTGTACGGGCAACAGAATCGATCTGATACCCGCAGGTGCCTCGGGGAACTTCTGGCGTCTCACTGCGAGATGCCCCTTGAGTACCAGCGTATAATCCCTGATCTGATCCACAGAAGGCTTCCCGAAGACCAGAGTCCTGGTGACATCGGTCGTCCCTCCGAGGTACTGCCCTCCGGTATCAAGGACCAGAAGACCCTCTCCTGTGATCGGGTATGCACTCTGAGGGGTGGCTGAGTAGTGACAGGCTGCCCCATGATCGCGGTACCCTGCGATAGGGGAGAAACTCTCACCAAGGAACCCCTCTGCCTCCTGTCTGAAGGAGAGCAGCTTCTGTGCAAGGGTGCACTCATCCAACGGTTCGAGCTGCTGATCCCACGTTCGATCGATCCAATGCAGGAAAGCTGTCAGTGCTGCCCCATCAGTACGGTGGACCTGCTTCATCCCCTCCAGCTCGACCGGGTTCTTCACCGCTTTCAGTCTGGTCGAGATATCGACACCCTCCACGATCGGGCAGGTTGCGGGAACGGCACTTCGCAATCCACTGGAGATCCTCTCAGGTGAGAGGTATACAGAAGTCCCCTCGGGGATCAGAGAGGCTATACGGGAGTAGACCGCTGCATAGGGTTCGATGTGCACCCTCTTTGCAAGATGCTTCAGTTCACCCTCATCGGCGAACTTCTGTGCATCACAGAAGAGCGTCACGGAATCCGGTGTGATACAGAGGAACGAGAGGAAGACCGGATTATAGGCTACATCGGCACCTCGCAGATTCAGCAGCCATGCGATATCATCAAGACTCGAGATCACGGTGCTCTGAGCACCCGCAGATGCAAGAGCATCTCTCACAGCTGCGATCTTGTCCTCCCGTGTCCTCCCGGTCAGAGCTGTATCGACGGCACGGATCTTCCCGTCAGGAAGGGCCGGTCTGTCATCCCATATATGCTCAAGGAGGTCGTCAGTCGCAGTGAAGACCAGACCCTTACTGCTGCAGAGCTCCTGCAGCGCAGCAGCCGAGGCCATACTGATCTCAGCAGCCGGTGTACCGATGCAGCTTCCCGCAGGAAGCTGTCTGACCAGCCATGCCGTATGATCCGGTACTCCGGGCATCCCGACCTTGAACAGATCGACACCTGTACCCTCAAGCTCCTTCTCTGCCTGGAGGAAATAGCGGGAATCGGTCCACAGTCCCGCCGTATCGGCGGTGATGACCACCGTACCGGCAGAACCGGTGAACCCTGAGATCCAGGCTCTGGTCCTCCACCTCGGGCAGACATATTCACTTTGATGGGGATCGGTCCCCGATATGATAAAGGCATCAAGTCCCTGCTGTGCCATCTGCCGGCGCAGCTTCAGCAATCGCTCCTGTATGATACTCATCGTTTTCTTCCTTCCTATCGATAGTCACATCTGAATCAGAAATATATATACAACATACCTCTTTCACTCATGAAGGTACAGTATGATCACCAGCCTCTTGCTGCAAGCTCTTCGAACATGCATGCCACAGCCGGACAGTGACGGCTGTTGGTCTCGGTCTGTTTGAGATATCGGTGCATATAGCGCTGATCGGTATGCGGGTATTCTCTACAGGCTTTCGGGCGATCCTCATAGATGAGACATCGGTTATCACCACAGAGAAACGGGCAGGGCATGGTACGGAAGACCAGATCCCCGTCTTCATCCTGCCTGAGATAGGTATCGATGAACTCGCGGTTCTTCATCCGAAGACTCTTTGCCGCCCTCTGGACATCCTGTTCGTTGAGCAGCGGCCCGACCGATGCACAACAGTTCGCACAGGAGAGACAATCTATCTGCATGAAGGCCTGCTCATGCAGCTCTTCGAACAGTTGTACCAGCTCCTTTGGCTTGAGCTGTCTCAACTTGCGTATCATGCTATGGGTCTGCTGCTTCCTGCTGGCAGCACGTTCGAGAATCCGTCGGTATGCATCGATCACAGCAGGTGCTCCAGATCGAAGCGAACAGCTTCGATCCCCCCGACCAGACATCGTTCAGCCCTGCTCCCATGGAGGAACACCTCTGCCTGCTCATGCCGATAGGCACGGGGAAGGCGTACATAGAGGGATCCCAGACCGGGGACCCTCGATTCGAGTTCTCCATAGAGGTTGACCGTCACCCCATCGGATTCCTGCACTGCATAGAGGCAGTGGATCTCAGAACCGGGGAACAGCCGATCAGTGGTACCCAGCACTCCCCAGTCTGCAGTATCCGGGATGAGCATGCAGCGGGAGGTGTGGGGAGGCAATGTGACAGACTCACCGCTGCTGACCGTCAGTGGCCGTTCCCCCTGCAGCCCGGAAGTGAACAGTACCGCTCCCGGGACCTCAGGGATCACCCATGTACGCCGCTTCGAGGTGAGATTGATGACTGCCAGATAGGCCCGCTCGCCGATACTGAAGCGGGTGACCGTCACCCCGTCCGCTGTCTCAGATGAGCTGATGTGCTTGGTCCTGAGAGGGAAGAGGGACTCATAGAGCGACAAGGTCTGTTCATCATAGCTGTCGATGTCATCTGATGTGAAGATCAGCGACCCGAACAGATTGTTCACAAGCAGCAGGGTATATCGCTGTTCGGTACTCATCGAGGTCTGCTCTGATCGAAGCATGATGACATCAGGATCGTTCAGGAAGAGTGTCCTGTCGAGCTGTCTCCTTCCTATCGTGTTCTTCAGGGAATCAACCGTCGAGACACGCTCTCTGTACCGTATCAGGCTCAACCGTCTATCTTCCCAGCCAGGGCTGATGTCCCCACCGATCCGACAGTAATCGACCTTCCCGGCAGCAGAACCGAGCGGGACTCCGCATCCTATGATCTTCATGGGACCGCACAGTTCACGCAGGAGTTCCATCCCCTCGTACATGATCTGCCCGCGGGACTTCCCATGCCTGGGGATCAGGGCTGCAGCATAGAGGAAGTCCAGCTTCACCAGCCCGTACCCCCAGAGGTCCCGTACGGTAGTGAAGACCCTTCGCAGATACTTCTGTACTTCAGGCAGATCGATATCAAGAGCGTAGAACGTGCCGCCCCAGTTCTTCGGATCGTACCCGGCAGGGACCGGTCTACCCTCCGTATCACGCACGATCCAGTCCGCATGCTCTTCACAGATCGCCGAATGCTCTACTGCAACGAAGGGAGCGAGCCAGAGTCCGGGGGTATATCCCGCTGTCCTGATCTCATCAGCCAGAGCTTTCATACCGCCCGGGAAGGTAGCACGGACCTCCATCCAGTCTCCTACTGCCTGCTGCCACCCGTCATCGATCTGGAAATAGTCGATCGGTATCTTCTTCTCTGAAAATGCCTTCAGGTTCTTCCTGACGATCGATTCTGTGATGCGATCATAATGGGTATACCAGCTCGTCCATCCTGAAGCCGGTTCAGCGCAACCTACGGTGCCCGTGCTGTGCTTCGCCCAGGAGGAGAACACCTGCTGTTCACCGCCTCTTTCAACCATGAAACAGCACAGTTCGATGCTCTCAGAGACCACCAGAGCCTCACACTCCTTCAGGAGCTGCACAGCAGGCGGTTCTCCCTGGACCAGTGAGGTCTCAAAGATCGTATAGCCCCACCTTTCGCTCAAGGATGCGATCAGGGTCATCTGATCCTGGTCATGGCGGAGATAGGTATAGGTATGGCTGTGAGATAAACCCGGTTCCCCTCGGTAGGTATAGAAGTGCTGATCGCCATAGGTCTTCAGATGGTAGGTGTTCACCCATGGGGCAGCCGCTCTGCTCAGCGGTCGCTCCCGTTCTCCGCTCTCATACTCCTGTGACACCGTCCAGGACTGGAACCCGTTCGAGAACACGCTCGATACGGGCACAGGTGCTTGAAAACTCAGCGTGCAGGTATGGAGGGTGAACCTCGTATGTTTATCGGGGATCAGGACCACAGAATAGAGCTCGAAGGAGGATACCGATCTCACCAGATGGATGGTCCCATGGGGGATGGGAGAGTCCCCGAGGGAGGTGAAACTCTTCTGATAATAGATGCCGTCTATGTCATAGGAGATCACTCCCTTGAGAAATTCAAGTACCATGCCTGCTCCCGATCATCTGGGACCTGCGGCGATGGGATATCTCCTTCTGGTGATGAGCATCAGCAGCACCCCTGCGGCTATCATCAGCAGACAGAGCACCTGTCCCATCGAGATGTTGAGCAGGGAGAGAAACAGTGCTGTGGGTTCACTTTCGGCTCCAAGACGCAGAACGAACCCCAGGTCCGCATCAGGTTCCCTGAGATACTCGATCGCGAATCGGAATACCCCGTATCCGATCAGATAGATGCCCAGCAACTGTCCGTGAAACGTCCTGCGCTTTCGAAAGATGAACCAGAGGATAGCCCAGAGTACGATCCCCTCGAAAAAAGCCTCATACAGCTGTGAAGGATGTCTGGGCAGGTTCAGCATCGCCCCCGGCTCATAGGGCATCCCGATACGGTCAGCGATATCAGTCACCCAGCTCAGCGTCGTGGGGTAGGATCGTGCGTTGGGAAACACCATCGCCCAGGGGCGGTGGTCACCCTTCCCCATAGTTCAGCATTGAAGAAATTACCCAACCGGCCGAACGTATAGCCCAGAGGGACCGCTGCTATGGCAAGGTCAGCAAGTTCGAAGAAGTTCCTTTTCTCTCTTCGTGCATAGAGCACTCCTCCGAGAACAGCCCCGATGACACCTCCGTGGTAGCTCATGCCCTGCAGTCCGACGAAGGTCCCCCCTCTGAACGGCCAGAAGATCATCCAGGGGTGGGTGATATAGTAATGGGTGGGATCATAGATCGTTGCAGCTGCGAGGCGGGCCCCGAGCAGCATCCCTATGATACACCAGAGCATCAGATTCAGTACATCATCAGCAGTCAGGACCCGCTGCTGGAGTCTGCCCTTCTTGCTTCTCTTGCTGATCTTCGGCCGGGGCAGTCGTTTCACCTGATAGATGATCAGCAGATAGGTCACGACGAATGCCACGACATACATAAGTCCATACCACCTGATCGGCAGTCCCGGAATGATCTCCGGAGTGATCCATGTCGGGTAGCTCAGATAATCAAGCATGAAGGTTCTCTCCCTGATGGATAGTACGACGTAGATTCACCAGCTGCAGAAGCAGGAACACCCAGTCACCGATCAGGATGAGCAGGATCAGTATGCTGTGTGATACCATGGGAGCCGGTTTGAAGAGGGTGACCAGAAATATGATGGCAATCACTCCTGTCAGTGCCTGGAATCCTCGTCCCATCGTCAACAGGACACATAACCGCTTTGCCTGCGGCTCCAGGATGACCAGAAAATACCCTGAGAACATCAGCAGCAGAGGAGAGGCGAGCCACAGTATGTAGAACATACCAAGGACACCGAAGGTATCAAGCAGCACCTGCTGGTTGATCCTCCACAGATAGCCTGTCCTGAACAGCTCCCACAGCATGGCTGTGAGGTAGAGCAATTGTCGTTTTCTATATTTTTGAATCATAAAGAAAGTGTAAACACCTCAAGGGTTGTGGTCAATAGTATTGTTGGTATAGTATATTATAGATATGAAAAAGCAGTCATTTTCCTATATAGCAGTATTTGTCGTCGTTTTGGCAGGAGCTCTCGGGTTCTGCGCATCATGCGTGACCAGCAGTCCGAACCCTGTCGAAGCAGACCTCAGCTCACAAGATGAGATAGATATCACCATGGAGCAGCTGGAACTGCTCTATCGTACCATAGATGATCGTTTCCTCTTTGATATCGATCACGATGAGATCTATGACAGTATGGCCAAAGCCCTGTTCTCCGCATTGGATGATCCCTACTCCTCCTACACCACCGAAGAAGAGAGTCAGAAGATCACCGATACCACCCTCGGGGTCTACGGGGGTATCGGTGCATACATATCAAAGCCGAATCCCGACAGCGTAGACATGCAGGATCCGGAGACCTACATGATCACCATCGTGTCTCCCTTCGTAGGATCACCTGCCTATCGGGCAGGGCTCCATGCCGGTGATCTGATCTCACACGTGGACGGAGAGGAGGTCATCGAACTGACGGTAGAAGAGTCCTCAGGGATACTTCGAGGGGAACCCGGGACTGTCGTGGTGCTGACGATACATAGAGGCTCCTCTTCCTTCGATGTAAGGATCACCAGGGAGATCGTAGAGATCCCGACGGTACGTTCGGACAAGCTCGGACCGTATGGATATATCCATATCCTGGAATTCACTCCCTATACACCGGAGAAGGTCCAGGAAGCTGTAGCAGCCTTTGCCGAGACAGGGTTCAAGGCTCTGATCATAGACCTGCGCAGTAATCCCGGAGGCAGCGTGGATGCAGGACGGCAGATCGCAGACATGTTCCTGTCAGACCGTGTGGTCCTGACCATGGAGACCAGAAAACCTGAGGAGACTCAGGTGCTCGGCACCCGAAAGAATACACTGATACCGCAGGAGATACCCATCGTACTGCTCATTGATAACGGTTCTGCCTCAACATCAGAGATCCTGGCAGGGGCCCTCAAAGACAACGAACGGGCAACCCTCATAGGCTCTACCTCGTTCGGGAAAGGACTCGTACAGGGCGTCTTCCCGTTCGGCAAGGATATCTTCAAGATAACCATAGCACGGTATCTCACCCCCAGCGGAGCCGATATCCACAAGATAGGTATCGAACCCGATATCACGGTCGAGATCCCGGAACTGACCGAGGAACAGATCGAGAACTACATCTCTCTCACAGAACAGAAGACCTTCTCTGATTTTGTAGCCATGAACCCTGTAGAGGATGATGCACAGATAACTGCGTTCATCCAGGCTCTCATCGATGAGGGATCATCACTCTCAGAACGCTATTTACGCAGGTTCATCCGTATGGAGTATGAATACCTCATGGATGTCCCCCCCGCATATGATCTTGATTTTGACATCCAGCTGAATCGAGCAGTAGAATACCTCAATACGGGAGAATGATATGATCAAAGCACTGAGCATACAGACCAGCGGTCAGGTCTCATTTGTCGATATCACGGATCAGGTGTCGCAGCTTGTTTCGGCGAACGGGGCAGAAGAGGGGCTGTGCATCGTCTACTCCCCCCATACTACCTGCGGCATCACCATCAATGAGAATGCCGATCCCGATGTCCGTCATGACATGATCCATGAACTCTCACAGGTCGTCCCCTTCGAAGACGGCTACCAGCACACCGAAGGTAACTCTGCAGCTCATATCAAAGCCTCACTGATGGGGTCGAGTGTTCAGATCCCGGTCTCCCGAGGGACCCTGCTGCTCGGTACCTGGCAGGGCATCTATGTCTGTGAGTTCGATGGACCGAGAAAGCGCCACATCACAGTGCAGATGCTGTCTTAGCAGGAGCATAAGTCATGAGAGTCTTCCTTCTCCCCACTTCTTTCGCCGGAGATCGTGAGTGCGAACTTACCGGTAAGGATTATCGCTATCTCATACGGGTACTCCGATTCAGCGAGGGGTCATGCTTTCCCGGTCGGGATGCTCAGGGCCGACTCTGGGATCTGATGATCGAACAGATCGACCACAGAAACAGGATCTGCCGAGTATCGGTCAGGGAGCAGCAGCTGTCTCGAACGACCGGATCGAATCCCCTGCCATCGGTAGAACAGCTTCCCGAGATCCATCTGTTTCAGTGTGTACTCAAAGGGAAGAAGCTCGATACGCTCATCAGACAGAGCGTAGAGATCGGCATCCATACATTCACTCCTGTTCAGAGTGCCTTTTCGGTACCTGACTTCCTCACGAAGGACCCCATGAACAAGATCTCCCGATGGGAAGTGATCCGTGATGAAGCCCTTCAGCAGTGTGGTTCATCTGTCATGACAGCCATTTCCCGGCCGATCTCCCTGGGGGAGCTGATCAGGGACTGGGACCGGTCTCGACTCGGGATCTTCTTTCATCAGGAACCGCTGAACTCGCTCAGCCTGCAGCAGTGCATCGTGCAGCATCAGAGCTCGGTCGGGAAGGGGGAGTTCCCAGTATCACTGTTGATAGGTCCTGAAGGCGGATTCTCTGATGCCGAGGTAGCAGACCTGAAAAAAGCCGGCTTCACACCGGCTTTTCTCAAAACGAACATCCTTCGTGCAGAGACTGCAGCCGTCTATGCTGCAGCCTGTACACAGATGATCCTGTCGGAGATCAGCTCTCAGTTCCCGAAGAAATCAAGCGCATTGAGTGAGTAGACCACTTTGTAGACGGAGTCAGTGACCTGTGTCAGCCCTTCCACCAGTTGGGTCCCGGCCGGTATGGAGATCTTCTTCACAGCGATGATCACATCGCCGGGGGCAAGGGTCTGTCCCTCGATCGTACTCCATCCAAAGAAGAGATTATCTTCTTTCACCACCTTCCCGTTATACTTCATGATCGAGATCGTATAATCCTTCGACCGCAGACCTCCGAGTTCGAACAGGTAGTCTTTGACCTTCTTGTTCTTCTCATAGGGCAGAGCGATCGTAGAGTCGATATCCCCGATGATCGTCACATACTCTGAACGTTCGGGTATATAGATATGATCACCCTCACTCAGAAGGATGTCAGCAGTGCTCCCTTTGAGGGACTCGATCGTTGCAGGGATGTTCAGGGCGATCCGACCGAGGGTCTCTCCCTGGTTCTCTGCTGCTGACTCAAGCAGAGAACGCTGCTGTTCGATCTGGGCGGCGATGATATTCTTCTCTGCAGAGGAGAGATCGGTCTTAACCGCGACCGACGCCTCTAATGCATTGAGTTCACTTGCGGTGACCGTTATAGTCTTCTTCAGCTGTTCGAGCTGCCGGGTCTTGACGGACTCCCTGATCAGATAGAGTGCCTGAGGATAGGCCTGTTCCGCATAGCCCCCGGCCGCAGTGAGTACATCGGAGAGGTGAAGATCCCCTTCAAAGGAGTAGACACCGGGCCTCGTGACTTGTCCGAGTACTCTTACCCCTTTGAGGTTCTCTGAATCCTCGTTCTCCACCACTGCTGCCATGTCCCCCGGACGTAAGCTGATATTCTTGCTGGTATCACCCTTGATAAGCAGATCACGCAGATAGATCTGCTCAAGGACCTCATGATCCCGTATGAGGCGCAGCTGGAGAGTCGAGATGTCCCGGGTGAAGGTCACATGCTGCAGAAGATCCAGAAGCATCATCCCCTGCTCATAGCTGATCACCTCAGGTCGTTCTACCAACCCTGTCACCCGTATCGGATCCTGAGTGTAGGTCCGCTCGACTGTATAGAACTGGATGACGTCGTTGGGAAGCAGTTCAACATCCGCAGTCCCTGCCGCGATCTCTCCGGGAGAGAAGACGATACCCGAATCCCCGTCTCTTGAATCATCACGGAAGATCGTCCCGAAGGCCATATCAGCATCATAACGAAGCTCTACCCGCTCGATGAGCCCCGATAGCATCGGAGTCTTCTCTACATTGTAGATTCCGGGATAATGCACCGCTCCGGCAACTTCGACGATATTCGACGAGAAGACGTTGCTCGGGGTAAGGAGGATCAGATCCCCATCATGCACGATCCTGCTGGTGATATCCTGGATGTTCGACGAAGCCTCAGAGACCATGACACTGGTGCCGTCCTGTGTGACGATCCGCACGGTATATGCAGCACCTGCTACCTGCAGGCCCCCTGCATAGGTCAGCAGATCCCCCACAGTCTCGCCTCTGGTCATCTCATAGATCCCTTCCCGCTTGACCTGTCCGGTGATCGCAACAGACTTTGAGACAGGCGGGACGTAGATCACATCGCCCTCCTGCATGGTGAGGCTCACCGGGATCCCCCTGATGAACAGATCATAGAGATCGATGGCTATCTGCTCACCGCCTCTCCATACTTGTATATCCCTCAAGGACCCTTCAGGGACGATCCCACCGGAGACCCCGAGGACATCAGCAACAGACCACAGCCCGTTGACCGATACGGTCCCGGGATTCTTGACGAACCCGCTCACATAGACCGGAAAGTCGCGTATCCTGGCAGGAGCTACCTCGACGGTGACATTGCTGTACTTGAAGTTCAGGATCTCAGTGAGCGTCCTGTTGACATCTTTGATCGTACGCCCGTAGGCGGCAAGCCGTCCGGCAGGGGTTATATACAGTCCGCCATCAAGGTCGACAGTCGCTTCGTAGTACCCTTTCAGGGTACCAAAATCAACGGAATCCCCCCAGAGATAGATCCTCAGATCATCCCCTGGTCCCAGTACATAGTCATCGTTCACGATGGATGAGCGACTCGGTACCATGGCGTTCAGCATATCGTACCCGAACTGCTTGAGACCGGCAGTCTCCTGCAGCCCCAGCCTCAGGAACCCTCTCTCTACGGAACTGATAGAGCCCTCGGTCTGTGACGGTACTGCCTGTAGAGCAAGCCCATCGGTCTCAAGTGTTTGAGCCGATAACACACAGAGTGAAACTACACATAATATACAGGTGGCTAGTATTATCTTTTTCATAGGAACATATTCTATAATGTAGAGTGATTAGTTGCAATAAAGATTTGTTCATATATCCACCAATAGCTTCATATCTATACCGATAAAACAGTACACACCTCTTCAGCACCACACAGAGATGTCCATATTAATCCCTACACCGACTGGACTATTTACAAATCATGACCTGAGAGTGATACTTGCTATAAGATAAAGGAATTCACATGATTGACATCATTTGCTTTGGAAAGGATCAACGTCTGTTCAGTTACCTGTATGCCATACAGAGTTTTTCCATACAACAGGAACACATCTGGGAGAGAGTCCTTCTGGCTACCGAACATAAGAACAGTGACGTGATCATCCTCTCAAGCAATGACCATGATCATAGTGGGTATTTCAATGACCTTGCATTCCGCAAGTTCAAAGGTCTGGTCATGTCCCATCAGAAGTGCCACCACAACAGGATACAGACAGTCTGTATCGCGGGTTGTGAGAGGACTCAGATCATCCAGTCGATCTTCATGCATCTGCTGGAAGAGCGATCTGAGATCCCGGATGAGCATCAGCGTATCGCCCGGACCATACCGCTCGCCGGGAATTCTGCCATGATGCGCGCGGTCAGATCAAGGATAGCCACCTATGCGGCTGCGGACGAACCGGTACTGATGCTAGGAGAGACCGGGACCGGTAAGAACATTGCCGCACAGGCGATCCACACCATCTCCTCCAGAACCGGGAGGTATGTCGAGCTCAACTGTTCTACGTTGAGTCACAGCCTGTTCGAATCAGAGTTGTTCGGTCATGCAAAGGGCTCCTTTACCGGTGCGCTGCAGGATAAGATAGGCTTTCTGCCCGCTGCACAGAAGGGGACCCTCTTCCTTGATGAGATCGGCGACATCCCGTTACAGCAGCAGCCGAAGCTGCTGAAAGTCCTCGAGGAGAAGACCTACTACCGGTTGGGTGATACGACCCAGAGGAGCGTGGATGTAAGGTTCGTCTGCGCCACGAACAGACAGCTGCTCTCAGATATACAGCACAAACGGTTCCGGGATGATCTCTATTACCGGATCAACTCTCTGGTCATATGTATCCCCCCGCTGAGAGAGCATCTTGAGGATATCCCCGAACTCGCATCATATTACTTTACCAGATACCATGAAGAATACTCCCTCTCTCCATCCACCATCGAGCTCATACAGAGACAGAAGTGGCCGGGAAATGTGAGAGAATTGTTTTCCTTTCTGTCCCGCTGCGTGATATGCTCTCCACATGACAGGATCATATCCCTTACCACCCGAACGTTCGATGATCTCTATATGCCCGCAACACTCCATATGTAAGGATATACCATGAAAGATCTATGTTCATCACAAGCACGTCTGATCGTGAATTTCTGTTTTGCCGATGATGAGGAGAAGCGGCAGATCGCTGAGGCTCTCACAGCCTTTGAAGAGATCAAACCCATATTCTTTGATACCTTCAGGCCGCAGCCATTGTATGATGCCTATCTATTACCAAGCAGGAGTCTGCTTGAGATCCCTCAGAAGCGGCTGATAGAACACACCTATCCGATCATGGCCTTCGGTCCGGTAGAGCATATACGAGCATCCCTTGCATATGGGGTGAAGGACTTCATCATCTACCCGTTTGCAGGCGAGGAGCTCGCCTGCAGGATCATCAGGCAGACACTGCAGCGGTTCACCTATACCGAGGATCGTTCGTTCCGGTTCTCAGAGGATCGTGTCATCACCGATGAGAACTCTGTCTCCATAACCTATACCGAATACCTCATTCTGAAATATCTGGTAGGAGCTTCCCCCTTTCCCATCGAACGGGACCTGCTGCTCGAGTGTCTGCCGAATCTGAACGATGCAGGCAGCAGAAGCCTTGACATGTCCATCTCGAAGTTGAGAAAGAAGCTGAGATATGTGCTGAGCTTCGATGAGGAACTTGTTATTGCAGAACGAGGTTACGGGTACCGCATCATCAAACGATAGCGTTTTGCACAGATTCTGGACAACTTGTGGATAACTTGTGCAGAATCTTGAATGATCTCATGTGTTCCCCATACTTTTTTCGTTATTTCGAACCTAAAAAAACATTCGTTAAGCAGAATTTTATATTTATATACAATATATAGCTTTATTATATCTTACAGAATTATGTAGAAAAACTTCATGTAAAAACCTTGACAGCATTGAGGACGCTTACCGAGTACCCATTATGGTATAACTTGTGGATAACTTGTTAAGAGAGTCTTAATAACTTGCTTATTGGTATGATACAACTCATTATACATCAGTCTTTTCGTACGATATCAGCACCGAGGGCATGGAGTTTTCCACAGAGATCCTCATATCCGCGTTCGATCTGAAAGACGTTCTGGATCTCGCTTCTCCCATCTGCAGACAATGCGGCGATCACCAGTGCCATACCAGCTCTCACATCAGGAGAGGTGACCAGAGCCCCATGGAGTCTTGATGGTCCTGAGATCACCGCGCGATGCGGATCGCACAGGACGATGAAGGCCCCCATCCTGATGAGCATGTCCACAAAGAACATCCGTGATTCGAACATCTTCTCATGCACGAGTACCGTCCCCTGCATCTGGGTCGCTATGACCGTGATGATACTCAGCAGGTCTGCTGGGAATCCCGGCCAGGGAGCATCATCGATCTTGGTCATCATCCCGCTGACATCGGTGCATATCACCCGACTCTGGAGAGCCGGGACAAGGAGTGACTGACCATCCTCTTCCCATGTAATACCGAGTTTCTTATATCCCAGACGGATCATCGGCAGATGTTCGAGCTGCACCCCGTGTATCGTGATCTCTCCTCCGGTCGCTGCGGCAAGTCCGATATAGGATCCGATCTCCATGTAGTCTGAACCGATGGTGTATTCACAGCCGCCGAGCCGGGGAACTCCTGCTATATGGATCAGATTCGAGCCGATCCCTGTGATCTCGGCTCCCATCCTGCTGAGCATCCGGCACAGATCCTGTACGTGAGGCTCACTTGCCGCATTGCGGATGACCGTCTTCCCTCCGGCCAGTACCGCGGCCATCACAGCGTTCTCTGTGGCCGTCACCGATGCTTCGTCGAGAAATATATCGCTGCCGGTAAGGGTTGCTGCCTCGATGACGATATACCGATCATTGGTGACTTGGGACACTGCACCAAGGGCTTCGAAGGCAAGAAAATGTGTATCAAGTCGTCTCAGTCCGATGATATCCCCTCCCGGCGGGGCAAGGACCACCTTGCCGACTCTGCCGAGCAGAGGACCTGCGAACAGGATCGAGGCACGTATGAGATCTGCGAGTACCGCATCTATGGTACCTGAGATATCACCGGTCTGAATCTGATACGTTCCGGGACTCAGGTGCTTCACTTCGGATCCCAGTCCCTGGAGGATCTTGAACATGATATGAACATCTTCTATCTCCGGAAGGTTCTTCAGTACTACAGCCTCATCGGTCAGCAGCGTCGCTGCGATACACGGCAGCGCCGCATTCTTATTACCGCTTGCGGTCACTTCGCCGCTCAGGGGTTTCCCCCTTGAATGATATATGATCCCATGCACATACTCTAACTACCTTTGCGCTGATTTGCAAGAAATCTCAGTGCATATAGCACAATATTATGATGTGCTCATACGGTCTCTGGCTCCTGTCCGGCTTGTCCCCTTTTTCATCAGACTCATGGTTTCTCCTTTATTGCCCCTGCACTATTGGTATATACTGGACTGATGAGAGTACACCGAATCAACCGAAAGACCCTATATTCCCTGATCGTGATTACCCTGCTGCTCGTATCCGTCCAGAGCGCATTGTGGTCTGCAGGCTATGAGGATACCGAGGTACAGCAGATCTACAGCTCAAGTGAGTTCACCGCCTTCTATGACCTCATCTATAATGGTGCCCCGCTGGAACGTATCAATGAGATGTATGATGCCCTCTACGAATGGCTGGATGCAGCCCCCCTGTCAGAGGGTTCCCGTCTTACCGGAAAGGCCAGAGCGACCCTTGTCATGGGACGGCAGCATATCCTTGAGGACTACTGCAGGGATCATCGCCTTGCAGCGAACTATCTTGAAGCCGGGATGGAACTCCTTGACCGTATACCGGGAAAGGATCCATCGGTAGAACAGCTGCTGATCGAGGGTGAGATCAACGGCGCATTCTTCCTTATGGATGAGAGAAAGAATCTCTTCACCTATGGGATGAAGGCAAACAACATCACCCAGAAGGTCTGGAAGATGGATACCGACAATCCCAGATCGATCATATTGAAGAGCAACCAACTCATCTATACCCCGTCTCTGTTCGGCGGTGATACCAAAAAGGCAAAAGAACTGCTTCTGAGTCTCCTTTCGATAGAACTGCTGCCCTCGGAGGCCTTCACGGTCTACTCCAGTCTTGGTATCATCGAAGCAAAACACAAGAACAAGGAGCTTGCAGAGGTCTATTACCGTTCAGCACAGGAGATCTATCCCAACAATACCTACATCAGGGAGCTGAGAGACGAGTTATGACTGCAGCAGCTCATGTGGAGATCAGACAGATTGACCTCGATGCTCCCATTGTATAAGCTTACCCTATCATGATAGAAGACATCTTCACCGATATAGTCCTGGTCATCGGTCTCTATACATTCCTGTTCTCTCTGAGCAACATCATCTTCATGATCAGACATACCCATACGGCGGCAGCGCGTACCGGACCTATGATCTCCGTGCTGATACCGGCACGGAACGAAGAGGCTTCCATCGGCGCCTGTCTCAGGTCCCTTCTTGCTCAGGATTATGATAATTATGAGGTCATCGTACTTGATGACAACTCGACAGACAGCACCTGGGATATCATCTGCTCGTATGCGAAGAGCAGCAGCAGACTGAAGGCGGTGCGGGGAAAACCGTTGAAAGAGGGTTGGAATGGTAAGAACTATGCCCTCCAGCAGCTCTCAGAGCTTGCAGAAGGTGAGTACCTCCTGTTCACAGATGCCGATACCATCCATGCGAAAGAGAGTCTCTCCTTCGCCCATACCAATATCACAGCCAATCATGTCGATATGATCTCAGGGTATCCGAAACAGGAACTGCCCTCCATCTCATGTCAGGCCGTCGTCTCTGCCATGCACTTCAATATTCTCTATATTACCCCGCTATGGCTCCAGCGTCGATCACAGAACCCCTTGTTCGGGCTTGCCATCGGTCAGTACATCTGTATCGATGCAGCAGTCTTCACAGCTCTGGGTGGCTTTCATGAGATCAGAGATGCGATCACCGATGACATACATCTGTCCAGACTCCTGATCTCCCATGGGTTTCATCAGGCCTTTCTTGATATAGGATCGGTGGTCTCCTGCAGGATGTACGACTCATTCCGGGCTTCGTTCAAAGGGATATCTCGAAGTATCATCGATTTCTTCGATACACATGTGCTCATCCCCATACTCGCAGTCCCTCTTGTCGTTCTGTTCATGATCTTCCCTGCACTGGTGCTGATCTATCAGCTGATCTTCGGGCTTCAGGTCTCGCTTCGACTGCTGTTCGCAGTCTCGCTCCTGTATGCATCCTGGGCACAGACATCGATCTTTCAGCGCAACTCACTGAAGACACTGCTGCTGTACGGTCCTACGATGACGCTGATCGTCATCATGTTCCTCCACGGGTTATATATCACACTGACAGGGAAGGGGTACTCATGGAAAGACCGAACAGTACGATAACCATATTCCATACCTCCCGACTCTTTACCACCATCTCGGAGATCATCTTTCATATCGTCTTCATCCTGCAGAGTGTTGTATATGTATGCTGCTACCGTTTCAGGGTACGGAATCGTAAGCACCTCAAGCACACAGGTCAGGTGATCTTCGTATCCAACCATCTGCACTACCTTGATCCCGGGTTCGTAGCAGAGGCGATATGGCCGAAAAGGACCTATTTCTCAGGTCTTGAGGAGACCTTCACGAAGAACCGGCTGTTCTCGTTCTTCATCCGATGTCTCGGTGGTTTTCCCATCCCGCAGGATCAGCCGGGAAGGATCATCAAGCCCATCGGCCATATCCTGCAGCAGACCGACCGCAGTATCCATCTGTTCCCGGAAGGTAGGATGTTCCCCCACAATGAGAACATCGCAGAATTCAACTCAGGTGCCTTCTCCCTGGCTCTGTTTTTCGACCTGCCGGTCGTACCGATCACTGAGATCCTACGTAAGCGCCCCTTCTGGCCATTCCCACAGGTGATCATGGTGATAGGTACACCGGTATTTCCCTCAGAGTTCAATGATCCCTCTGCGAGCCGGGCAGAGCACATCGAGCAGTTCAAAGATGCTGTTTTACTGCAGATGAGAGAAACGGTAAGCTTGTATTTGCCGTAGAATCCAGATACT